>Ga0181585_10003200_pt1 | contig 14412 bp, 10 predicted proteins | sample 071ome_29_FD_132469 | JGI IMG/M metagenome (GOLD analysis project Ga0181585, IMG submission 132469) | Coastal salt marsh microbial communities from the Groves Creek Marsh, Skidaway Island, Georgia - 071407BT metaG (megahit assembly) | ecosystem: Environmental > Aquatic > Marine > Intertidal... | reverse complement strand
TGAAGCGACGTCAGAAAGAAAGTGAGGCTGAAATTGCTTAATAGACTCATCCAGTTTTCGCTCTCCCAGAGGCCCCTGATATTGGCCTTTGCCTTGGTCGTTTTAATTCTAGGTATCAAAACAGCCAGTGAGCTCCCGGTTGAAGTTTTACCAGATTTGACCAAACCGACCGTCACCATTTTGACGGAGTCGCCTGGTTTCTCACCCGAAGAAGTTGAAACCTTGGTGACTGTTCCTTTGGAGAATTCCCTGATGGGTGTGACTGGGGTCACTCGATTGAGATCAATCAATGACATTAGCCTCTCGTTGGTATTTATCGAATTCGAATGGGGCACCGATATCTATCAAGCGCGCCAGTTTGTGCAGGAGCGGTTAACCGGCGCAACTGAGGTTTTACCGGAAGGCATCACTCCTTACATGACACCAGTGGCTTCATTGATGGGAAATATCATGCTGGTTGGTTTAGTCGATCCTTCGGGTCAAACTAAGCCACGGGATTTGCGAACACTCGCAGATTGGACTGTATCCAGGCGACTGCAGTCGATTCCCGGTGTGGCTGAAGTGCTCGCTATGGGAGGCGGTGTCAAACAACTCCAAATCCAGCCCAACCCCGACAAAATGCTGGCCATGGGCATACGCTATGAGGAACTCCATCAGGCAGCTTCCAACGCAGTCAGTAACAGCACGGGTGGCTTTTTAACGGAATCATCCCAGGAAATCATGGTGCGGAATCTGGCCATGACCACGGATCTAGACGCGATTGGCAATACAGTCGTGACTCATCTCAACGACCGTCCAATTCGGATCAAAGATGTCGCGACCGTTGCGTGGGATATTGAACCCATGCGGGGCGATGCAGGCATGGGCAGTAAACTCTTAGGGGACGGAGAGGATGCCAAAGGTTACCCCGGCGTCATTCTGAGCGTCACCAAATCACCTGGATTCGATACACTCAGCTTAACCGATGAAGTCGAGACCGCATTGGAGGATTTGAAAACCTCGATGCCCGAGGGGGTCGAAATCGTGTCTCTTTACCGCCAGTCTGATTTCATCGACTTAGCAGTCGGCAATTTGGAGGAAGCCCTCCGCGATGGTGCGATCATGGTCGCCGTCATCTTGTTCCTCTTCCTCCTCAACCTGAGGATCACGCTGATTACTTTGACAGCTATCCCCTTATCATTGGGCATGACGGTATTAGTTTTCGGTTTCCTCGATTTGAGCGTCAATTCGATGACACTTGGCGGCCTCGCCGTTGCTATTGGTATGGTCGTGGATGATGCGATTGTCGATGTTGAGAATGTCTTCCGGCGACTCAGAGAAAATGCACTTTTGGCAGAACCTCGCAATAAGCTGGAAGTCATTGCCCAAGCATCTCGGGAAGTGCGCTCGTCGATTCTCTATGCGACCGTGCTGATCATTTTAGTCTTCCTGCCATTGATGGCTCTGAGTGGCGTCGAAGGCCGACTCTTCACGCCCATCGCGATTGCCACAATCGTCAGCATGGCGGCGTCATTCCTTGTATCCTTAACTGTGATACCTGTTCTCAGCTCTTACTTGCTAAAACCAAAGGCCGATCAGAAACATGCGGATGGTATAGTCGAACGCGGGTTCAAAAAACTCTTCAATGCGACCTGGCTAAGACTTTCCCTCTCTCAACCATTCATCGTCCTGTTCGCGACTGGGGTGCTGGTGGTGCTGGCCGCACTCTCATTCACAAAAATGGGCGGCAATTTCCTCCCTGCCTTCCGTGAACCGACTGTCTTGGTCGCCATGACGACTGCACCGGGCACATCGCTCAAGCAAACACGTGAGTTAGCTGATACAGCGCAGGATCTGCTGCTGAAAATTCCGGAAGTAGAGACGGTTGGTTATCGCTTGGGCCGTGCCGAACGAGGCGATCACGTGGTGCCCGTTTCAACTGTCGAATTTGATATAGAATTCACTAGAGAAACCGAGCGAGAACGCAGCGAAGTCGTGAAAGACATTCGGTCAACGATGCAGACGATCCCTGGGACCTTCAGCGCACTTAGTGGGCCATTGGCAGACCGCATCGGTCACATGCTCAGCGGTGTCTCAGCAAAAGTTGCGGTCAAAGTCTTTGGTCCTGAACTGGATGAACTCAGACGTATTGGCACTGGCATTGCCGAAATCGCTCGCGAAATTCCCGGTATGGAAGAAGCCCGCATCGAGCAGCAAGCACCCATTCCGCAGCTTCGGATCGAAATAGATCGTAAGCGTGCCATGGCCTATGGCGTCACTCCGGGTGCTCTGAATACGGAACTATCTGCATTAATGGGAGGCGAGGCAGTTAGTGAGATTTACGAGGGCCAGCGTGTCTATGACTTAGTCATCCGGCTTCCGCAGGAATGGCGCGAATCACCTCAAAAGCTCTCCCAGCTTTATATCGACACATTGAGTGGTCAGCGCATCCCGCTTAACTACGTCGCAGATATTCGCCACGCAACTGGCCCAAATAACATACTTCGCGAGAACACTGTGCGTCGCTTCGTGGTATCCATCAATCCAACGGTCGACGATTTGAACGCTGCCGTGGAGACACTGCAGCGTGAAGTAGCCGAACAGATTCAATTACCCGAAGGCTATACGCTTTCTTACGAAGGCGAATACGAAGCGCAGGCCAAAGCGAAACGCACGATCCTGATCACGTCCGCAATCGTGCTCTTGATCATCTCGTTCCTGCTCTACAGCTACTTTAGGAATTTTGCATTTGTGCTACTGGTCTTCACCATCGTGCCGATTTCATTGGTTGGTAGTATATTCCTTACCGAAATGACGCTGAATAATATTAGCATCGCCACCCTTGTTGGCTTCATTGCGGTGAGCGGGATCTCTGCGCGGAACAACATCATGTTGATTTCGCACTACCTCCACCTCATGCGCCATGAGGGCGAAAGCTTTACTCGCAAGATGGTGGAACGAGGCACACAGGAGCGCCTCATCCCGATTCTGATGACAGCGATCTCTGCCGGTCTTGCGTTGGTGCCATTACTCTTAGCGACCGATGAACCGGGCAAGGAAATCCTCAACCCGATTGCAGTCGTCATCGTCGGCGGACTCGTCAGCTCCACCCTGCTCGGCCTTGGTGTGACACCTGCAATCTTTTACAGCTTCTGCCGAAAGTCGGCAGAAACATCAGTCAAACGTAAGTCCGCAGCGTCGGAATAACCAAACAAACTCCAAATACACATGAAAAATAAAACATACTTATTAACCGCATTCATCACCTGCACACTATTAGCGTGGCACCCTAGCTACGCGGGGCCAAATCATCATGAAACACACGATCACGTTGCTCACAAAGATGCGAAGTCCAAAGACGACCACTCAGAGCATAGAGAAAAAAAAGCTGAAGCAGGCCCCAATGGTGGGCGCATCATTACATCCGTTGAACCACATCTTGAATTTTACCTCACAAAAGAGCGTAAGATTCAAATCACATTTCTGAATGACCATGGTGAGGTAATCGCTCCGGAGGAACAAGTCGTCTCCTTAATCGGCGGTGACCGTCAAAATCCGATTCGCCTTCGCTTTGCCAGTAAAGGCTCTGTTTTACTGTCCGACAAAGCACTGCCAGAGGGTAACAACTTACCGATCATCCTCTCGATCAAAACCGACGCAAAATCGAAAACTGTCCGTGAGAGATTCAACCTCGACCTCAGCTCATGCCCAACTTGCAAATACAAAGAGTATGCCTGCATCTGCGGTCACGGCGAAGAGGATCACGAAGGACACGATCACTGATCTGTGCGAAACATTTGCAGTCTATGGAGCCAGCCGATCACCGCCAAAGTGAAGAAGATTAAATATGGGACACGACCACTCTCACAGCACAGATAATGTCAGCGATGGCGTTCTGTTGTGGACGGTCATTGTTAATTTAGGGCTCTCGGTCTTCGAGTTCGTCGCAGGGGCGATCTCGGGGAGCGTGGCCTTGATGGCCGATGCGCTACATAACACCAATGATGCTGCGGCACTGCTCATCGCCTACATCGCCCGTAGAATTTCCCGCAAGGGTGCCGACGAGCAATACACGTTCGGCTACCGGCGGGCTGAGCTGATCGGCGCGATGATCCAGTTGACCGCACTCATCCTCGTGGGGATCTATCTCGTCTACGAGGCAGTGCGCAGGATATTCGAGCCGGAGCCACTGCTTGGAGGTTGGATCATGGCTGCGGCTGGCGTCGCACTCATCGTCGATGTGATCACAGCTTGGCTCCTTTGGTCGATGTCCAAGGGAAGCCTTAATGTTAAGGCGGCATTTCTACATAACCTGACCGACGCCGGCGCTTCGGTTGCGGTCTTGCCCGGCGGCGCGGCCATCTACTGGCTGGACTGGACTTGGGTCGATCCCGTGCTCACGCTCGTCATCGCCGGTTACATCCTCTTCATGTCGTTCGGTCTACTTAGGAAGACCTCGCGCATTCTCATGGAAGGCACACCTCCCGGTCTCTCATTGGACGCCGTTAAGGAGACCATCGAAAATCTGGATGGGGTCGATAACGTTCACCACTTACACGTCTGGGAACTGGATGAGCATCACAAAGCGCTCGAAGCTCACGTGCGAATCGTAGAAAATAGGCAAAGCCACTCCATTCTTCGGAAGCAGATCAAAGACCTACTGGAAAACAAATTTAGCATCAGCCATAGCACCTTGGAACTGGAGGACAGCTCCGATGCTCATCGCTGTGGGGATGAGGGAATGATTCGTCCGGAGGATTAAATATCTCTGGGACCAGCGAGAATCTTTGAGAATAATATTTGAGGGTTTTAGATCTTCTTTGCGTTTAAGGAGGATACATGACTTTTAAGTATTCGATCAGCACATTCGCCCGACGAACGGGGGCTTCCCTTCTCTGTTTGCTTTTGTCGAGTTCCATCTATGCGGAGAATCCCGATTCAGCCCCAAAAGCTTCCTTGGAAGATTTGCAGAGCTACCTTTCGCGAGCGCTCGCGAAAAACCCTCAGCTGGAGGCGTTCGAGCAGCGTTATGAAGCGGCCATGCAGCGAATACCGCAGGCAGCGGCCTTGCCGGATCCTATGTTGCAGGTGACTAGCTTCGTGGAGTCCGTCCAGACCCGCACCGGTCCACAGGAGAATGTATTTATGCTCAGCCAGAAGCTGCCCTGGTTTGGCAAATTAGGTAGCCGAAAAGAAGTCGCTTCAAGCGAGGCTGAAGCTCTTTGGTATGCCTACCAGAATCAACAACTGTCGCTCGTCCGCGAGGTATCGTTGGCCTATTACGAGTATGGATACGCGCAGGAAGCCATTCGTCTAACGGAGGAAAACCGCAACCTGCTGGAGAAGCTGGAGCCCATCGTTGAAGAGAAGGTCAAAGGTGGGGCTGATTTGAATGCCTTGCTCCGTTTGAAAGTAGAAATTGGCAAAGTCGACGACCGCCTCCAAACCCTAAAGCAAAAGCGGGTCGCTCAGTCTGCAAAGCTTGGAGAGCTACTGGCCTTGTCAGATCCATCCGTATTACCATGGCCTAAATGGGACGCTCCAGAACCAGTTGCGCTCGATGGCCCACTTCTCGCCAGAGCGATTCGCGCCAACAATCCCGAGCTACAGATGCTGGAACGGAAAGTTGCCAGTGCCGAAGCACGTCGTGAAATCGCTCGCTTGGAGAGCTACCCCGATATCACGCTCGACCTGAATTACATTCAGATCGGTTCCCCCGAAGTGAACCCGGGCAGGCCGGACGCCGGGCGCGACGCATGGGGTGTGACCGTGGCGGTGAACATTCCTATTTGGTTCGACAAATATGATGCCGCAAAAGCCGAGGCACTCGCCACAAAACGCTCGTTCGAGTACGAATACGAGAACCGCTACAACGCACTAAGTGCTGAACTGTCCGCGAGTTTGTCCACTCTGGAAGACGCAAACCGCCGCCTGAAACTTTACGGCGAGGAGCTGCTGAGCCTTGCCGAGCAAGCAGTCGAGAATAGCCGGACAAGCTATGAGAGCGGACGCACTGGTATTCTGGAAGTGATCGACAGCGAGCGTTCCCAACTCGACCTGCAACTACTTTACTGGAGGGCGGCGGCAGACGCTTGGAAACAACGAATCCTCATCCAAACCTTGGCCAACCAGCCAGTCCTCGGAACTTTTCAAGTCACTCAGTCCTATGAATAAGAAAATCGTTTTCATTCTCACTGGCGCAGTCATCGCAGCCCTGCTCGTAGGCATCGGCCTCGGGCGTGTCATCTTTCCGCCCAGTGACGGCCATGCACATGCCCCTGCCGACACATCCGCAGCAATGGCCGATTCCAACGAGCCGTCGATCTGGACCTGCTCGATGCATCCGCAGATTCAGCAACCGGAACCCGGTGACTGCCCGATCTGCGGTATGGATTTGATTCCACTGGAAAGTGATTCGGGTGCCGACCTCGGCCCACGAGAAATGAGCATGAGCAAAGCATCGCGAGCGTTAGCAGACATTCAGACGAGTGAAGTCATTCGTGAATACCCCGAAGCTGAGATACGCTTAGTCGGCAAACTCGAATATGACGAGACACGGGAAAAGTCTCTGACAGCCCGCTTCCCCGCACGTATCGACGAATTGTTCGTCAATTTCACAGGGATACGTGTAAAAAAAGGCGAGCATCTCGCCAAAGTTTACAGCCCTGATCTACAGACCGCGCAGCGAGAGCTGCTCACATCCTACCGAGCAGACCCGAATAGCTCGATCACACGAGCAGCCAAAGAGAAACTACGACTGTGGGATCTCATGCCAGAACAAATAGAAGCAATAATAGAAAGCGGCGAAGCCAAGGATCACTTCGTCCTAAAGGCGCCTTTAGGCGGAGTGGTCGTCGCAAAGCATGTCAAAGAAGGAGATTACCTCAAGACTGGCGAACCGCTCTTTAAAATCGTCGATCTCTCTGAGCTGTGGGCGTATCTGGATGCCTACGAATCCGACCTACCATGGCTCCGATTTGGGCAAGATGTGGCCTTCACTGTAGAGTCCTTTCCTGGTGAGACCTTTCACGGTCAGATCAGCTTTATCGAACCGGAGGTAGATCGCAAAACCCGCACGATTCCTATTCGTGTCAACGTCCCCAATACAGACGGCAAGTTGAAGCCGGGTATGTTCGTTCGCGGCGTTGTTCAATCACGCATTGCAGAGGACGGACAGGTCTACGCACCTGAATTTGCAGGGAAATGGATTAGCCCCATGCACCCGGAAGTCGTCAAAGACGGCCCCGGCCAATGCGACGTCTGCGGCATGGACCTCGTCCCTGCAGAGGAGTTGGGCTATGTCGCAAGCGAAAAGGAATCGGCCCCTTTGGTCGTGCCCACTTCCGCGGTTCTCCGAACAGGTAAACGTGCCGTCGTCTATGTAGAAAAGCCTGATGCCGAACGCCCCACCTACGAAGGCCGCGAGATCGTTCTCGGCCCACTGGCGGGCGACTATTTTCTCGTCACTTCGGGGCTGGATGCAGGGGAGCGCGTGGTCACGAATGGAGCCTTCAAAATCGACAGTGCTCTACAAATACAAGCGAAGCCGAGCATGATGAATCCAGACGGAGGAGGCTCTGCTCCCGGACATGATCACGGAACGAAATCAGGTGCAACAGATCCGCATGCGGGACACGACATGGCCGCTGCCATCGAACTGAGCGCTGAGCAGGTTACGCAACTGTTAGAGCCGTATCTTGCCATGCAGTCCGCACTTGCGGCGGACAATTTGGACGGAGCCAAGGCGCAAGCAAAAGCCATGATGAAAAGCACCGGACACAGCGGGCCCATGCCCGAACTGCTTCACGACATCATAGCAGCCGAGTCTTTGGATACGATACGACGTCCTCATTTCGAAACACTGTCGAATGCGATGATCGCAGCGGTCAAAAAACACACCAATGCTTTCTCCGGAGAACTACTGCTCATGCATTGCCCAATGGTCTACTCAGACCGTGGTGCTGACTGGCTTCAAAATTCCGAGCCACTGCAGAATCCTTATTTTGGAGCCATGATGCTAAAGTGCGGCGAGGTAAAAGAAACTCTCGGAATGGAACCAACAGATCACAGCGAGCATGCCCACTAAATCGAACAATCCCATAAACGGCCTGATTCGCTTCTGTCTCGAAAACAAGCTGGTCGTCATTCTTTTTACCGTCGTCTTGATCGTATGGGGAATCGCAGTCGCCCCCTTCGACTGGGAGTCGGAAATAATCCCACGTGACCCAGTGCCAGTCGATGCCATCCCGGACATCGGAGAAAACCAGCAAATCGTTTTCACCGAATGGATGGGCCGCTCACCGCAGGATATCGAAGACCAGATTACGTATCCGCTGACGACGGCCCTGCTCGGGCTCCCCGAGGTCAAGACGATCCGGAGCTACTCCATGTTCGGCTTCTCGTCGATCTACATCATTTTCAAGGACGATGCGGAGTTCTATTGGACGCGCTCTCGAATCCTCGAAAAGCTCAATAGCCTACCATCAGGCACCTTGCCTCAAGGCGCCTCTCCTCAGCTCGGCCCCGATGCAACCGCGCTCGGCCAAGTGTTCTGGTATACACTCGAAGGCATAAGTACTGAGGGTGAGCCCACCGGTGGCTGGGATCTGGACGAACTTCGGAGCACGCAGGACTGGTATGTGCGCTACGCACTACAGGGAGTCGATGGCGTAGCCGAAGTGGCATCCATCGGCGGCTACGTCAAAGAGTATCAAGTCGATGTGGATCCTGATGCATTACGAACCTATGGCATCGCACTCCACGAGGTATTTGACGCAGTGCGTGGCAGCAATCTGGACGTCGGGGCACGCACCATAGAAATCAATGCGGTCGAATATGTCGTTCGAGGCCTCGGCTTTATTGAGGATCTCGACGACCTACGCAAAACCGTCATCACCCAGCGGGACAATGTGCCCATCACGCTCGATGAAATTGCTGAAATCGAATTTGGACCTGCACTTCGTCGCGGTGCACTGGACAAAGCTGGAGCGGAAGCCGTCGGGGGTGTCGTCGTCACACGCTACGGCGAAAATCCCTTGGCAGTCATCAAGCGGGTCAAAGAAAAGATAAAGGATATTTCACCCGGCCTCCCAAAGAAGACGCTCGCGGATGGAACAGTCAGCCAAGTCGAGATCGTGCCGTTCTATGATCGCACTGGTCTGATATACGAGACACTTGGCACGCTGGAAGATGCCGTGCGCCAACAGATTCTGGTCACGATCATCGTGGTCGTGCTGATGTTGCTCCACCTGCGCAGCGCAGCGCTAGTCTCCGGCGTATTACCGCTCGCGGTGCTCTTTTCATTCATCGGCATGAAGCTCTTCGGGGTCGATGCCAACGTCGTCGCCCTCTCAGGTATCGCAATCGCCATTGGCACCATCGTCGATATGGGCGTGGTGCTCATAGAGAATATACTCAAGCATCTGGATGACGCAGCGCCCGAGGAGAGCCGACTTGAAGTGGTTTACCGAGCTTGCACAGAAGTTGCCAGCGCAGTGGTCACTGCAGTCCTCACGACCGTGATCAGCTTCCTGCCCGTGTTCACAATGGAAGCAGCAGAAGGAAAACTCTTTCGTCCCTTGGCCTACACCAAGACCTTTGCCCTGATCGGCTCCATTATAGTGGCGCTCACGATCATCCCGCCTCTGGCACACTGGTTCATCGCAGGCCGCTACAAATCTCACTTAGCCAAGTTTGGCCTTTGGGGAGGCATCGGGATTATCGGCTTACTAGGGGCATTGCTCATCTCGTGGTTTCCCTGGTGGCTTGGGGCATTGATGCTCATCGCGGCAGCTTTCCACATCGCGAGCCCGAAAATTCCTGAGAAGGCACAACGGGGTGTCTTGTTTAGTTTCAACTTCGTCGTCGCAGTGTTCGTCGCTATTTGGCTGGCAGCTGATTGGAAGCCTCTTGGTCCAGAAGCGCAATGGCACAACATTGCCTTCGTCCTTCTGACAGTCGGAGGGCTCCTCGGCTTCTTTTATCTCTTCATCCGGTTCTATGCCAAAATGCTCGCGTTTATATTACGCATTAAAACCGCCTTCATCGCATTCAGTTGCCTGATTGTCGTCTTTGGTTTCACGACTTGGCTGGGATGGGGTAAGGTCTTCGGATGGATGCCGGATTCTATCCAATCCAGCAAACCTTTCGTGAGCATGGCGCATGCGGTCCCCGGCTTGGGTAAAGAATTTATGCCAGACCTCGACGAGGGCTCCTACCTACTCATGCCCACCACTATGCCACACGCTTCTATAGGTGAAGTCATGGATGTGCTGCGCAAACAGGACATGGCGATCAACGCGATTCCTGAGGTTGAGAGTGCCGTGGGTAAACTCGGGCGCGTGGAGAGTCCGCTTGACCCAGCTCCCATCTCAATGATCGAAACCATCATCTCCTACAAATCTGAGTTTATTACCGACGAAGACGGTCGCATTCTGACCTTCGCCTACGACAAATCAAAAGACAGGTTTGAGCGCGATGGAGCCGATGAGTTGATACCAGATGATAACGGAAGCCCTTTTCGCCAGTGGCGGGATCATATCGAAAGTCCAGATGACATCTGGGATGAAATTGTAAAAGCCGCCACCATCCCCGGAACAACCTCCGCTCCAAAGCTTCAACCAATCGCCGCCCGGATCGTCATGTTACAAAGCGGGATGCGGGCACCGATGGGACTCAAGGTTTACGGTCCTGATCTGGAAACACTCGAAAAGGTGGCACTCGATATCGAGGCGAACTTAAAACAGGTTCCTTCGATCAAAGCAGAAGCGGTTCTAGCCGACCGGATCGTGGGCAAGCCCTACCTGGAAATCGACATCGACCGCGATGCCATCGCTCGCTACGGCGTAAAGATCAAGATGGTGCAGGATGTCATCGAAGTTGCCATCGGAGGGAAGCCCATCACGCAGACTGTTGAAGGGCGCGAACGGTATCCCGTCCGAGTGCGCTACATGCGTGAGCTGCGTGATACAATTGAATCTATCGAGGAGATACTGGTTGCAGCTCCCGATGGCACCCAGATCCCACTGCGTGAACTTGCTGCCATCAACTATCTACGTGGCCCACAAGTCATCAAAAGCGAAGATACTTTTCTGGTCGGCTATGTCATCTTCGACAAGCGCGACGGCTACGCCGAAGTCGAGGTCGTCGAGCAGGCCCAGGACTTTCTCCAACAGAAAATTGAAAGCGGTGAACTCAATATCCCCGCCGGAGTCAGCTACAAGTTTACCGGCAGTTACGAGAACCAAGTGCGTGCCGAAAAGAAACTCCGAGTCGTCATGCCAATCGCTCTCTTTGCGATCTGGCTGATTCTCTATTTTCAGTTCAAGCGTGTTTCGACAACACTTCTTGTCTTCTCCGGCATCCTCTTCGCTTGGTCCGGCGGCTTCATCCTTATCTGGCTCTACGGGCAGCCCTGGTTCATGGACTTTAGTCTATTCGGACACAACCTGCGCGAGCTCTTCCAGATGAGCACGATCAACCTTAGTGTAGCCGTCTGGGTGGGGTTTCTCGCACTGTTTGGTATTGCGACAGACAACGGCGTCATCGTTTGCACCTATCTACAGCAGATCTTCACCGAGAAGAACCCGAAAACTTTAGAAGAAATCCGAGCCGCCACAGTGGAAGCCGGCAACCGCCGCGTCCGCCCCGCAATGATGACCAGCGCCACCACCATACTCGCACTGCTGCCCGTGCTTACCTCAGTCGGGCGTGGATCCGATATCATGGTGCCCATGGCCATCCCATCGTTCGGCGGCATGTTGCTTGCCATCCTCACAATCTTTGTCGTGCCCGTCCTCTATTGCGGACTGGCAGAAATCACCCACCGATTCAAATCCATCACAACCCGATAGAAATATGAAAAAACTACCAGCACTCACCCTCAGTCTTCTCCTTAGTGCCGCAGGCGCATTCGCGCATAGCGACGCGTTCAAACCAGAGTTAGTCGACACCCTAATTGCTCCTTACCTAGCGATTCAGAAAGGCTTGGCAGACGATGATCTGAAAGCCGCTCAAACAGGTGCGAAACAATACCTCGAAGCCATGAACAAAGCCCCCCACGAGGCTGAGGCTCACAAAGAGACAGCCAAACTGACAGAACCAGCAAAGATGATCACAGCAGCCTTAGATATAAAAGCAGCCCGAACGGCATTCCTCAGCCTGTCACAAGAGGTGACTACACTGGTCGAGCACATCGGGACAACTCAAGACACACCCCTCTACATTGCCCACTGCCCCATGGCTTTTAATAATGAAGGCGGCAGCTGGCTTCAAGCCGACAAAACAGTATCCAATCCATACTACGGGTCCATGATGCTACGCTGCGGCAGTATTCAAAAACTGATTAGCGGAAGATAAAAAAAAGAAGTAAAACCACCAATAAGGAAGAATTTGTGACCTGTGGGGGCGTATCCCTCAAACAAGTGGACTTTCGGACGATGGAAAGCAAACTTGCCCCCGGACTGCACTTTGCCGGAGAATGCCTCGACTTCGACGGCATCACCGGCGGATTTAACTTTCAGGCGGCATGGACGACCGGAAGGATCGCAGGACTTGCTATTGTAAAAAATTCGTGAAACCATTCCTTCTCCTTGCCCGAGCAGGAAGGAGCGTTAGGGTTGTGTACGATGAATTTAAATACCTTTTTTGAACATCTCGATGAAGTGGAGGACCTGACTTTCGTTCTCCCCAATGGCACCCATGTCCCTCCGCACTTTCACCTGACCGAGGTCGCATTGGTCACCAAAAAATATGTGGACTGCGGAGGTACGCAGCGAGATGAGCAGGTCATCAGCTTCCAGCTTTGGAGCGCGGATGATTACGACCACCGCCTCGCACCCTGCCGGGCTTACGGCATCGTGGAACGGGCCCAGGATGCTCTTGGTTTTGGCAACTTAGAGGTGGAAGTGGAATACCAGTCCGACACCATCGGCCGATACGGATTGGACTTTTCCCAGGGTCGCTTCCTGCTCACTGCTAAGCAGACCGATTGCCTGGCCAAAGATAAGTGTGGTATCCCCGGTGCCGAACCGGCATCGGTTTCAACTATAGCTACCTCAGGGGCATGTTGTTCACCTGATACTGGATGTTGCTAGCGTACTGAAGAAAATCCGGATGCACCATCTCAGGCTGAGGCATAAGCAAAATAAAGAAGTGCTAGCTAAAATGACTAAGCAACCGATTGAATCGCTCGCCGGCAATTTGAATTCTTTGGAGGGTGGCGTTGTCGATACTACTCTCTAGCATCTTAAGCTCTTTCGACTCCTTCATCTCCGCCTTGCCATAGGAAAGTTTTCCGGCGACACCACGCAATCGGGAGGAGAGAAAAAGACTGATAGCTTTATAAAACCTCGCCTCAAAGCTGGAAAACTCCTTAAAGCGATCATACATAAATTCATAATCTATGCAGATCACAGAGGAATCTTCCGATGCCTTAACATTCACGCTGGGCAGTTCTTCCTCGATAAAAGACATCTCCCCAAGAATTTCGCCGCTTTTGATCTTTGCTACTGCGGTCCCATCCGGGAGCTCGATGTTAAAACGCCCACCCAAAACGAAGTAAATTGAATTAAGTTGAACGCTTGTCTGAATAAGAAATTGTCCGGCTGAAATATTTTGTCTTCTCCCCACTTGGGTAATCCAGGCAATGTCCTCGTCATTAAAATAACCCAAAATATGAAGCACTTTTCTCATAATTTTTCCTTCTGTAATGTGTGAACTCTATTCGATTAGATCCAAAAGATATTTGTGCTTAATTACTGCAAGCCTAGCGTCCTCTAAGCTCATTTCCCGACGCAGCAGCTCTTCTTTTTCTTCCAGCATCCGAGATTTATCAAATATTCCATGACGAGAAACCGATCTCACATCTTCCAACCTTTTAATCTGAAGATTGAGAAGCTCGCTTTGGAACTCATAATTTTTCTCAGCCAATTCAAGTTTCAAAGTTTCGGATAGGAATTGATTCTCATGTTGGGTAATTAAGTGGTGCCTGTCCGCTTCAGATTTGTAAATTTCTTCACGAGCTTTTTCCAATTTACTACGGGTATGGAAATAATCAGTTATTGGCAAAGTGAGGTTTAACCCCACCGTAAGTTCCTGACCATTGGAATCGATCCCTATTTTATCACGACCTCGATAGCCAGCATTTCCAGTAAGTTCAAGTACCGGTGCCTGACCGGTCTTAACTTCATTATAGCGACTTTGGGCAATTTGAACCCCAGCGTCACCCAACTTACCATGGGTGGATTGATTGATGTTGAGATCTTTTTGAAAAACAAAATCAGGAGGAACAGAAAATTCATCATACTTTTCCCAAAACGATTCATCCGAGTTAAGGATGAAGCCAATTTCTGATTTGGATAACTCCAAATTCATTTTTCCATTCATCCTCTGGGATCTTACATCCTCAAGCTCACGTAAAATTTTGTTTTGTGT
>Ga0181585_10003197_pt1 | contig 14416 bp, 21 predicted proteins | sample 071ome_29_FD_132469 | JGI IMG/M metagenome (GOLD analysis project Ga0181585, IMG submission 132469) | Coastal salt marsh microbial communities from the Groves Creek Marsh, Skidaway Island, Georgia - 071407BT metaG (megahit assembly) | ecosystem: Environmental > Aquatic > Marine > Intertidal... | reverse complement strand
TATGCAATCGGTAAAAGAGTTTGGAGAACCCGGATTCGTATGGTCTGACTCTACAGAATTGATTGTAAATCCTTGTGTAGAAATTGGCATGTGGCCCGTAGATGAAACAACCGGCGAAAGTGGATGGCAAGCATGTAATCTTTCTACAATTAACTGTGCAAAGGTAAAAACTGTAGAAGATTTTTATGCTGCATGTGAATCTGCCGCTATTATCGGAACTCTTCAGGCTGGATTTGCTGAATTTCCTTATCTTGGCAAAGCTTCTGAGAATATTATTAGTCGTGAAGCTCTACTCGGCGTGTCAATGACGGGCATTATGGAACAACACGAAATCTGCCTAGACCCGAAGGTTCAGAAGAAGGGTGCAGAAATAGTAAAGAAAACTAATGAAAGAATAGCAAAGCTAATTGGTATCAATAAGGCTGCACGTACTACCTGTGTTAAACCAGAAGGCACATCTAGCTGCATCCTTGGAACCTCTTCTGGGATTCACCCCCACCACGCTAAGAGATACATCAGAAGGGTCCAAGCAAATAAAATGGAGCCGATATACCAATATTTTAAAACAATCAATCCTAGAGCCTGTGAGGAGTCCGTATGGTCTAATAACGACTCGGATGACGTTGTAGCGTTTTGCGTAGAAGTTCCAGACGGTTCTAAGATTAAAAATCAACTTGGAGCAATAGATCTTCTAGAATACGTAAAAAGCACACAGCAAAGCTGGGTTATGAACGGAACAAACCCAGAGCAGTGTACACAAAAGTGGCTGACACACAATGTTTCTAATACTATTAATGTTAAGCCAGAAGAGTGGGATGCTGTTACAGATTTTATTTACAATAATCGTCAGTATTTCTGCGGTGTTTCTTTACTTCCGATTGCTGGAGATAAAGATTATGCTCAAGCTCCATTCACAACTGTGTATTTACCTAGTGAGCAGATACAACACTATGGAGATGCGGCCATGTTTGTGAGCGGTTTAATTGAAGTTGGCCTATCTCTTTACGAAGATAATTTATGGGCGGCTTGTGATAGTCTATTAGGTGTTGGTCAGAAGATTAAAGGCTCAGAGAAAAAAGAATATAGAGATAGATGTCAAAGATTTGCCGATAGATATATGAATGGAGACCTTAAACTGTTAACCTACTGCATGAAAGATGTATACAATTGGAAAAATTGGTTAGACATGAACCGTGAATATAAAGAAGTAGACTATACACAAGTTATCGAAGAGGAAAACAATGTAAAAGCAGAACAAGAGTGGGCCTGTTCTGGAGGATCTTGCGAAATTCGCTAATAAGGAATTAATAAGAGGAGAGAATACATGATGAACTTTGTAGGATTTAAATATTTAACAGAAACTGCTCACGTTCCAACTAAATCTAATAGAACAGATGCTGGATTTGATTTGTATGCAGACGAAGATAAGTTTATATTTGCAAATAAACGAACAACAATTAAGACCGGAATCAGTCTAGACATGCCAGATAATTTGGCTGGTTTAATTTGGCCTCGATCTGGCCTTTCGGTTAAGCAAGGTATAGATGTACTAGCTGGCGTAATAGACGCTGGATATAGAGGAGAGATCATGGTTTGTCTCTACAATACTTCTGATGAAGATGTAGAAATAAAACATGGGGATAGAATCGCGCAGATGATATTCCAAGAGGTTCCTGTCATATCTTTACAGTTAAGAGAAAAACTAGGTTCCTCACAACGAGGGAGTAATGGCTTTGGCAGCACAGGCAAATAACAACAATCGAAAAAAGCGTCAGGAAAAAAACAAACCAAAAACAAACAGCTTGGAGGCTAAAACTGAAAACCAAAAACAATATATCAGATCTATTATAGAAAACGATGTAGTTTTCTGCACAGGTCCATCTGGTAGTGGTAAATCATTTATTGCTGCTGGTATAGCTTCCCAAAAAATAATGAAGGACGAAATTGATACAATTATTGTCACACGCCCTTTGGTGTGTACAGGTCGAGATCTGGGGTCTTTGCCGGGAGAACTGAACGAAAAAATCAAACCATACTTACAGCCGATGGAAGAAAACCTAAAATATTTTCTAGGTAGAGATAAGTTTGGTTATTATTTTAATCAACGTAGAATTCGCTTTGAACCCTTGGAAACAATGCGTGGATCTACATTTCATGATTCATACATGATTTTAGACGAGGCACAGAACTGCACACTTGAACAGATTAAAATGTTTATAACGAGAATGGGAAATCATTCCAAGGTATTAATAAATGGAGACAATAAACAGACAGATATCTACAAAAATAGTGGTTTAGATTATTGCATTGATAGACTATGCAATGTTCCGGGTGTCGGAATCTCCAAATTAGAGTATCATGACATACAAAGAAATGGAATTATTGGAGCGGTGCTATACGCACTGGAATCATAATGTTATATGATTACGAATGTTCTGAGTGCAAACACTTTATGGAAGATGTATACCAATCTATTAAAGACGATGCGCTCACCAAGTGTCCCAAGTGTAACAAAGAAACTTTGGAGCGCATTGTAACTGGGGGGATATACGGACATGTATATCAAGAGCCAACAACTATTGGTCAGCAGTCAGATAAGAACTGGCGAAACAAAGGACATTACGAAAGATCTAACGCCCTACAAAAAGAGAGCGACAGGAACGCAGCAAGAAGAGAAAAAAGAGAGTCTATGAGGGCAATAAATAAGCTCAGTAAAGACAGGCAGTACCACTATATTATGACTGGAGAAATGAAAAGATGAACGAGATACTTTATAGCAAGAGCGGATTTCCAGCTAAAGAGGGAGAAAAAGTTTTTGCCTCTAGACTTTTAGGTGGACAACAGGATGTTTTTAAGGTTTCGGTTTATAATAATATGATTTATGACCCTCTAGGAACAGATTCTAACCGAGAGGGTAAATTGGAACTCACGCTTAAAAAGGTTTCTGTAAGTACATTCGGATTGTATTTAAAATATCTAAAGACTAAGAATAAAACCCATTTCTTACAAGCGCAAAGGACATACAACAATGGCTAAAAGAGGACCGATAGGAAAGGTAGAATCGTTCTACATAGAGAATAAAATAAACGAACACTCTATTGAGGAAATAGCCTTAGACTTGGATAGGAGCATTTCTTCTGTTGAAAAATTCATCAAGAAAAATAAAATAAATCAAGCCAAACCAATGCCTCCTGTGGGTCAACAGTTTGCAAGAAGCAAAGGAACTGTTGTTATGACAGAAAATGCTTCTTCAATGTCCGACCACACAAGAGTATTGCCTAACAATCGAGATCGAACTTGCACCACTAATATTAAATGAATTACATACTTGGCGAAGACAATTGGAAAACAGAATACCAAAAACAAGAGAACAGGCAAAAGATTTGGGTCTATATAAAGTTCTCTAATGGTAAAATCATGTTCTTAGATGAATATGATAAGTGGCTTTCTATTGAACAATACTGTAAGAAAAATTTGATAACAATTGTAGAATTGGGCTTGCAATATAGAACACACAGAATTGTAGAAAACGTAGAGCATTATAATGCCATCTATTTAGTTAGATCTTTAAAGGCAGACTTTGGCGCAGCGCCAAGACAATGCTATACTATTGGCAGAGTTGTTGGAGACATGATTCACAAGAAAACTTGGATTCTGCCAGAGTTATCTTTTGGGTTTTCGTCTATTGATCCAGTTGAAACATCTTTTGAAGAAGCAATTGTAAAAAATGAAACGTCAGAAGCCAGAGCTATTCAATAAAGAATACCAAAAACAATGGTCTGAAACACATAAGTACAAACATATTCACACTGGTGAACATTGTACCTTTGAAGCATATGTTGCAGAATATCTCATACTTAGATGGACAGATTCTTTTAAGATGGATAAGCCGTCTTATAAGTTCTGGACCGTTGGTGATAAATACCACGAAGTATTCATGCGAAACATGAAAGCTGTTAATTCTCTCAAGAAAAAATTTCCAGAAAATATTATTCTGGAAGCCATCAGATCTCCATATTTTGAAACAATATATCATATTGGATTAAAAGCTTATGGTCCGAGGGGTTGGAAGTACAATCCTGTTGCAATCCAAGCCGTTACGCAGTACAATAGAGATGTAGAGCAAGCCCGCGAACTCAAAAAAGCGCAGACAAATGCTCATATCGAAGAACCAAAAGAGCAAGAAATTAAAATAAGAAGAACAAACACAAATAAAAAACAAAGCACAATTAATAAACTGAGGAAACTATGAGCAAGCTAAAGAAAAAATCATCAAGCAAGTTTGACAGCGACGTTGTTAGCAATTCAATCGTTAGTAAGTATGGAGATGTTGTTAGGAGTGGCACAGAAGTCCTTGAATCTATAAATAGCCTTCAAGTTATTGGAGTGTCACCTGCCCTAGACATTGCCTTGGGTGGCGGTTTACGGGAGGGTAGTGTTGTGGTAATGACTGGAGATCCTAAATCCGGTAAAACCACAACCGCCCTTCATTTTGCTTCAAAATGCCAAGCTCTTGGAAAGCGTGTGATTTATGTTAACACGGAGGGTAGATTATCACGACAGAATTTCGACGGCATCAAAGGCTTAAAAGCAGACAAGATATTAATTATAGAATCAACAGATGATAAAATATTATCAGCACAAAATTTTCTAAACATTATTGAATACTATATCAATAACGATCCCGGATGTTTAATCATTGCTGACTCATTGTCTAACATGGTTCCTCAAGATGAACTAGATGGTGAAATCAGAACTGGCGTTCGCAATGCGTTGCCGCGATTGTTGTCTATGTTCTTCAAGCGTATCAGCGGTACGCTAATGAAGAATAAAACTATACTAACCTGTATTACTCATAATATCGCTAACACTGGCGGTTCACCGTATGCCCCATCGAAGATGGCAGACTGTGGCAATATGTTGCAATATCAAGCTGGAACTAACATGGTTATTACGCACCGTGGAAGATGGCAAGTGCCAAAAGATAGCGGCCCGCACGTTGGGCAAATTGCAAACTGGGCAATAAAAACATCTTGCGCTGGCGGTCTTCCAAACAGCACAGCCGAAAGTTGGATTAGATATGGAATTGGTATTGATGAGACGCAAGAAGTTGTTCAGATCGCTTGCGAGTTTAGACTAATTAAAACCGCTGGTGCTTGGTATACAATTCAGTGTGCATTAGATGATGTGCAGCATCCAACTGTTCAAAAACTTCTGAAAGACAATAATGTTGGAGACAAAGAAGAAGATATCGAAAGATTTTTTAAATTTCAAGGCTCTAATAATACTCTTGAGTTTTTAAATCAAAACCCAGACATTTCATCATTCATCTATGACAAGATTAAGGAATTATTTTAATGGCCCAAGTAGAGTTAACCAAGACAGAAGCTTGGAGAATATTAGATGCCCTTCAAGTGTATAAAAAAGATTACGAACTAACGGACTACGTAAAGAAAACCATTCGCAACGCAGAAAAGAAATTAAAAAAGGTTGTAAATGAGTAACTATTTAAACATAGATATACCACCATTTTGGTGCTATTTAGACACGGGATTTCTACACAATAAAGAAGCTAGTGTAAAAAATGAAAGAATTGTTGTCGAAGCGTTTTCTTTTACAAGCATACCACAACGCTGCGCCATGTTTTCTATTATGACGGAGTACGGCAGTCAACACGCAAGAGTCCCAATACATTACTTAAGAGCTAACGATAGTGGTGGAACAGATTATGACTTAGACTGGCTTGAGCTTTGGGATAGCATGAGTTATTATGCCTCTTGCAATATTAACGAATACACAAAAAATAGAGCTGCCAATATTATGCTAAAAGATCATTCTATGCAAAAAGGCAAATATCTATTTACTATTGACTGGTGCTTTGGTCCACAGTTTAAATCTGGATACGGAGAAATGGCTGCTGGTCACAAGTGCGGGCATTTCTTTGAGGGCGAAGGCGGTCAATACTTTATGCAACCAAACAATAGGGTGCTATGGGTAGACGGCGGTAGTTTTATCAGTAGGCAATTCAAAAAAAAGCCAGACTGGTCAGTATTCTCTAAAGAATATAGTTGCGAACATTCTGGAAGTCGCTGGGTGTCGGAATCAAATGAAGAAGTTTACTTTTACGATTTTAGGGATTTAGAAAAAGATAATGATGAGTAATAATATGTGGCCAAAAATTATTGGGCTATTGGCTGTTTGGGTAATTCTCTTTATTTATTTGTACAGGCCAGAAAATGAAAGTTAAGGGGTTAAATGGAAGAGATTACGCTTGGGATTTAAGAAAGTATTCCGTAAACGCGAACGACACAAGAAGAAGGTCAAAATACCACGTTCGCGCAAGAAAACTCTTGAAGACTATCTTCCATAGCTATAGATTGCTTGAAGAAGTTAAGTTGCCGGGAAGTACGCCAAGACACAGAAAGGGAGTTTTGTATTTAGATTTTTATATACCACAAATAATGCTAGCTGTAGAAGTTCATGGGCAGCAACATTATGAGTTTACCCCATTCTTTCATCAGACAAAAGCTGATTTTGCGTTGGCAAAAGCGAAGGATGAAGATAAAATAGAGTGGTGCGAGTTGAACAACATTGACTTGATTACGTTGAAATATTCTGACACAGATGATTACTGGAGAGTGCAAATTGAAAACCGCCAAAGAAACAATTGAAAGTTTTGTAGAACAATTAGACGATTTTATTAATACAACGAATATAAAGTTTGCCAATTTTAAGCCCGAATTCATGACAGCAGCGGACATGTCAATGGATAAGCTAAAGCAACTAAGCAAAGACGATTGTTTTAATAATGCCGATCTGTTGTACGGTTATGCTGCATACATTAGTGATCAACTAACAAGACAAAAGGTAGTATACGATCTATGCACTGATCAGTTAGAAAAAATGGTAGCAAAAAATAGTGATAGATTTGGTCCATACACAAAACACGAAGCTAAGATTCAACTAATCGTCGTAGATAATGAATACGCTAATTCAATAGATCATTATCGTCAAATAGCTCAAGCAAGAATGCAAAGCCTATCAGACAAAGCTTATGAATTGAAGCGAAAAGCAGACATATTAACCGAGAAAGGTAAAAGACTATGAGTATGAAAGATTTTGTAGAACTATTAACACCTGAGCAAAAAGAAGCTTTACTTTCTGCACTTAGCGGGAGTGTTGAGACTAATGAAACTAAGAACTCAGAAGAAGTTCACAGCGATGCGAAGGATTCAATAACGGAAGACTTTCAGGTTAAAAAGCAAAACAATCTAAATAAGAAGCGCAAAGAAGCGGTTCAAGCAAGCGTCAACACTTGGAAAGACACCGGGGAAGACAGACACATTGAAACTCCAAACGCTTCTATCACCCCTAGAAATAGGGCCAAGCCCAAAACTAAGAGTGTCAAATGTCATGTGTGCGGAAAGACAAGCAATGTAAGATCAAGCTTAGTTTATGGTGAGTATTATCGCTGTGATTCATGTATAGGGTAATGTTTTGACACAAGAAAAACTATTTGATGTAGGGGCTGAAAGAGCAGTTCTAGCTGGCTTAATGCAGTATGGCATAGATGCCTACGTAGTCATTTCTGACTTTATATCATCAGACAGCTTTGTTAATATTAACAATCAAGCTATATACAAATGTCTTGAAGATATCATCTTGGAAGAAAAATCTGTAGACATTGCCTCAATACTATCTTCTGCGGAAAAACTAAAACTGATTGAGACAATCAATACTAAGCAAGAGCTTAAATATATCAAGTCTCTTTTAGACTTCCCAGTAAACAAAGATAATATTATCAAGTTTGCTGCACAGATTAAGAAGTTTGAGTTTGCAAGAAAGATCAAGAAGCTCACCATGAAAATCCATAACGATATGGATAGCGTTAAGGGCGACGAAAGTATAGATGAAATTATTGGTAAGCTTGAAAATCCGGTGACAGATTTTCTTAGGGAGGATGACGGTGGCGAAAACCCAGAGAAGATTGGCGAAGGGGTAGAAGATTATGTCCAGTTCTTATCAGAAAATAAGTGTGATATCATTGGTATACCCACGGGATTCTCTAGATATGACGAAGCCATTGGGGGTGGTCTTAGACGAAAATGCGTTGACCTTGTATCTGCAAGACCCAAAGTTGGTAAATCAGTGTTCGCTGATAATGTTGCCCTTAATGTATCTTCATTAGGTATTCCCGTTCTGGTACTAGATACAGAAATGTCCAAAGAGGATCATTTAAACCGACTGTTAGCAAATATTAGTGGCGTTACAATTAATGAAATAGCAACCGGCAAATTCGTTGACGATGAAGAAAAACTAACTAAAGTAAACGAGAGTGTAGAAAAGCTTAACAGTGTGCCATATAGTTACATTAGCGTTGCTGGCAAGCCGTTTGAGGGCATTTTGAATTTAATCAAGCGATGGATAGTACAAGAAGTCAAAACAGACGAGAGCGGAAAAACAAACGAATGCCTCATCATATATGATTATCTAAAGCTGATGTCATCCTCGTCTATTACAAACAATATTCAGGAATATCAAGCATTAGGATTCCAGATTACCTCTCTACATAATTTATGCGTTAAGCTAGACATACCTTGTCTATCCTTCGTGCAATTAAATAGAGATGGAATCACCAAAGAAAGCACTGACGCAGTGAGCGGATCAGATAGATTAATTTGGCTATGTACTTCGTTCAGTATTTTTAAGGCAAAGTCTCCAGAAGAATTAGCAGAAGACGGCCCAAATGCTGGAAACAGAAAGCTTGTACCAATTGTATCTCGACACGGTGCTGGGCTAGACGATGGTGACTATATTAATATGAATATGGTAGGATCACACGCAAAATTAATAGAGCTTAAGACCAGAAACGAGTTTAAAAATCAACCAATTGGAGACACTGGACTGATAGACGAAGATAAAATAAAGGATATTAAACTAGATGAGTCTGACTCAAATCAAGAAGAAGCTTAATAAGGACATAGAGAATGTGCTGACTAAGCTTGGTGTTGAATACGAAGCTTTTGCAGACAATATATACTCTACATGTCCAGTTCATGAAAATAGCGATAACCCAAGAGCATTTTCATTTGCTGTAGACAAAGGCATTTGGAAGTGCTGGACAAGAGATTGTCAGCATGAATATAAAAATGATGTATTTGGATTAATACAGGGTGCATTATCATTACAGGCCGGTAAAGAAGTGGGATTCAAAGATGTAATGTCTTGGATATCTTCAAACTTTAAAATTAAAACGTATGGCAGGCAATCAGAAGCAACAGCCACAGAAGATGAAGACCCGCTAGAAGATTTTCATAGCATAATAAAGAATTTTCGAACCGAGAATAAGTCTCCAGAAGAGCAAGATATATCAGATCGTTTTGAGGTATGTGTTCCATCAGAATATTTTTGGGCAAGAGGGTTTAATAAAAAGACATTAAAATACTTCAATGTTGGAGACTGCTTAGAAAACGGAGAAATGAAAGAGCGTTCCGTTATACCAATTCATAACGACATAGGTAACAAAATAGTTGGATATATAGGAAGAGCAACAAAAGAATATAGAATACCAAAGTTCTTATTGTATCCGAAAGGTTTTGAGAAAAGGCATTATCTTTATAATTATCACAGAGCAAAAGAATGTGCCAGCAGAACATCGTGCATTTATCTACTGGAAGGTCAGGGAGATGTTTGGAAAATGTATGAAGCTGGAGTAATTAATGCCGTAAGCATTTTTGGCAAGACATTATCAGAACAACAAGAAGAAAAGTTGCGAAAGTTAGCAGTAACGCACATAATAGTATTAATGGATAACGACCAAGCGGGCAACGAGGCGAGAATACAGATACAGAGACAGCTTGGAAGAATGTACAAACTCACATTTCCAAAACTAAATAAAAAAGATGTTGGCGATATGAGCGCGAAAGAAATCAAAGAAAACATTTTGCTTACAAACAAAGGAACTTTCTAATGACAAAAATTATAGGAATATCTGGACGAAAGCAGTCTGGTAAAAATACTGTCGCAAACATTATTAACGGAGATGTCTTAAAGAGCTTGGGCATGGTTCAAGACTACAGAATAGACGACAATGGCCAATTAAATATCTTAACTACTAATAAAAACAATGTTAGTGGCTGGGGGATATTAGATTTGCTCAGGCGGGATGATGATTTTGTTTCTTACGCTGAATATAACATTTGGCCATACATCAAGATACATCACTTTGCAGATTACCTGAAAATGATTTGTGTAGACCTTTTTGATTTTGAGCCTAAGCAGGCTTACGGAACCGACGAAGATAAAAATACCTATACAAAATATGGAATGACAGCAAGAGAGTTTTTGCAGCATTTCGGAACAAATGTTATGAGAGAAATTAAAGACACAGTATGGCTAGACAGAACTATGAAAACTATTGAAGAAGAGCAGTCTGTAATAGCTGTAATACCAGATGTAAGATTTCCAAACGAAGTTCACGCAATCAAGGACGCTGGAGGTTTTGTCATCAGGCTTACCAGAGACACAAAGCACAGTACTCATTCATGTGAGTCAGCGTTGAATAAAGACGTTTTTGACTGGGATATCTTTGACTACATTATTGACAATCAGGGATATAACATATCAGAATTACAAGAAAAGACATTACTCATGAATCATATCTGGAGAAATTAATGCTAATTACATACGTAAGATCATCAAGCTACAACAACTATGCTTACTGTCAAATGCAGTACTTTATAACATATGTATTAGGGCATCAGTCTGTAAGTGGCAAAAAAGCTGAACTGGGAACTATTGTTCATAAGGTGATGGAGTGCTTGGCTGGGCTAAAAAAAGCAGACCAAGACGCCAGCGGTAGGGTTAAATATCTCAAGATAAAAGACGACGCTCTAAAAGAAGTCAAGTGCAAGCGCTCAGATTTAATGTCAGAAGAATTAATTGACGAGCTTTTAGATGCAAGTTTTAAATTTTACACCGGATCATCGGTACATTCTTGGGACATGTCCGACAAACACATGTGCCACAACTTAATATGGAAAACATTAAAATACAACTCTGGGCAATTTGACCCCAGACAACGAGATGTTCTTGAGCCAGAACCTCATTTTGATATACCAATCGAAGAAGACTGGGCCAAGTTTGAATACAAGATGCCAGACGGAAAAATGGTTAAGGGACAACTGGCTATTAAAGGCACGATAGATTTAGTCACGAAGGTTGACGACGAAACAATAGAAGTAATAGACTGGAAAACTGGCAGACGGCTAGACTGGGCTACGGGAGAGGAAAAGACATATGAAAAACTATGCTCAGATCCCCAGCTTTTATTGTACAACTACGCCATATCCAAGCTTTTCCCTGAATACAAGCAAGCTATTATGTCGATATTCTTCATTAAAGACGGTGGCCCATTTTCGATGTGTTTTGACAAGTCTGACCAAAAGAATTTTCTAGCAATGCTTAAAGATAGATTTCAGGAAATCCAGAAAAATGACGCCCCGAAGCCTATTTCTAGCGATAGAAGCAATTGGAAATGCACAAAACTCTGCCATTTTTGCAAAAACAACTGGCCGGGAACAGATCAAAATATGTGTATGTATATAGAGAGCCACCTTGCAAAACATGGTATGGAAAAAACCTTAGCAAATTGCACAAGGGATGGCTTTGATATAGGTTTTTATGAGGCTCCGGGATAAAAAATGAAGGGAAATAAAATGGATAAATTGTTAAGCGTATGCATGGCAACATATGATGATTACGACGGCGTGTATTTCACCACGCAAGCTCTAAGGATGTATCATAAAGTTTGTAATACGGACGCAGTTGAATTTGTTTTGCTAGATTCTAACCCAAGTAGCTCTCACGGGAAAGAATGTAAAAAACTATTTTCTGGCGCTCTTCGTGGTAGGGGGAAGTACATCTCCAAAACCCAAGGCAGTATTAGCAGTTTTAATAAATACGAAACAGTAAAATACGCAAGCGGGAAATACATACTTATAATCGATTGCCACGTTCTACTTAAGGCTAATGCTATAGACTTATTATTAAAATATTATCAAGACCATCCAAACTGCAAGGACTTAATTCAGGGTCCATTGCTTTACGATGATTTACAAAATATATCCACACACTTCAAGCCGGGGTGGAGCGGAGACATGTATGGAACTTGGTCTACCGACAAAGAAAGATATTTAGCAGGAAAGCCTTTTGAAATTCAAATGAATGGCATGGGCTTGTGTTCTTTTGAGAAATCAAACTGGCCAGAAATATTGCCATTTTTTAAAGGGTTTGGCGCTGAAGAGGGTTATATTGCAGAAAAGTTCCGCGCTAATGGTGGCAAAAACATGTGTTTGCCATTTCTGGAGTGGAACCACAGATTTGGTAGACCCAACGGCGTTAAATACCCGCTCAACATTGAGGATAGAATTTGGAATTATTTTATAGGATGGTTAGAAATAAAGCAAGACCCAGAAGACGAAATGATTAAAAGTATTTTTGACTATTTCAAGACAAGAATACCAGAACAAAGAGTAAAAATAATATTAAAGAAGGCAGTATCAACTTTAGAAGCATACAAACAACAAAGGAGCAACAATGCCAACACCAAGTAAAAAAAGTGGCGAAGAAAGAAAAGCTTTCATCTCTCGCTGCATGGGTGATGAAACCATGAAAAAAGAATACAAAGATCAGGATCAAAGGGCAGCTGTTTGCATAAGCAAAGCCTCTGAAGATTTAGATATGATTTCACAAGCAGATTTTCAAAAATATTTTGAAGACTATGGATACGAAGAAGAAGTTACTGAAGATAATTTTTATGCTCCCGCTGACGCAGAATATGTTGACTTTGGTGAAGATGTGGTAGAATGGGATGTGGCAGCTGATCGCCCCGGCCTTTGGGAAAATATTCGCAAAAAGAAAGAGCGAGAAGGGAAAAACTATAAGCCAGCAAAAAAAGGCGATCCAGATAGGCCAGACCCAGAAGCTTGGAAAAAGGCTCAGTCTGGCGAAGGTGGAGAGGGTGGAATGTCTAGGTCTCAGCTAAAGAAAATTGCCACTCAAGCTATGGAACTATATAATATGATGACAGAAGATATGGAAATTGAAGCTTGGGTTCAAGATAATATTTCTAAAGCTGAAGCGCACGTTGCGTCAGCGTATGACTACATGAAATATACAGACGTAAGAGAAACTGAAAAAGAAGAATCTTATGGCGTTGAGTACCAAGGTCGTAAAGTAAAACTAAATAAGCCCTTTAGAACTCCAGACGGTCCCAAGAAAATGAGCGTGTATGTCAAAAACGACAAGGGTAATGTAGTTAAAGTGAACTTCGGTGATCCTAATATGGAAATCAAAAAGGACAACCCCAAGAGAAGGAAGAGCTTTCGTGCTAGACACAACTGTGACAATCCGGGGCCAAAATGGAAAGCTCGATACTGGTCTTGTAGGGCTTGGTAATCATGACACTAAAGAAAAAATGGGCAGAACACTTAGATAGAAACGACATGACCTACTGGAGTCACTGGTGGTTTGCGGTAGGTCATGGGTATCATTGCATAAGGGCTGGCATTTATCTGGGCATACATGGATTTTTACCGTGTTTTTATAGACACGCTGGAAGTAAACTTGTTCATAGCCTAGAGAAAGATTTTGTAGAAAGAGAACATGAGACTTCTAATGAAGACGGAGGGGTAAGATTATGACGCCTTGGATGAGTCAACAAGAAATAAACACTATAATTAAACACCTTAATTCAGACGATATTATGTTAGAGTACGGGTGCGGGGGAAGCACGGTCTTTTTCTGTGAATACGTCAAAGAATATTATTCTATAGAACACAATAGAAGTTGGTATCAGAAGATGCTAAAACAAAAAAAGAAAAATACCACCCTATTTTATGTTGATAGGAATGAAATAACCTCAGAATCAGAACGTATACATGCAAACAGTTGGGAGCAACTTTATAGCTCATCAAGATACAATGATTTTAGAGACTACATCCACTTTCCAAAGAGTATAGGAAAAATATTTGACGCAGTGTTAATAGATGGAAGAGCAAGACCAGAATGCTCAAGGTTTATTTTTGACCACATAAAAGATGGTGGAATAGTTTTTATGCATGATTACTGGACAAGAAAACGTTATCATGTCGCAGAAGAAAGGTACAAGCTTATCGACGCCGTAAAGACGGGTCAGAGTCTAGCAGTACTAAAAAAGATTTGATTTACAAAGAAGCGAAAAAAATTGCAATTAGTAGAACATGAGTCTATAATGATATTGTTGAGACAAGGAGTTTTAAAAGGAGAATATATTGAATTGGTATCCGTTGCGTAATTTTACACATTACAGTTTGCTAAAAGGATTCTCAAAACCAACTGAACTTGCTAAGATTTGTGCTGACAACAATTATCCAGC
>Ga0181585_10003193_pt1 | contig 14426 bp, 11 predicted proteins | sample 071ome_29_FD_132469 | JGI IMG/M metagenome (GOLD analysis project Ga0181585, IMG submission 132469) | Coastal salt marsh microbial communities from the Groves Creek Marsh, Skidaway Island, Georgia - 071407BT metaG (megahit assembly) | ecosystem: Environmental > Aquatic > Marine > Intertidal... | reverse complement strand
ATGCCGCAGTATAAAAACCGACTCAAGCGCTACGAGGATCCCCTTGCGCTGTTTAATCGCTTCCAGATCGAGGGGCAAATCGAAACTGCGTTTCAGCGAGAAGTGCGCCTGCCCTCCGGCGGCTCCATCGTCATCGACCCAACGGAGGCACTGGTCTCTATCGACATTAACTCGGCTCGCGCCACCAAAGGCGGCGATATTGAGCAGACAGCGCTACAAACCAACCTCGAGGCGGCAGACGAAATCGCAAGGCAGTTGCGTCTTCGAGACATGGGCGGTCTCGTCGTTATCGATTTTATTGATATGTCATCGAACCGCAATCAGCGCGCCGTGGAGAACCGCATCAGGGAGGCGCTGGAGCTGGATAGAGCTCGGGTGCAAATTGGCAGAATCTCCCGCTTTGGCTTGCTCGAGATGTCTCGCCAACGCCTCCGCCCATCGCTTGGCGAAACCAGTGGCATGGTCTGTCCACGATGCACCGGCCAAGGCACTATCCGCGACACCAAATCCCTCGCGCTCGCGATTCTTCGCTTAATTCAGGAGGAGGCATCGAAGGAGCGGACTGGCGAAGTTCAAGCGATTGTCCCGGTAGATGTCTCAGCGTTCCTGCTGAACGAGAAGCGCGGTGATATCAACGATATCGAATCCCGCAGCGGCGTCCGAATTGTTGTGGTTGCCAGCCCCTACTTGGAGACACCCCACTTCGAGGTTCGACGACTGAGGGATGACGAGGTCGAGCAATCTCGCAGGCTGAGCTTTGACATCGACTTGCCCTCCCCGACAGAGCCGGCCACCGAGGCCGCCAGTGAATCGAATGTGAGCTCGCCAGAAGCATTAGTCCGGGGCGTCACTCCTGATGCACCGGCACCCGAGCGCACGAGCGCGCCTCGAGAGCCCGCGCAGAAGAAGAAACACAATCAACGAGACAGGCGCAGTAAAAAAGAGCCAGGATTACTTGCGCGACTGTGGGCTCTGCTGTTCGGTGGCGACACCAACAAGAAGTCGGTCAAAGACAAGCGAGACCGGCGCGGTGGCGAGCAGAACCGCAGTCGGTCACGCGGCCGGTCTGGAGATCGGCAGCGAGACAATCGTAGAAATGGAGACGACACCCGCTCTCGCCAGCGTGGTGATCGTGACGGTCGGCGAGGCGGTCGTGGCCGGAAGCCCCAGGAAGAGGCTCAAGGCGACGTCGTTACTAACGAGACCAATAACAACTCACCCGCGACCACTGATACCTCAGCAGATGAACAGCCCAAGCGCTCTCGCCGGCGGCGTGGGCGACGCGGTGGCCAACGGCGTGACGAGGCGGCTACGACAGCTGCGGACATCGATAGCGTACTCGATGTCGATGAGAACAGCGATTCGGACGCGGATTTATCGCCGGACAATGATGCGGCCCCGCGTCGGCGTCCCGCTGATAAACGCAATGAAGGCCGACGTCGCAGACAGCGTCAGTCTGTGACAGGTGAAGTCCCCGTTTCTGAGGTCACCGGCACTGCGCCAGAAGCACAGGAAACTCCGATTGAAGACTCGCAAAACACCGCTGACGTTCAAATACGAGACAGCGGTCTGGCGGCCGCCCCTCTCGATGCAGGCACAATCCCCGACGCTGAAGCCTCGGTCGCAATCGCATCATCGGACGCATTGAGTGCCGCGTTTCCTGAAACGGATAACGTCACCGAAACAGAGCCCAATGTGGCGGCTGATCCTGAGAACGCGCTCCAAGGCGAGCCTGATGTGGTCGCTACGGCGGCGGCGCCTGAGCCTGCGGCCGCCAACGACACGAGCGGGCTGACCGCCAACGGTCGCGCGGTTAACGATCCGCGCGTGACACCGAGGCCTGTGACCGAGACGGCCGTTAAGACTGAGCTGGGTGTGCTTTTTGCCAACCCAGAGGCGCCACCGGTAACGATCGTGCAACAAGATGTACCGCGGGCCAGCAACGACCCCAGGGGTCCACGCGCGGCTTGATTGGCGCATTGATCAGCTGACGCATATACCCGCAGAGGAGAAGCTTGATCAGACAGAGCGCGGCGATATAATGCGCGCTCTCCGCCGGGAGCCTTTCCGGCAAACAGTTTAGGTGGGCTGGCTGAGTGGTCGAAAGCGGCGGTCTTGAAAACCGTTGAACCGAGAGGTTCCCGGGGTTCGAATCCCTGGCCCACCGCCATCTACAGAAAAACCGCCCTCTTGGGCGGTTTTTTTTGGCGTCTCGGGGCGTTGCTCACCTCAGCCTAGAATCCCCACGCTGCCTCTAACGCATCGTTAAAGTCCTCGTATTCGGCGAAGGCTTCTCGAATGCCGGCAGCATTCAAACCGTACTGCTCCAGAGAATAACGATGCTTCCCATATTTGTTTTGGGGGTTGTTGAGGGTCCAATGCCGCATCCGCTCAAAAGACGTGTTATCCAAGGGTTCATTCGCGTACTCATAAATGGCTCTGATGCAACGATCCGGATCAGCGATACTGGCAGAAAAGGGAATGTCCAAAAATCGGTCGCCGGGCTGCGTCGATCGCCACGCCATGTGTATATCGGTAGCGCCCTTGACCCCCTCAACGTAGGCCGCGGGCTCCGGTCGCAAGTGCGTGAACGGCTGATAGAAGCACTCCAGCAGCTTGAGCCCAGAGCCGATGGTTTGCTGATTAGTACGATGGGTCATGATCAGCGTCGCATCGGGAAAGACCTCCAACAGCAGGGATTCAAGCCCGCTGTATAAAGGGCATTTGAGTATCCAACGCTTGTCGGGAGCAGCGAGACCCTGCCACTGCAGGTATTTCAGCGTGTCGCGCAAAGTCTGGAACTGACCACTCAATCCAACCTCACCCAGCCATTCGAGGTAACTGCCCAGCGGCGCCCAGCCGTACCAAACGGGCGAGACCATGCTGTGACCGAGAATATCGCTGTCTTCCTCGGGCTCATGAGCCTCAAAACTGTGTCCGAACTTGGTGTCGGGCGATTGCTCATCGAACCATCTCGCGTAGGTATCGGCGTCCGCGATCCGCGGCTCAGGGGATTCACTCGGGTCACCGGTATGCAACGCCGGGTTCAAAGCCTTCCAGTAAGTTAGGAAATTGAAATCCCCTGATGAGGCCAGTAATTTTTGCGTCTTCGTCGAACTGGTTCGGGCCATGCCGCAAATAAAGATCGGCTCCCGGAGTGGCTGCTCGAGAATTTCCGGATGTTGCGCAAGATCGCGCCCCATTCGCACCCGATTTTTTAACGACCGCAGCACTCGCTGATGCAGCATGACAGCCCCCTGCTCATGCGGCTGACCGTCTTTGTTGAAAGAGTCTACTAACCGCTCAAGCGCGGGCAATATCGATGAGTCATCAAATTCAATGCCGGTCTCTTGCTGGGCAAGTACCAGCATCTCTGCGGCACTGTGGGGTAGCACGGCCATCGCGTTGCCCTCCTAAAAAAGCTGCGGCCGAATCGGCCCGAGTTGCGAAATCACCTGGATCCCGGCATCAGCAGCCAGCACGTCCGGCACGCGATTGACCATACAGGCAGCTGAACTGTGCATGGAGTCGGTGCGGTCCACGCGGATCACCGTCTCAGGGCGTCCTTGCACTTCCCACACCATATGTTCTTTTTCATCTGGCCTGAGCACGCGCAGCTCATTAATGGACATGGCCTCAACCCCCTGACGCGTCATCACTCGAGTCGTGATACGCGTACCCAAACAGATCCCGGGAGGGATGAAATCTTCAAGCGCATGACTGTAAACAGGTTCGTCACTCAGAATAGGCTCTCGCTCCTCAGAGACGTCAGTCACCTCAAAGCCCAGCGCCCACAGCACCTGATGGGGAACCGTCTTATAGATGCCTGCCAACAGCTCCGCATTAAGCTGACCGAACTCTTCCAGCGTCAGCGTTCCACCACAGACTCTGAGCAATTCAAGGCCAGCGGCTTCGCCATTCGTCAGCGTGCGATGCACCAGGCCCGTCAATTCACTCGCCGAGCCCGCCGCCAGCAGTCCCGACCAGATTCGCGAGTAATCCCAGATCCCGGTGCCTGTGAAGGTCACACCGCGAGACTTGGCTAGGTCATCGATACGACCCGCTAGCTCGGGTCGGGAACCCCAGGGGAAATTGCTCTCGCCGCCGTGGCAAATGACGTTGATCCCCGCACCCAGTAAGCGCTCATGACCAGACCAGTTGTAGTCGAGTCGGTCAGCAACGCTATGAATCGCGATGTTAGCGCCGCTGGCGTTGTAATTCGCTAGCTCGCAATCCTCGACAACGACCCCTAACGACACGATCCCCGCTAGTTCTCCTAAATCCCGCCCGACCTTTTCGCCCGCGCGGTTGTAGGCTGCGACGATCTGCCATCCTTTCCGCGTCATAATGCGGACCGCTTCTAAGGCGTACTGTCCCGCGCCGTAGATGGCAACTTTTGGCTGCTGACCCTTCACTCGACTCTCTCCCTCTTGCCGCGGCTGCCTTGCCATTGATACTTATGCGCGCTTACAACAGCACACTCGCCATCATCACGTAACCGACCACGCCAACGCCCCAAACGAGACTCCGCAGATACTTGATTCCCGCAATGTATATCGGCACGTAAGCTACCCCCGCCCAAAACGCGATTTGCGCGCCCAGTAGCGCCTCCTGACCCAGCCCCGCGACGTGAGCAATCAACGCAAGGGGCACAAAAAATACCGCCGCCTCTATCGAATTATGCGCAGCGCGTTCCGCGCGCCCCCCCATCGGAGTCGCTTGCTTGAGGTTGTCGCGGTTGCCCAAACCAATCTCTCTTCCCTCTTTCGTCCACGCCTCGTTTCGGATTACCGCGCCGAGTAAAGTGAAAGAAAGGTCCAGACCACAAAATAAACGGTGATCTCTAATAATGCCGTCATCGTTACTCCTATTTTTAATATCGTCAGACTTCGGGTCAACATACGTCACGTCAAAACACTTTTACGACCAGATTAAGATCGGAGCCGCAAGCACTCAGGTTCAGGACCCGGCGCGGCAACGCTGCTCTACGTCAGACTGGCCTCGCACAACAGGCTTCGCTATCTTTACCACCCGCGGGCCCGCGTTGGAATCGGGCTGGGTGCACGCCGAGCCTCGTGACCGAGTTAACACGGAGGGGCAGGCAGTAAAAGCCACCAATAACAAACAAAAAGGACAGCTCGAATGCAATGCAACACCCTGACCGAACAAGCGCGATACTGGTGCGAGCAGCAGCCTGAAAAAATATGGATGCGAGATCTCCATGAGTCTGGCGCGACCGAATATAGCTGGCGCGATGCGCTTGCAGAGATAGACCGTGCCGCCGCCTGGTTTGAGGCAAAGCTGGGCCACGGCCAACGCGTGGCGCTACTGTCACGCAACAGAGCACACTGGATCATTGCCGATCTCGCCGTTATTCATTCTGGAAACGTCACCGTGCCGCTGTTTACCACCCACGCCCAAGCCACCGCCGAATACATCCTCGACTTCACAGACACCAAAGCATTGGTGCTGGGTCAAACTGAAAACTGGCAGGCCGTAAAGGCCGTGCTGCCCAAAGACTGCATGCTCATCACGCTCCCGGGTGTGGAATGTGAACTTCCACATATTCAATGGGAGAATCTCATCGCGGAGTCCCCTGCAGCTAAGCCGTCTTTTATGCCCAGCGCCGATGATGTCATCTCACTGGTATTCACCTCGGGTACGACGGGACTACCCAAAGGGGTGATTCAAACCCATGACACCAACCTCATCCCCATGCGTCGCTGCCAATACCTCTTCACCAAACGCGAACAACCCCGGTTTTTTAGTTACCTGCCGCTCTCCCATATCGCCGAGCGACAAATCGTAGAATTCTCCTCGGTGAATTCTGGTGGCGAGATTTGGTTCAACGAATCCCTTGAAACACTGGCGCGAGATTTACCTCAGTGCCGCCCCAATATCTTTTTTGGCCCACCCCGAGTCTGGGAGCAACTCCGTCAGTCGATCACCGCGAAGTTCGGCGGCGCCGAGGCGCTAGATGCCGCGCTGGCGGCGGACAAAAGTGGTGTGCAGGCCCTGGTCACCAGCGCGCTGGGACTGGACGACGCTGACTACTGCCTCACCGCGGCCGCACCGACCCCTCCTCCGCTAATTCATTGGTGGGAGCAAGTTGGGGTGAAGTTGTGCGAGGGTTTTGGACAAACCGAAGCCATGGGGCTCATTATTACCGACCCGGCGGATCGTCGTATCGGCTCGATCGGCAAGCCAGCGGGTGAAGTTGAAGTGAAAATCGGCGACAACGACGAGATGCTCATCAAGGCCGAGGGATGTACGCCCGGGTATTACAACCGTCCCGAGAAGACGACGGAGCTGTGGCAAAACGGCTGGCTACATACCGGCGACAAAGTCCGCATCGACGAGGATGGTTTCATATTCATTACCGGCCGGGTCAAGGACTACTTCAAGACCATTCAGGGTAAGTTTGTGGCACCGCCTCCGATCGAGGGGCTCTTCGCAGACAACCCTCACTCCGAGCAACAGTGCCTTCTGGGTCGCGGCTATTCAAAAACCGTGATGGTGACCGTGCTCAACGAGCCCGCGCGCGCACTGGCAAAAGAAGAGGTTGAGGCAGCCGCACTGGCAACCGTTGAGGGCATTAATGCCGAGATCGACAAGCATGCGCGGATTGGAGCGGTGATCTTTAGCTCCCAACCCTGGACCATTGAAAACGAAATACTAACGCCGACCATGAAGATACGCAGGGAGCAGATCGAGTCCAAATTTGGTGGGGATGCCGAGCGGCTCGCGCGTGAGGGTGCCCAAAAGGGCGAGATTCTATTGCACTGGTTCGATTAAGGTCGTAACACGGGCGCGCAGCACAAGGCGTGACGCGCCTCACCGCTGGCTACGTGGCGGGCATCGTTGATTCATACTCCTCGACCACGAAGCTCTGAATTTTTGCCCGATCAAACAACCGCTCCTCATCAGCGACAATCTCTGCCTGAGCTGCGTCGGTCATCAATAGCGCCATCGCTTCATCCATAGTGGCCTGGTCGGGGAACCAGATTTCCATGAGCACATCAAAAGGCGGGGGCGAGCCCTCCCCGGCCGCGGTATCAGCGGCGGTAAGATAGCGCCGCTGATACTTAACGGCATAACCGCTCAGATACTTCTCACCAATCTTCCGATGATTCGTCTCGTAGTGCTCGATAAAAGCCTCGCGGGACATTCCGGGCTTTCTGGTCAGTAACGTTACGACTTTAATCATTGATCACGTGCTCTCCAGCTACTTTCACAGGGTTTTGTGATTCGCCATTGCCCGGCTTTGCCTCCGCTCTACACTAACACGGCTACCGCTACTGGCGATTCTCGATCCGTTCACCGATTCTCACGCTGCGCGCATCTGCGACCAGCAGATCCACCTGTGCTGAAGTCAGCATCCTCAGGAAAGAGACAAGCGCGGCCTGCTCGGTGGCTGACAGCGCGATATTTCTTGTTCTCGGATCCTGCAACGGATCACCGCCACCCCCCTGAGCATAAAAACTCACCACTGACTCCAATGTCGGCAAGGAGCCATCGTGCATATACGGCGCAGTCAGAGACACATTCCTGAGGCTGGGGGTGCGATAACGCCACTGATCATGAGGATCGCCGGTGACTTCACGCCGCCCGTCATCCATTAAAGTTTCTGTTTCAGCGTCCACGCGGGGTGCGACAAACACGCCGGGTGCCAACTGCACTCGCTCAGGGCGTAGCGCGCGACGATGGCGCACATATCCCACGCCGGTATTGTGGTACGCGCCGTCAGTAAACAACGCGCCGGTCTTCTCGATCCGATGGCACGACGCACAACCCTTGTCGATAAAAATATCGAACCCCGCTAAGGCGGCTTCGGGCAGATCCGTTGCGGCATCGCTCCCACCAAAGTACCAGCGGTCAAAGGGGGAATCGCCACTCAAAATCGCTCGCTGGTAGGCCGCGAGTGCAGCCCCCAAGGTGCTCTCCGTCAGGCCATCTTCGAATACGGCGGCAAACCGGTCGCGGTAATAGGTGTTGGCACGCAGTTTATCCATCACGGCTTTTCGATTGGAATTAGCCATCTCGTTTGCGGCAAGCAGGGGCGACCAGATCTGCGCCTCTAGGGAGGATTCGCGGCCGTCCAAAAACAGCGCCGAGACATATCCTACGTTGTACAGCGAGGGCACATTACGACGGACCCCTCGCCCCTGGTGCCCTACCGGTGTCGCTAACTCATTTTGGGTAAAACCTTGCTCGGGTATGTGGCACATCGCGCAAGACAGCGTGTCATTGGCTGACAATCGCCGATCAAAAAATAATTCCCGCCCTAAATCGATGTGATCACCACGCAACTGATAATGGACCCGGGGCAGCCCCAACGGCACATCGCGGCTCAATGCCTGCAGCGCCTGACGCTCCCCCAACCCTGTCACAACGACCCGAGAGTCGGTTCGATAGGCCTCAGATTCATAACCCTGACGCGAATCGCCAAGCCCCACCTGATGAAGCGGTAACCCCTGCGACGGATCGGAAGCGCCAATGGCTCCACACGTGCACAAGAGCGTCAGCAAACATCCGAAGCGACTGGCCCCGCGGGGCAAACCCCGCCAATACGCAGAGACCGAATTAAGTGGTAGCATCAAGGCATTGTGGCAGAAAATATTGAGGAGACATCATGATCCGACGCACTTTTTTCGCTGCGCTTGCCTCGCTGGCGCTGCTGATACAACCCACATCAGCAGACGAGACCTGCATGTCACCTTACATGGCCAAAATTGTGGGCCAGGAGGACTATGTCTACATCTGGACGCTGGGTTTAGAGGGCGTTGGCGACGGCGAAGATAAGCTGGTCACCGTGGACGTAAACCCCGAATCAGACGCCTATGGCACCGTTATACATTCTCTTTCGATGGGCGGACGTAACGAAGCGCACCACTCCGGACTCACCGACGACCGACGATTTTTGTGGGCGTCTGGCCTTGATACCAGCAAAATCTTTATCTTCGATATCCACTCTGACCCTGCCGCACCCAAGCTGCACCGCACGATCGACGACTTTGTCGATAAAACGGGCGGCATTGTCGGCCCGCACACCAATTACGCGCTGCCGGGCCGTATGTTGATCACCGGTCTCTCCAATAATCGTGACCATGGCGGCCGCACGGGAATGGCCGAATACACTAACGGCGGCGATTTTATTACCAGCGTTTGGATGCCTACTGACGACAACTTACAGGGTGCCGTGAAGTCGGGCAATTTCGCGGACGGCTACGGGTATGACGCGAGAGCCCTGCCCCGCCGCAATGTCCTCGTGACTTCATCCTTCACCGGCTGGAACAACTACATGATGAATCTCGGCAAAATGATGGGCGACGCCGAGGCTATGAAGCGGTTCGGCAATACGGTTGTCATATGGGACCTTCACGCGCGCACTCCCAAAAAGGTACTCGACGTGCCGGGGGCGCCCCTCGAGATTCGTTGCGCGTGGGGTTCACGCTCAAACTACTGCTTCACCACTACCGCGCTCACATCCAAGGTCTGGCTGATTTACGAAGACGATGATGGTGAGTGGCAGGCGAAGGCGGTGGCCGACATCGGCGATGCCAGCAAAATCCCGTTACCGGTCGATATCTCAATCTCCGCTGATGACAATCAGCTGTGGGTGAACACCTGGAATGACGGCAAGGTCCGTCTGTTCGATATTTCTGACCCCTTTGCCCCCGAACAGATTATGGAGGAGCAAATTGGCGAGCAGGTGAATATGGTTTCCCAGAGCTGGGACGGTGAGCGCGTTTACTTCACCTCTTCGTTGCTGGCCAATTGGGATAAAACCAGTGCCGCTGAGGGTAATGACTTGCAGTACTTCAAGCTTTATCAATGGGATGGCAAGAGCCTGACACCGCAGTTCAATCTCGACTTCATTGCCCTGGGCCTGGGTGCACCGCACCAAATGCGCTTTGGCGCCCATGCGCTCTATGGCGGCGAGCAAGCCCAGTCCCCGTCGGGCCTCGCCTCGCCACCTGCGCACTAACGCTCGCGGTGCGACGCCACTTACTGCCCCTTGCGTGGGTATGGTGCACTGCTGTTCTGGGTGCACCACACAACCATGAGCCGCCCGTGGTGTTGGCGCCCGGCTACTCTCCGCTCAGCTTTACGCCACCCAGTTCCGGAAGTTACTCACTGCCGACCATGGGTAGTGCGGCCGACGGTACAGTGCTCGACAGCGACGGAAAGGTCCGGCAGCTGCACGACTTTCTGGGAAGTAAGCCGACGTTATTGAGCTTTATCTTCACCTCCTGCGATGACGTGAACGGCTGCCCGCTCGCAACGTATGTGATGCGTAGCGTTCAGGATAAACTTTTAGCGAATCCAACAACGGCCGAAAGCGTTCGACTGGTGAGCTTTAGTTTTGACCCGATATTCGACACGCCCGACGTGATCGATGCCTATGGCGCTCAGTTTCGGACCGGCAACTTTGATTGGCAATTTCTGACCACCAGCGGTGCTGACACGCTTGATCCTATTTTGCGCGCTTATGACCAGTGGGTGATCCGCGACTTTAACGCCAAAGGTGAGTATCTGGGCACCATGTCGCACATTCTTCGCGTGTTTCTGATCGACAAGGATCGCCAGATACGCAATATCTATAGCACCTCGTTCCTGCACGCAGACACCGTGGCCAACGATATCCAAACCTTATTGCTCGAGCAGAATCCCGCTGCTCAAAAAACCGCCTCCGACCTCGCCGCCAAACGCTAAAGCAGGCGCGCGCGTCTCCCTCAAACCGGGGCCGTCCGCCAATCATGCTACCCTGCGCGCGGCCGCTTACGTGCGTGGCGGACAGCCGAAACCCGAATACCCGGACAGGAGCATTGCAATGTACATTAACGGAGAATGGCTGCGCAGCGAGCCTACCTTTCCTGTTTCAAATCCGGCTACCGGCGAAACCATAGGTCACGCATCCGATGGCACTGCAGCGCACGCCAGGCAGGCTATTGATGCAGCGCAGGCCGCCCTGCCCCTCTGGGCCAGCGAGACAGCTTATTTTCGATCCTCAATCCTCTATCGCGCCCATGGGCTGATGCTGGACCAGCAACGCGAGCTCGCAGAACTCATGACACGCGAGCAAGGAAAGCCGCTAAAGGCCTCGATGAACGAGGTCAAATATGCCGCTGACTTCCTACTCTGGTTTGCCGAGGAGGCCAAACGAGTCTATGGCGAGACGATTCCCTCTGCCCGGTCTGACCAGCGATTTCTCGCACAAAAACAGCCCGTGGGAGTAGTCGCGGCAATTACCCCGTGGAACTATCCGATCTCGATGCTCACGCGGAAGCTGGGACCCGCTCTCGCTGCCGGCTGCACGGTAGTATTGAAACCGGCAGAAGCGACCCCGCTTTGCGCGATTGCCACGTTTGAAATCCTGGCACAAGCCGGGCTGCCCGCAGGCGTCGCCAATTTGGTGACGAGCGCTGAACCTGCGCCCATTGGTGACGTATTCTGTACTCACCCTAGCGTGCGAAAGCTAACCTTTACCGGCTCTACCGCGGTCGGCAAGCACCTAGCGCAAGCCGCCGCACCACAACTCAAGCGGGTGTCGATGGAACTCGGTGGCCACGCCCCCTTCATCGTATTCGATGACGCGGACCCCGAGCACGCAGCCAAGGGGGCCGCCCTGGTAAAGTTCTTGAATACCGGACAAGCCTGCATCAGCCCGAACCGAATATTTGTGCAGCGGCGTATTCTAGGGCCGTTCCTCGATACCTTACGGGGCCGCGTTGAAAAATTAAAAGCGGGCGACGGAATGGACCCGGGCAACAGCATTGGCCCGCTGATCAATGAGGCGGCCATTGCGAAGGTCGACCGGCAGGTACAGGACGCCGTAGCGAAAGGCGCAAGCTTGCTCGCGGGAGGCGCCCGGCTGACCACGGACGGGCTTGACGCGGGTTGTTTCTACGGCGCCACGTTACTCAGCGATATCACACCGGATATGCTGATCTATCGGGAGGAGACGTTTGGCCCAGTGGCGGCAGTGGTGCCCTTCGACGACGCTGACGATGTTATCGCAATGGCCAACGATACCGATTACGGACTCGCGGCCTACGTTTATACACAGAATTTATCGCGTGCCCTGAAAACCTTCGAGCAACTACAATTTGGCATTATTGGCATCAACGACATTAATCCCACAAGCGCTGCAGCCCCATTTGGCGGCATGAAGGAGAGTGGGCTTGGCCGCGAGGGAGCACGCGAAGGTATCGAAGAGTATCTCGAGACCAAGCTCGGCGGCATCAGCATTTAAACGCGAATACCAGTGAGGACTCGTTAACCATGGCAGCCCCTGATTATCCCGGACTCGATACGTTGGCATTGCATGCTGGCGCGCAACCCGACCCGACCACGGGGGCGCGCGCAACACCGATCTATCAGTCGGCTTCGTTTTGCTTTCCGGACTCCGATTACGCCGCGTCGTTATTCAATATTGAGCGCGCAGGGCACGTGTATTCGCGACTCAGCAATCCTACCAATGCTGTCCTTGAGGAGCGTATTGCCGCTTTGGAGGGAGGCGTTGGGGCTATTGCGACCGCCAGCGGTCAAGCCGCACTGCACCTCGCAATCATTACACTCATGGGCGCGGGTTCGCATATTGTCGCCTCAGCCGCCCTCTACGGAGGTAGCCATAACCTGCTGGCCTATACACTGCCGCGCTTCGGCATTGAAACTACATTTGTCGACCCTAGAGACCCGCAAGCCTTTGCCAACGCCATCCAGGACAATACCCGCCTCATTTTTGGCGAAACTCTCGGTAATCCCAGTTTAGATGTCCTGAATATCCCGGCGATTGCTGACATCGCCCATGCGGCGGGTTTGCCGCTGATGGTGGATTCCACGACCACCACCCCTTACCTGATAAAACCGTTTGAACTCGGTGCTGACATTATTCAGCATTCCGCCACCAAGTTTCTGAGCGGCCATGGCATTGTGATCGGCGGCCTGCTCGTGGATGGCGGCAAATTTGACTGGGATTCCTCAGGCAAATTTCCCACTCTTTCAGAGCCTTACAAAGGGTTTCACAACCTCATTTTCACGGAAGAATTTGGCCCCGCTGCGCTGATTCAGCGCGCCCGCAAGGAGGGACTCAGGGACTTCGGGGCATGCATGGCGCCCACCTCTGCGTTCCATATCTTGCAGGGCATCGAAACACTCAGCGTGCGCATGAAACGGCATGTGGAAAATACCCGCGCCATCACGGCATTTCTATTGGAGCAGGATCAAGTCGTTCGCGTCGGCTACCCCGAGCTGGACGGTCATCCAGATCAGGCATTGGCGGCCGAGTTGCTTCCAAACGGCTGTGGCGCGGTGTTTAGCTTTGACCTCGAGGGTGGCCGGAACGCCGGCATCGCTTTTGTCGACGCGCTCAGCGTTTTTTCTCATCTGGCCAATATCGGCGACGCGAAATCGTTAGTCATTCATCCCGCCAGTACGACGCATCATCGCATGGACGCCGAGGCGCTGGCTGCAGGCGGCATTGGCGAAGGCACCATCCGACTATCGATCGGTCTCGAGGATCCCAAGGACTTGATCGCGGACCTCAAGCAAGGACTGCGCGCTGCCGTGAAAGCAGCGGGAGGCGCTCGCTAATGCATATTGAGGTGGCGGGAGAGTCGACCTATTGCTACACCAACTCGCGGAACATCGACCCCGCGAAACCCAGCATTGTCTTCATCCACGGCTCCGGTATGGATCACACGGTCTGGACCCTCGCGAGCCGTCACTTCGCCCGGCATGGCAAAAACGTTGTCTCGGTAGATCTGCCGGGTCACGGGCGTTCATCCGGGCGCCCGCTGGCGAGCATTGAGGCCATGGCTGCTTGGATATTCGAGGTGCTGGATACGCTGGAGCTCTCCCAAGCCGCGCTGGTCGGCCACTCTCTGGGCAGCCTTATCGCGCTTGAGTGTGCAGCGAGACATCCCGAGCGCGTGCGTGCGCTCGCGTTGGTGGGCACCACATCGCCGATGCCCGTCTCTGACGCCATTTTGGATGCCGCGGAGGCCGACGACCACGCCGCTTTCGACATGCTCACGCAATGGGGATTCAGCAAGCGACACCAATTTGGCGGCAACCGTAACTCCGGCATCTGGATGATCGGCAACACACTGCGGCTCTACGAGCGATCCAAGCCGGGAGTACTGCACCATGACATGCGGGCCTGTAACGAGTACACCGAGGGCACTGCGGCAGCGGCAAAAGTCACGTGCCCCGCGTTGCTGATTCTCGGCGCCGAGGACCGCCTAACACCTGTTCGCAGCACGCGCGCGCTACAAGACGCGATTCCCAATGCCATGGTCGAAGTTTTGCCCGGCGCAGGGCACACGATCATGGTGGAAGCACCCAACGCCATGCTGGACGCGTTGCATCAAGTGATCTAGCGACGCTCCGCCGACAGGTTGCTCACGGCACGCGAAAGTTCT
>Ga0181585_10003192_pt1 | contig 14426 bp, 12 predicted proteins | sample 071ome_29_FD_132469 | JGI IMG/M metagenome (GOLD analysis project Ga0181585, IMG submission 132469) | Coastal salt marsh microbial communities from the Groves Creek Marsh, Skidaway Island, Georgia - 071407BT metaG (megahit assembly) | ecosystem: Environmental > Aquatic > Marine > Intertidal... | reverse complement strand
TCTGGAAAACAAAAACAATTTTATGATGAATTAGTAAGTACGTTATCAAATTATAAAAATAAAGGAGGGACTATTAATGGTGATAAAATGTTAACACCACAAATACATTATAGATACGAACTAACCGATGTTATTCCATCAGGAGGACTCAGAGACCACAATCATTATCGCTCATTATATAATAACGCGTCTATAAACCCAAATAGTGTATATAAACCAAATCATGTCGTTGATTTATTTTCTACCAAACCGAAATTAACAAGTGTTAATTATTTATCTACTAAATTTGGTGATACAAGTGAAATTATTTGGGGTAACGTATTAAATGCTAAAAATGTTGCTGATTATGATAAACTTATAAATAGAGCAATAGAAACTGGGGACTATTCTAAAATAAGTAGAGGTGGGTTTGAAAATTATGGTATTGATAATTTTAGAGAATATGTAAAAAATTTATATGGGAGTAATTAAACTTACAGAGTCACAATATAGACTATTAAAAGAATTTAAGAAAAAAGCCTATTCTTTTGATTGGGATGATAATATATTAGTTATGCCCACAAGAATACATTTAGATTATAATGTTAATAGTAATGATATTGCGGATTTAGGTAGTGAAGGTAATAAGATTTGGGTACCTGTATCTGTATCAACAGAACAATTTAGAAGTGTTAGGCATAAATTAGGAAAAGAGTTTAGATACTTAAACAATGATATATTACAATCATTTAAAGATTTTAGAGATTACGATGCGTTTATTGAAGACACAAAAAGGGCATTAAGTTATAGAAGTTACGGACCTAGTTTTAATAAGTTTAAAGAAGCTTTAATAAGTGGTAGTGACTTTTCCATTATTACCGCAAGATCTAACCCACCACAAGCGATTAAAGAAGGGATTAAAGTTATCATAAATAACGCACTTAGTTATACGGAAAGAAAAGAGATGGAAAAAAACCTTAATGGTTTAACAATAGATGAATACTTAAACTTACAAGACTATCATCCAGTATCTTCAGAAGAATTTGCACAAAGATTTGGTTTAGAAAGTGTGGGAACAAATCCAGAAGAAGGAAAGAAAATTGCGTTTAAAAGTTTTGTTGATAGAATTGTTAGTCAGATATCTGAAATTAAAGATGACGAAGAGTTTGAGGGTATTAGTGTTGGGTTTAGTGATGATGATGAGGGTAATGTAGAAGTAGTAGAGGATTTAATTAGAAATGAATTAAAAAAATTATATCCCGAAATTAATTTTATTGTTTATGATACTTCGGATCCAAAAGATACAAAAAAGAAAAGAATAATAATTAAAAAATAATTTTTTTCAAAAACTGAATATTTATATAATAAATAAGATAATAACTATAATAAAAAATTAAAAAAAGAAAAAAATGGCAGATTTATTAATGAGAATGCCTGTTCCTTACGAACCGTTAAGAAAGAATAGGTTTATATTGAGATTCCCAGATGAATTGGGGATTCAAGAATGGTGGGTTTCTACTACATCTAGACCTAAATATACGAGTGATGAGGTAGAGATTCCATTTTTAAATACATCTACTTTTGTTATTGGTAGATTTAAGTGGGAATCTATTTCCGTAACATTTAGAGATCCTATCGGACCTTCTGCAACACAAGCGTTAATGGAATGGGTTCGTTTACACTCAGAATCAGTAACAGGTAGACAAGGTTACGCTGCGGGTTATAAAAAAGACGTAGAATTAGAAATGTTAGACCCAACTGGTGTTGTTGTTCAGAAATGGATTTTACAAGGTACACAACTAAATGACGCAGATTTTAGTGGTTTGGATTATAACTCTTCTGATTTGGCAGAGATACAATGTACACTTCGTTTTGACAGAGCAATAAATGTATTCTAAGAAATTAGAATATTTAAATTTATAAATTAATCCCTATCATTAGTTTGGTAGGGATTTTTTGTTATTTGGTTATATTTATATAATAAACAGAATAAAAAAATAAAAAAAAATATTATGAAAAAAAGGTTTGGTACTTTGAATGAAGAGATTAATAGAATGAAATCTTTATTTACAGAAGAAAGAATGTTCGGTAATTTAGTAGAAAACGAAGAAGTTTTAACAGAAGGAAATATATTAAAAATGGGTTCTAAAGGTAAAGAAGTAGAAGCATTACAAAATCTATTATCTATAACACCAGTTGATGGTGATTTTGGGAAAATTACTAAGAGTAAAGTAGAAGAATTCCAAAAAAACAACGGACTTAAGACAGATGGTGTTGTTGGGAAAAATACTTTAGCAGCAATTGTTAAGAAATTTGCAAATAAAAATGAATCTACTTACTTAAAAGAAGGGACTGGTGATGATTTAAATTTACTTAGTAATTTTGTTTTTGGACAAGAAGTTGTGGATAATCAAGGTAATCCATTACCTGATTCAGATTTTGTTAAAAGTTTAGATATTTTTAAAGGAGATACCCCAAAAAGTACTGAAAAACAACCTGAACAAATTAAAGTAAGTGATGAAGGTGAACCAGTAAAAAACAAAACAGAAAAAATAAAATTAGACAAAGGATCTGAAGAAGGTGGGGATGACAACAAAGGATCTGAAGAAGGTGGAGATGACAAAAAGGGAACTTACGATGATCAAAATAAAGGATCTGAAGAAGAAGAAGGAGAAGCTAAAGCGGGTACTAAAAGAAAAGGTACTGAATTCTATCAAAAAGGTAAAAGTAAAAATACTGTGAAGACTGTTTTAGCGGGTGTAAAAGCAACAAAAGGTGAAATTAATGATAACGTTAAAGCCTGTAAAAATGGTATGAAACAACTTTATAAACAAATAGTAAAAATAGGTGACGCTAATTTAGAATTAACAGAAAATGAATTAGAAGGACTTGACTGGTGTATGTCAACGTTTAAAAATAGATTTGAGAAATTAGGTTTCGGTATTGGTAGAGAGGAAGCTGAAGAAATTTATGATACACTTAATAGGGAAATTCCAGAACTAAAAGATACCGTAGAAGGTGAAAAATATGATGTTAAGGATGATAGTGATTTAGTAGTTGCAAAACTTAAAAGGTTGGGTCCAGGAAAATACAGTTTTAATGGTAGAAAAGGTTATATTATTGCCACTAAAGATAGAAAAGATGGAAGAATGAAAATAAGTGGAGACTTCCAAAAATATTTACTAAGAACACTTAAAAAAGATCCTAATAAATGGAAAATAGTGACTATCTCTAAAAAAACTGGTAAAAACAACGGACAATTTTTAGTTAGAGAGAAATAATAAATAATGAAAATATTATTAACAGAAAATCAATATAAACGCATTTTTTTAAATGAACAGGATCCTCCTGTTGATTATGACGTTTGGTTCAAGGAACTTCAAGAGTCTTTGTTGGACGATTGGAATAATATGTCTAAATTAGAAAAAATGAGGTATATACTACCTGATCATTTTAGTGATCATGGTTGGCATAGTGAAAGTTTTTGGTCAATGGATTATGATGCATTACCAGTACCTTTACAAAAATTAGTTAGTTATGGTTCTTTACTCGCACAAGGTTATGAACATGAACCTAATACGGAAGAGGGTAAGTATTTTGAGATTAACGCAAAAAGGATAGCGAGTCCAGAAGAATGGATGAAATTTTATCCTTATACTATGGGTAAAATATTTGATCCGACAAATGACCCAAATAAATTTAAAAATATAAAAAATAAGTGGAAAGGGGCGAATGCAAAAAGTATTGAATTACTTATGTTGGGTGCAAAAGATATTACTGATTTTGACAATTTTAAAGATGATATGTCGGTTTTGGCTAAAAAAGAAATGGAAGATCATGATTATTGGGAAAAATATTATGATGATATAAATGCTAGGAATCAGGAACGATCAGAGAAAGAATATGAAGAATGGTTAGAATGGCAACGAGAAGACGAAAAAATAAGGGCAGAAGCAAACAAACCAACATGGCAAAAAACAATTGACCCATATAGTGGAAAAATATTTGCAAGTGCGGATGATTACTATGATTATTTACAGGGGTCGGGAAAATATTCTTGGGGTGCTGCGATTGATGAATTACCAGCCCCGCTTAGATGGACAGTTAAAGGTGGTATTGGTATAGCGTCATTTCCTTTTGCGGTGTATGAAATTCTTGATTGTGGTGACCTTAAAGGTATTGACTATTTTCATTGTATAATGGGTAATCTTTCTATGGCAGTTTCATTAGTTCCTGTACTCGGTACTATAGGTTCCGCAATTATTGATGCGGTAGATGCGGGTGTTTATATAGTAGAGTCAGGTATTGATCAAGCGCAAGGACATTATTATTTACTTACAGGTGACGTAGAAAGTGCGAGTAGAGAATATGAAGAGTCGATGATAAATTTGGGTTGGGCTGGATTATCCGCACTTGGTATAATACCAGGAGTTACTGAAGCGAAAATGGTCTTCAAAACAGGTAAAGGTGTTTTAAATGCAACAGATAATGTTGTTAAGGAATTAAGTGAAAAGGGAGTTAAAAATATGTCACCCCAAGAAGTTGATGGTGTTATTAATAAACATACAAAAAATTTAGATGAAAAGGGTAAAAAACAAGTTATGGAAGTTATGGACGAATTAACTAACCCTAATGTTAGAGATGAACTTATTGATATCGCAAGTTCAATAGAAGATTACAATAAGTATGTAGATAAATTTATAAAATCAAATAAAATAACAAAACACCAATATAAGGTGTTTTTAAATAGTCCCGATTTTAAAAAGTTGATGCAAAAACATGGTGGTGACTTTTATAAGGCTATGAAATCTCAGACGGCAAGAGAAGTTTTAAGAACATTCCTTTGGCAATCTGGTTTAATGACAGTAATACAAGGTAGTTTATGGGGGTATAATACTGCAAAAGAAAATAGGTTAGAACAAGATGCTGCTAAAGGTAATATCGCCAGTATTGTTAAATTGGCAGGATTTGATTGGGATGTCACTAAAAAAATTTTTGAATCAAGTGGTTCTATTGAAGACAATGAATTACTAAAGAAAGCGTGGAATGAAGGTTGGACTCCTTGGGGGATAAATTATGAAACAGGTAAAGCAGAAAAAGAACCTTCAGAGTCAGACGTTCAATTTGCAAAGGAGTGGTTAAAGAGACATCCAGAATACCAAACAAATACTTTTAAAGAAAATCATAAAATAGATATGTCAAAAGTTAGTGGTGTAGAAATAGGTGGTGAAGATGTTGATGAAGAAAAATTTGAAACCTATAAATCTGAATATGAAACAAAGGTAGAGTCTGTTAATCAAGAAGAATATGATGAAATAATTATTAATTATAATAAACAAAAAGACACTATTCAAGGGAATAATGATCTTGATAAGTTTTTAAATTATCTTGAAAATACTAAAATGTGATTTTTAATTATATAAAAAGTGAATTATGAAAATTATATTAACAGAAAATCAGTACAATAGAATATTTTTAAGGGATGCATTAAATATTAACAGTGTTTATATTAATGAACAAAGTGAAAAAGAAACAATTATATTACCTGGACCAAACGCTGGGCAGATTCAAGAATTTTTAAAGAATAGGGGTTTTTATAAGGGAATTGTAGACTATGATTTTGGAGATGATAGTGCTAAAGCATTTGCTAAATATTATAGGAAATTTGGTCCAATGGAAACATTAAGTGAACTTTATGATGAATTAAAAATTATGGGTTATCCTGTAGGAGAAAAAACAGGTAAAATTTTTGGACCCAAAATGGCTAAAGTGTTATCGGACTTAATTAAGAAAAAAGAAAGTAAACCAGGTGATGAAGTAATACAAACTAGTCAAAAATGTACAAGACCTTGTAAAGAAATGTCTGAGAAAGAATTTAATGAGGCATTAAATTTTGTTTTTAGTCCTAAAGGTAAAAGTTGGTTATTTGGTAAGGATTCTGAGACAACAAAGAAATATGATTATCTACAACCAGGTCAACAAATTCCTTTACCTAGTTGGAAACTGGATCATCGAGAATGTATGAGGTGTCATGCTTGGAATGGTGGTGGTAAACAAGAATGGGTGAATCTTCAGGCTTATGCAAGATTAAATCCTGATTTTGTAAATAGTGAAAAATATCAATATTACAAACAGTGGGAGGAAGATGTTAATTTTCTCGGGGCACCTAATAGATTAGATGAATTTTTATATACATTATATAAAGCTTTTGATTGTGGGGATCTTAATGGTTTGGAGTATTTCCATTGTATTGTAGATAATTTGTCGTTAGCGGTTAGTGTTGTACCTATTATTGGTACTGTGGCTTCTGCCGTTTTAGATGCGATTAACACTGTTGTTTATCTGACTGAATCAGGTGTTCATAATGTAAAGGGTACTTATTATTTAATTACAGGGGATTTTGAAAAATCAAAAAGTGAATATACTGAACAAGCTATAAAGAGTGGATTTGCTGGATTATCTGCATTAGGTATAATACCAGGAGTTACTGAAGCTAAAGCATTTTTTAAAGTTGGTCCTAAAGTTTTAAATAGGACAGACAATATAGTAAAAGATTTGACTAAAAAAGACGTAAAAAAGATGACACAAAAAGAAATAGATGATGTCATAACTAAACACACAAAAGACTTAGGTGAAACACAAAGAAAACAAGTGGGTGAGGTTTTGGGCACTTTGGGTAACCCAAAGGCAATAGATGATTTAGAAAAAATAAAGTACTGGAATGAGACTTCTGAAAAGTTTATTAAGTTAAATGGTTTAAAAAAAGCTGAGTTTGCGGCGTTTATAGGTAGTAAAGAATTTAAAACTATATTAGGTAAATATGGTGGTGACGTATTTAAGGCATTAGCTGATAAGAGAATAAAAGAGGCTTTGAAGACTTTTTTAATTCAATTAAGTTTATCTGGGGCAATGGTTTTTGGTGTACCCAAGGCGATTGAATCTTATAAAGAGTATAATTTAGAAAAAGATGCCGCAAAGGGTAATATTTCTAGTATAGTTAGATTAGCGGGATATGATTGGAAAACAGTGAAAGAAATTTTTGGGGTAAATCCAAAAGATAGTTATGATGATAACATATTATTAAAAAAGGCTTGGAAAAATGGGTGGTTACCTTGGCCGAAAGATTGGGAAACTAAAAAAGCAAAAGAAAATCCATCAGAAGAAGATCTTATGGTTGGAGTGGAGTGGTTAATGAGACACCCAGAATACCAAACAGATACCTTTAAAGAAAATCATAAAATAGATATGACAAAGGTTAGTGGTATAGAAGTAGGAGGTGACGATGTTGATGAAGAAAAATATAATACCTATAAATCTGAATATGAAACAAAGAAGTCTTATGATGATCAAGAAGAATATGACGAAATAATTAATAATTATAATAAACAAAAAGACACTATTCAAGGGAATAATGATCTTGATAAGTTTTTAAATTATCTTGAAAATACTAAAATGTGATTTTTATGGATAAAATAGATAAAATAAATAAAGAAATTATTTCTATTAAGGATAGAATTAGTGATATTTATAGATTATTACATATTTATAATATAAATGATAGTGACAGTATTAATTCCATTAAAGAAGAATTAAAAAAATATACAGATAGATTAAAGGAAATTACCGATGAGGAATTTAAATGAACAAATTAGTAGAATGAAATCTTTAATGTTAATTAAAGAACAATGTGCGGGTACCTCTAATGCAGAATTAGAGGCTTGTGAAGATGATTTAGAGGTTGCAGGGTACAAAGTTTTTTCGCCAGAAGAATATGAGGCATCTTGTGATCAAATAGAAAACATTAAAAACTTATCTGATATTTTTAGTAAGAAAAAAAATAGTAGTAATGAAGTTTTAGGTAGTAATTTTATAATCTCTAGCGAAGGTTCTACTGAAGAAGATTGTTATGTTTTAATAAAATCAGAAAGAATGCAAGGTAGTTTACCAAAATTCACTATAACTTTTTATAATGACAACCAAATTTATATTAATTTACTTATGGGACCTAAAAACGATAATAAAAAACTAACTTGGAGAGGTAAATACTCAACTTCAAGTAGTTCCTTAACAATAGGTAAATTACGTTATAAAGGGGTTAATAAGGGTAGGTCTTATGAAATGGAGAATTTTGATGTACTGAAATCGGATGGTACTAAAATTAGTATAGATGCGAGTAAATCTTCTTTATTATCAATAGAAGAGGGGTACTTAAAATCTAAAGACGCATTAACCTATAATTTACACGCATTGGGTATGGATAAAAATATTATGAAAAGCGATATGGGACCATCAGAAGCTAAAAATTTTGTAATTAAATTAGCGACTACATAAATAAAATAAAAATGATGAAAAATTATAAAAATTTAAACGAACAAATATCAAGAATAAAATCTCTTTTTGGTGATGACAGAATACATGGTAATTTAATTAATGAGGAAATTGAAAGTTCTAAACCTTTGGTGACTGAACAAAAATGGAAAAAACAATTACTAAATGCGATAAAAGGTGTTGATGTAGATTCTTCTGTATATAAAAATATTAGAAAGGCGTTACTAAGTGTTGACGATGCAGTATCTACTAAATTTTTAAATTATGAAGTACGTAACATTGGTGATATGGTTAAATACTTAGATGAATTTCCTGCTATATGGAAAGCTTCTTTGGGTGAGCAAGGATTTAAAAGATTTAAACAAACAATGGACGCACTAAATGATCCTGATTATGTAAAAAGAATCATACCCATATTTAATGATTCAGAAAAAGGTCCGATTCTAATACAGTATATGAAAAGGAATATTCCCGAAGAAACTCATGAAATTTTTGATGAAATGTTTCCAGCGGCATTGGCAAATAAAAATTTAGATGATGTTGTGGGAGAAGCCTCTTCCGTTGTTGTTATTAAAAATGATGCAGGAAATGTAACTCTACATACAATAGATAACAATGGAAATGTAGTAAAAAGTAGTGATATAGATGCAGAAGGTAATTTAGTTAAACCAGATCCTGAAACTACTGTTAAAGCACAGGCAGATGTAAACGCTAAATTAGGTATCGATAATAAAAAAATAAAGTCCACAGACGGAGCTAAAGGTACTGAAGAAATAACTATTAAAGATGGTGAAGTTAAACCTGATCAGGTTAAATCTAAAGTACTTGGACTTATAGATACTACTATAGTTAAAGCAACAGGTAAACCTAAAGTTTTGGTAACTTGGGACGATGTTCAAACCCATATTAAAACTTTGGAAGATGAGGGTAAGGAAGTTGGTATATTTTTTAAAGATGGAGATAGTATTATTAAAGTTAGTTCATTAGATGAGATTGAGATAGAGTGGGGGTCAACTAAAAATGAAGCTGGTGAGGATATTATTTATATTGCAGGTGTAAAAGAAAAACCACTAAAAGATGTAGGTGGTGGAACTGGTAAAGGTGGAACTGATGGTGGAACTGGTAAAGGTGGAACTGATGGCGGAACTGATGGTGGAACTGGTAAAGGTGGTACCGATATTGAGGATGTTATGAACGGTAAATTTTTTAGTTCAGAATATAAAACTGGTTGGCAGAAATTTGGTGGTGTATTAAGGTATATGTTTCCACAAACAAGTCAAGTTTTACGAGTTATAAATTGGGTAGGTAATAAGGTAAGTTTAGGTACGATCCCAACTGGAGGGATATATACTAAACAAAGACCTTCTTTAATAAATCTTTTATTGAAAACAAAACCTGGAGAAATGCCAAAGCGGAGTGGATTTACTTCCATTGCTAAAGGATTTGAAGGTATTGTTAGGGGTGCACTTATTGAACACGTTATAATCGGTGCAACTTATGTTACCATTAAAGAATCTATGAGAGGTAGTGGGGGAACAGAAAGTGATATTTGGACTAAAGCTACAGAATATGTTGCTAGCCCTGTATTTGCTTACCAACCACTTACTTGGGGACCTAGGATTATAGCTTATATTGCTGGTGTAGAAACACCTAACTTTTGGAGGTCATTAAAGCAAGAATGTGTACTTAAATGTGAGAAAGAAGTGTCTTCTTCGGAATTATATGACTCTGAATGTTATAAAGATTGTATTAAAAATGTTGGTGAGTTTGAAGAACAATATAAGTCAGTAGAAGATATGGCAAAAAATTGGAGAAATACTATAAAGGAAATAGGTGACTTAAACAATATGGGGGATGAAAAAAAGAAAGAGTTTTGTAATTGTAGTGGTGAAGAATGTAAAAAATCGAAAATGATTCAACAGTTGGAGTTGATGAAGAAAACACAAACAACTATAAGGACTAAAGTACAAGAATTAGAAAAGGTTCACGAATGGAAGTTATGGTTGATTAATCAAATCGCTAAAAAAACTGGTATGGCTGAAGAAGTAGATTTACAAAGTATGTTACTCACTATAGAAGATGAAAATGGAAATACAGTTCAGCTTACTAATGAGGTAATTGATGCAGAAATTCAAAATATTCAGAATTTTTGTTATAATGTATTTAATGATGATAATGGTGGTGGTGATATACCTCAAGACCCTAATAATAACAATGATACAATACAGACAAAAAAGGTGGGTACGACAAAAGATAGTTTAGAGTTAGTCTTTAATTTTGAGGCAATTTCTATTGAGATAGTCCCTAGTGAAAGTTAATATTTACTTTTAATAATAATATAATAGTTTTATAATATGGAAAATCAAAGTTTTATGGACCCGAATTTTATACCTGAAGAGTATAAAGTTCCTTATGATATATTAGAATTACCTTCACAGGGTTTACTATATCCAAATAAAAAATCAAAAGTTAAAGTAGAATTTTTAACTGCCTATGATGAAAATGTATTGACATCACCAAACATTTTGAATAGTGGTAAGTTGATAGATGTTTTAATAGAAAGAAAAGTTAAAGATTTAGGTTTTGATCATAATTTACTGTTAGAAGGCGATAGAATGGCAATAGTTTTATTCTTAAGGGTTTCTGCTTTTGGGGAAAAATATATACAACCAGTTATTGATCCTAAAACAAATAAGTTGGTTGAGGGTGAGATAGATTTAACAACATTAAAAAATAAACCATTAACCGTAAAACCTGATGAAAATGGTTTCTTTGATTTTAGTTTACCTAAGTCTAATAAATCTGTTAAATTTAGGTTATTAACAGGAAAGGACGAAGAAGAAATAGATGTTGTAGATAAACAAACGATGGAAAGGAACAAAAATGATGTCTCTACTAAAACCACTTTAAGATTAGAAAGATCTATTATGGAAATAGATGGTGAAAAAGATAAAATTAAAATATCTAACATCTTAAAGGCATTACCAATTATGGATATTAGAAAGTTAAATAAATATATGTCAGATATAGAACCAGGTGTAGACTTTAAAACTACTGCTCGGACTCAGGGGGGAGAGTCCGTAACTTGCTTTCTTAGAATCAATAAGAATTTATTTTGGCCTGAGTTCTAACCACCAACAATACCTACTTAAAGAAATATTATTTTTAGTTAGAAATGGATTTAGTTATTCTGATATTCTAATAATGCCCACTTACGCACGTAAAATTTATATAGATATGTTAATGCCAAAAGAATAAATATTATTTTTATGATATTTATTAAAGAAAAACCTATGGACATTAATGAATATATAAAATTAATAGATAATTTAAATTTATTAATTGAAGATTTAGACACTTCTAATGTTGAGTCAGGTATCGAAGATGTGCAAACAAGTATTAATAGATTAAGGAGAAGAATACAAAGGGCTAAAAGCACTAAAAATTTACCTTATAAAAAAATAACTGTTGACTTTTATGATAATATAAAATTAACTGTGAGATCAGCAACAGTTAAAAGCGAAGCAAATTTTAGTGGTAGAGAAGAGTTTAATTTAATCGGTTGGGACGAAGGTAATTATTTGATTTTACAAAAGAATGAATGGGATGAAAAAGTAGCTTTAAAATTATTTTATAAAGAATTAGTAAAAAGAAGGTCACAAAATGGTGAAATTAGACTTTTTTATAATGAAGATAATAAAGCATATACTGGTGAATCTAATAGACAAAGTAGTAAAGAAGAAATAAGGTTTGAGTTTTTATATTTTGAGTAGTATGATAGAAGGTACAGGAAAAAAAGTAAAGGGTGTTTTAAACACTGTTTTAATCAGTCAAAAGGTAAAGGCTCTTAATGATAAATTAGACTCTATTATAAAAGAATTCGAAAGTATTAAAAAAGGTAAGTAATGGCATCAGATGAAGAAAGATTAAAAAAATTAGAGGACGACATTAAGGAGTTAAAAGACCAGATTAAGGAGTTAAATGGGGAAATGGATAGATTAGATACCACCGCAGGTGGTTTGTCTAAAAAAATTGGGGATAGTAAAAACTTATTGGGTGATGCTTTGGTATCTGTAACTAATATTAGGAAAGAATTTACTAAATTTGCTCTTAACACAAAGGATCAATATAAATATGCAGAAGCATTAGCTAAAACTTCAAAAGAAACTGCAGTAACTATTGGTATTTCGGTTGGAAGAAGTCAAGAATTTACAAAACAATTTAATTTAGCAACATCACAACTTCAAAAGTTTGGTATGGGTGCGGACAAAGTAGATAGTGTTATGACTTCTTTTGCAGATGCATCAGGTAGGGCTAGAATTATTACACCAGAAGAAGTATTGAATATTGGTTTACTTACAAAAGGTTTAGGTGTTGGTTTAGAAAGTTCTTCAGAACTTTATGAAAGAATGGAACTAATGGGTGTTGGCACCGCAAAGGCGTCCCAAAAGATTAATGAAATGGTTGTTAGTAGTCAAAAATTAGGGCTAAATGCAGGAAAAGTTGCAAAAACATTAGCAAATAATTTTGATAGGATGTCTTCTATGTCATTTAAAAATGGTGTACAGGGTATGACTAAAATGGCACAATTAGCAGTTAAAATGAGGATGGATGTTTCTGATATGTTAGGTATGGCAGAAAAATTCTATGAGCCTGAGGCAGCAATTGAAGCAGCAGCTAATTTACAAATGTTAGGTGGTGATATTGCACAAGCGTTTGGTGATCCTTTCGAAACTATGTATCTTGCGAGAAATAAACCAGAAGAACTAGCAGAAAGAGTTGGTGATATGGTTGAGAATATGATGCAGTTTAACGCAGAAACAGGTGAATATGAATTCCCTGCGGAAGTTAGAATGCAACTTAAAGCTGCTGGTGAACAATTAGGTATCAATACAGATAGTATGATTGAAATGGCACGTAATGCTGCCAAAATTAAAGATATTAAAATGAATGTTTCTGGAAACATTCAAGATGAAGATATGAGAGAAGGTCTAGCTAGTATGGCTAGAATGAAAGATGGGAAATTTGTTGTCGATTTTAAAGGTGAGGAATTGGATATTGGTGATATAGGAATGGATCAGGCAGCAGAAATACTTGCCGCACCAAAAGACGCTGACGAGGCTATAATGGATATGGCTCACAATTCTATGACTACTAATGAAATTCTTAAAAATATTTTAGAAGCAATGAAAACTGGTTTTGTTGCGCAATCTAATGTATATGAAATTACGGAAGAAGTACTTAGACCAGGTATGAGAGCTTTAACTGAAGGTGTCGAAGGTCAAGTGAAAAAAACTGTTGATTATTTACAAACTACTGAATATGGTAAGTTTAGAGAAATGATGATAGAACAAGCAAAAAATCTTGGTATTGACACAGGAGAAGGTATGAAAGAGTTTTTTGAAAAAGACTTTGGTAAACTTTTAAATGAACAACTAGACAAATATAAAGAAAGTATAAGTGACATATTCAGCGATGACCTAGAAGAAATACTTAATTTTCTTAAAGAACATTTTGGTGGTGAGGAAACTGAAAAAAATCCACCAGACCAAGGCGACTTTTTAATGAGGGAAAATGGTTCTACCGTTTCTTTTTCTTCAGAAGATGACATTATCGGAGCAAAAAAAGGTGGACCTTTAGATAAATTAATGGATAAAGGTTTACCTAACAATATGGCGGGTGGTACAACAAATTCTAAAATGGAATTTGGAAATTTAAATATAAGTGGGAGAATAGAAATTGTTTCACCTGATGGTTCTGCAACAAATATGGATATGACTTCTTTAAAACCACAAATTGAAAAAATGATAATCAATAGATTGAATAATGTCTCTATTGGTGGAACTGAATCTTCTAAGGATAGAATCGATACTTTAGGGTACGGATAAATTTTTTTTATCACAACTATTGACTTTTCAATAAAAATTTACTATTATTACTGTGACCAGAATTATACAAGATTATTAATAATTAAAAATAATTCAAGTATAATAAATATAATTTAATTTTCCTGAATTTTATTGATGTAATATTTATATAATAAGAAATTATTATATATGGCAGGAATATTAGACCATCAAGGAATATTTTATCAACAAGGTATATTATCAACACAACAG
>Ga0181585_10003186_pt1 | contig 14436 bp, 16 predicted proteins | sample 071ome_29_FD_132469 | JGI IMG/M metagenome (GOLD analysis project Ga0181585, IMG submission 132469) | Coastal salt marsh microbial communities from the Groves Creek Marsh, Skidaway Island, Georgia - 071407BT metaG (megahit assembly) | ecosystem: Environmental > Aquatic > Marine > Intertidal... | reverse complement strand
TCCCGAGTTTATCCCCGAGTGCCTCCTTGACCGCTTGACCCAAGACAATGCCCACATCCTCAACGGTATGGTGATAATCCACCTCGATGTCGCCCTCCGCCTGCACATCCAGATCAAACAATCCATGACGGGCAAACAACTCCAGCATGTGGTCGAGAAAAGCGACCCCCGTGCGGGATTGGACGACACCCGTCCCATCAATCTTGATCGCCAGACGAACTTTCGTCTCTGCGGTTTCTCTTTCGATTTCTGCTACTCGTTCGTCAGCCATTGATCCATTGCCTTATTCAAAATTTGCATTTCAGAGTCTGTTCCTATGGTGATCCTCAGGAAGCGATCCGTCAAAGGATGTTTTGGAAAATACCGCAAAAGAATCTTTTTTGATTTGAGGAAGTCAAACAAAGCAGCCGCCACCTCCGCCCCGGTTTCACCTTTGGCGTTTTTGGGTTCGGTGAAAACAAAGTTCGCCTGGCTGGGATAAGTGAACCATCCACGTGCATCCAAGTCTGCGACAAAATTCTTCCGCGTCCTGAGCACCGAATGGAGACAATGCTCAAACCATTGCCGATCTTCGAGGGCAGCTTGTCCTCCAGCCTGAGCCAGGCGATCCAGATTGTAAACATCCCTTACTCCATGCAGCACTTGGATCAAATCCGGATTTCCCAGACCGTATCCAACCCGTAACCCCGCAAGAGAATAGGATTTGGAAAATGTACGGGTAATGAAAAGATTGGTGTACTCGGCAAGTAATTCGACCGCATTTTCCTCTGCAAAGTCTGCGTAGGCCTCATCCACTACCAGCAGCCCGGAAAACCCTTCCAGAATGGCACGGATATCTTTATTGGAAAACCCGACTCCGGTGGGAGCATTGGGAGAGGTTAAAAAGAAAATGGGAACCTGCAGGCGACAGATCTCCTCTACTGGCAAAGCAAAATCCTCTGTAAAATCAATAACAGTCAATTCCCCACCCTGAAGACTGGAAAGGACTGGATAAAGAGAATACTGCGGCATCAAGGTTCCCAAACGTGCCCTTCCAGGACCAACAAAACTGCGAACCAGCACATTGAGCACATCGTCCGAGCCATTTCCCAGTACAACCTGGTTGGCCTCAATCCCATGGTAGCGGGCCAAAGATTCCCGAAACGCCTTCCCGTCTGGACTGGAATACAGCCGTAAACCATCAACCTGCTCAGAAATCGCCTCCCTCACCTTGGGACTTGGCGGGTAAGGATTCTCATTGGTGTTGAGTTTAATCCACCCCGTCGTGTCCGGCTGCTCCCCCGGCACATACCCCTGGTGCTCCCGAATGTGCGGAAGCAAAGGTATTTCAGTCTCAACAGAATCACTCATGTGAAACGAATTTCGAGGGAATTCCCGTGAGCATCCAATTGCTCCATGGAACTGAATTGAGCCACGGTGGAACGTGCTTTCTGCAAGCTTTCTGCATCATAGCGAACAATGCTGGTTCGACGTAGGAAATCGGTCAGGCGCAGTCCACTGAATGCACGGCCTGAAAAACCGGTTGGCAAAGTATGGCTTGGACCCGCGGTGAAATCTCCAAGAACCGTAGGACTCAGGGAACCCTGCAGGATGGAGCCCGCAGTAGTAATCTGTTCGGTCAGTGCATCAATTTGCTCCAGCACAACATGAAGCTCCAAATGCTCAGGAGCAATGCAGTTGGCCGCTTCCACCGCTTCTTCCCATTCTCTGCAAACCAGCACGACAAAGTTCTTCTCCAGAATCCTGGCAATGGCATCACCATGAGTGAGCTTGGCAGCTTGTTCCTGAATCGCAGCCTCAATGGCAGCCAACTGGTTCTCTTCACGGATGGCCAGAAAGATTCTTTCCTTGCCGGAGCCATGTTCTGCCTGAGCCAAAAGATCTGCCGCCACAAAACGGGGGTCCGCCGAAGCATCCGTAATGATCATTACTTCACTCGGCCCCGGTAACAAGTCCACCCCAACTTTTCCAAAAACCTGCCGCTTGGCCTCCATCACATACGCATTGCCCGGCCCAAAGACTTTGTCCACGGCGGGAATGGTTTCCGTACCGAAGGACAATGCCCCAATCGCCTGCACTCCCCCAACACGGTAAACTTCATCCACTCCACACAAGTGAAAGGTCGCCAACAGTTCAGAAGCCACCTTTCCATCCGCTCCAGGAGGAGTTGTGGCCGCCATTTCCTTCACTCCCGCCAACTTGCCAATCACACATGTCATGATGACCGTTGACACCAGCGGAACTTGCCCACCGGGGACATAGCAACCCACCCGCTCAATCGGATAATACTTCTCCCCGACCATGGCTCCATGAGGATTCGCGGCCGACCAGGACTCCGGGACCGTCTTCTCATGAAATTGACGAACATTGACGATCGATTCTTCAATTGCCGCTCGTTGCTCTACAGACAATGCAGCCACCGAGGCTTCTAACTCCTCAGTCGAGACTTTCAACTGGTCTGCGGATATATCAGCTTGATCAAACTTCTTCGTATATTCCAGCACGGCGGCATCGCCACGAGCCTCAATGTCCTGAAGAACTCCAGCCACAGTGTTTCGGACTTCGGCAGGATCTCCCGATTTGCCAAAACATTCGTCAAGGGTGGATTGGAGGTTTTGAAATGGTCCGTTCAGCAATAACATCGTCAGTAAGTTCGAGAGAAAGAAACGCAGCAAGGTGCTGATCTTGGCAAGAGAATCAACTCAAATGCCTTCACATTTCACGCAGGATTGTGGTGATCAAGAAGGTTACTTATCAAACCGAACACAAAGTGCAGTTCACAAATCTGGAAAATCAAAGAATGATTCGTGGATGGGTTTATTCAGTAGCACAAGGTTGAACTGAAGTGTATTGAGGTGTTGGTTATCCCGATAGGACTCCACAATCTTCGTAAAACGAACGCCTTCCGAAAAGATCTCCCCCCGGTTGTACATGCTTACGCCACGGTGGTCGACAACCTGCATGACACGGCCAGTTTGGGCATTGATCAGGCGTTCATACTTCAAGTTCTCCGAGTAACGAAACTCCAGCTTGTAGCAAGTCTGCCCTTGAAAATCCACTTTATCAACATACCGAACATCCCGTCGACGATGCTTCGTTTCACGAAGAAAATTCAGGTTTTCCAAGCTACTGATGATCAACGTTTCCACTCGGATGGGTGGCAAAATGCTCAACTTCTTGGCTCCGGTTTTCTTATTCACCTGTAAACGGTACCCTTCCGTACCATTGGTGCAATTAATCGTGACCACATTCCCTAACTGTAGCTCCATTCTTTGGAAAAAAGGTTTTTTGAGAAATAACCGGAACAATCCGTTTCTCGCTTCCCCTTTGGGATCCAAAACTTCTCCCTCATAGTAAATGGTTTCGACTGAGTCCAACGCCTCTGCTGCACCATAATACTTTCGGGCAAGCTCTATAATCTGCTCTGGGTCGGCGATGGGATTCGCACCCTTCTGTTGAGCTGCGGCAGAAGATATCCCCCAACAGAGAATCCAGAGCCCAACCAAACTTCTACCAAAACTTAAGAACATCAAAAACAATGAAAGGAAACTTGACCAAAGAGTCTACCCGATTCCGTAAAATCCGGCCTCAAGGAGATCATTCCCATTCGATGGTTGCCGGAGGCTTGGAACTGATATCGAGAACGACGCGGTTGATCCCCTTGACCTCATTGATGATCCGAGTGGATACAATCTGCAGAATGTCATGAGGCACATGAGCCCAATCCGCCGTCATCGCATCCACACTCTCAACCAGACGAAGAGCAATCACGTTGTCATAAGTCCGCTCATCACCCATGACACCAACCGTACGAACGGGTAGGAAGACACAGAAACTTTGCCACAAGTTGTAGTAAAGATCCGCACGATACATCTCTTCTTCCAAAATGGCATCCGCTTCACGAAGCACGGCCAGGTTCTCAGCGGTGATCTCACCAATAACCCGGACTCCGAGTCCAGGGCCAGGGAAAGGTTGACGCCACAGCACTTCCTTGGCCAAGCCTAATTCAGCCCCCAAGGCACGGACCTCATCCTTGAACAGTTCCCGGAGGGGTTCGATCAGCTTGAGATTCATCCGTTCCGGCAAACCGCCAACATTGTGATGGCTCTTAATCACAGCGGAGGGATTTCCCTCAATATTTACACTTTCGATTACATCCGGATACAAAGTTCCCTGCCCCAAAAATTGTACATCTCCCAACTCTTCAATTGCGGACTCAAAGACTTCGATAAAGACTCGGCCAATAATCTTTCTTTTCTGCTCTGGATCCGTCACTCCCGCCAAAGCATCCAGGAACTGGTCCCGGGCATCGGCGACTTTCAGGTTGAGATGAAAGTGGTCGCCATAAAGTTTTTCAACCCGCTCCCGCTCATTCTTGCGAAGCAATCCATTGTCCACAAAGACACAGGTAAGCTGATCCCCAATGGCACGATGCAGAAGTGCAGCCGTGACCGAAGAATCCACTCCACCACTCAAGCCAAGTATGACGTGAGCATCCCCCACCTTTTCCCGAATCTCATGAATGGCTTTGTCAATGTAGCCGGACATCGTCCAGTTTCGTTCACACTGGCAGACCTTGAAGAGAAAGTTGTCGAGAATTTCCCGACCATGATCCGTGTGGACGACTTCAGGGTGAAATTGAAGGCCGTAGAAATGTCGGTCCTTATCCTCAATCACGGCGCAGCTGGAATTCTCCGTCGCTGCCGTACGCTCAAACCCCACAGGCAATTCCTCCAGACGGTCACCGTGAGAATTCCAAACCCGTGTACTTGCCGGGATGCCATCCAGCAAAGCGCAGTCATGAACCTCCACACGCAGGGTACCCCGGCCATATTCACGATGGTCACTACTGGCCACCCGGCCACCCAGCATATGAGCCATCAATTGCAAACCATAGCAAATGCCTAGAACGGGCACCCCCAATTCAAATACTTCTGGGTCAGGACGCGGGGAGTTATCGGCTAGTACGCTGGAAGGACCACCGGAAAGAATGACTCCTGAGACACCTTCTTCCTTTAACTTCTCAGCGGGTGTACCGTATGGGTAGATGCGTGTGTAGACTTCAGACTCACGGATGCGTCTTGCGATCACTTGAGTGTATTGAGAGCCAAAGTCCAGTACCGCGATCAATCCCATATCTCTTATCTTTTAAATATTAGTGATTAAAAATGGAGGCGTAGATTGGTATGACCACACTCGGGGCAGTCACTTTGCTTCTCATCCCGGCCTCCGCTGAATAAATTTCCGCACTTAATGCAATAAAACAAATGTCGATTCCGCCCCCGTTGATAAAAGGCATCATCCTGTCGGTCGTAATAAAGAAAGAGTAATCCGATTAGCACACCAACGCCGCAAAAAGTCAGGAAGTAAATCCAACCGATTGTCAGCACAGTAAAAGAATCGGGGTAAAGAAAAAGGTTGGAAGGTGAAAGGGCTCGGAGGAAATTCTAATGGGAAATTCTCCCAAGCCTTAACTTACTTTTCTTCTTTTTGGGAGTCTTCTTCAGCAGCAGGTTCAGCGTCCGCAGAGGCGTCTGGTTCCGGTGCAGCTTCTTCAGCAGCGGCTTCAGAGGATTCGTCGTCAGCAGATTCTTCCTCAGCAGCAGGCTCTTCGGCAGCGGCTTCAGGTGCAGCAGCGTCCTCTTCCTTCGCATCTTCGGCTTCCTCAGAGGTGGCTTCAGCTTCGGGAGCAGACTCTTCGGCAACTTCAGGAGCTTCCGCTTCGGCGGCGACTTCTTCTGTCGCTTCCACTGGGGCAGCTTCTGTTTCTTCTTTGGCCGCCTTCTTCGCAGCAGGTTTGGACTTACGCTTGGAATAGCCTTCGTCATCGGCGTCGATCATTTCGATCAGTGCCATGTCTGCCGCATCGCCCTTACGAGGTATCAACTTATAAATCCGGGTATATCCGCCATCACGGTTTGCAAACTGCTCGGCAAGATCATTGAAAAGACGGTTGATGGCGCGAATGTCACGAACCTTTCTAAGAGCCAGCTTACGATAGTGGTGCTTGCGCAGCTTGTCATCGGTGGCATGGGCTTTCTTTGCCAAGGTGATGATCTTTTCAATAAAAGGACGTAGGGCTTTGGCTTTGGCTTGGGTTGTTTTGATCCGCTTGTTGAGGATGATTGCAACAGCCATGTTCGCCATAAGAGCCTGACGGTGCTCTTTTTTGCGTCCAAGTTGGTGTCTGTGTTTTGCGTGGCGCATTGAAAATGTCCGGTTTTGAGGTGGTGGTTAAAAGGAGATTAAGCTTCGCGGGTGACTGGCTCCAGAAGGCGTTCGTCAATTTTCATGCCGAGAGACAGACCGAGTTGTTCCAGCTTGGCTTTGATTTCGTTAAGAGATTTTTTACCGAAGTTACGGTACTTGAGCATTTCGTTCTCAGACTTGAGAGCCAGCTCACCAACTGTAGTGATGTTCGCATTATTAAGGCAGTTGGCAGCACGAACAGAGAGTTCAATTTCGTTGACACTCATGTTCAGCAGGTTGCGGAGGCGGTTCTGCTCTTCGCTGACTTCGCGGACTTCGTTCTCAAACTCGATATCAACGACCGAGACTTCATCGAAGACATCCAGGTGATGACGCAGGATTTGCGTAGCTTCCTTCAATGCATCGTCAGGAGTCACACGACCATCGGTCCAAATTTCAAGAATCAGCTTGTCGTAGTCCGTAATCTTCCCAACACGGGTGTTTTCCACGGTGTACTGAACACGAGTAACGGGGCTGTAAAGGGAATCGATTGCAATCACGCCAATCGCCTGGTCTTCCTTTTTGTTGTCTTCAGCAACACTGAAACCACGACCCACAGACACTTCAAGTTCTGCATAGAGACGCTGTGTTTTGTCTACGGTAAGAATAGGTTGGTCAGGATTGATGATTTCGATGTCAGCAACCGGAGAGATATCACCTGCAGTGACGATTCCGTCTTTTTCGACATCCAGAATCAAAGTCACCGTCTCACGGGTATGAGCCGTAATCAGTACCTTCTTCAGGTTCAGAACGATGTCGGTGACGTCTTCAACAATATTTTCAACACTTTGGAATTCGTGCTGAATGCCATCCATTTTGAAAGAAGATATGGCGGCTCCATCAATCGAACTCAAAAGAATGCGACGCAGTGAGTTGCCGATGGTATGTCCATAACCGGACTCAAATGGCTCAGCCTCAAAACGGGCATATGTGTTTGATGCGGTCTCTTCAACCTTGATGAGACGATTGGGAAGTTCAAATTTGCCGACTCTTTTTGACATGATGCGATGGGTGGGTGGAAAAGTTAATAATTAGAAAAATGAAGGGAGGGCTTTGGAATCTTAAGCCAAAGCGAGTATTCTTAGCGGCTGTAAAACTCCACAATCAACTGCTCGTTGATGCCTTGTTCCATTTCTTCACGTTCCGGAAGACGAGATACAGTTCCTCGGAGACCATCAGGGTCGAGGTTCAACCAGGAAGGCAGAATCCGCGCAGTGCTTTCCTCAAGTGAACGAGTTGCCAACTGACGGGAGGATGTCTTTTCACGAACTTCGATGACATCACCAGGATTCACCTGGAAGCTGGGGATGTCCACTTTTTGTCCGTTGACACGAATGTGACCGTGGCCAACAAATTGACGTGCTGCCGAACGAGTCTTGCCAAAGCCCAGACGGTACACTGCGTTGTCCAGGCGGCATTCCAATTTGCAGAGAAAGATTTCACCGGTAACTCCACGTTGGCTCTTCGCTTTCTCGAAGGTGATCCGGAATTGCTTTTCAGTGAGGCCGTACATGTACCGAAGCTTTTGCTTTTCGTTCAGTCCAGCTCCGTATTCACTGATTTTGCGGCGATGGCGAGGTCCATGCTGACCGGGAAGGTACTTCTTGCGTTCAAACGCTTTGTTTGGCGGGAAGATCGCCATGCTGAAGCGACGATTGATACGAGTGGTTGGGCCTGTGTAACGTGCCATGATTTAAAATAAGTTGAGTGTGTATAAAATCGAATAAGGAGGGAATCTTAAACGCGACGGCGTTTGGGAGGACGGCACCCGTTGTGAGGTACAGGAGTAACGTCAACTATGGAGTTGATGGTAAGTCCGAGTGACTGTAGTGCTCGAACGGCGGAGTCACGGCCCATTCCAGGCCCACAAACTTTAACGACGACTTCCTTCAGGCCGTGGGACATGGCTACACGTCCTGCATCCATAGTAACAACCTGAGCGGCATAGGCGGTGGACTTACGGGAACCCCGGAAATTACATTTACCGGAACTGGACCAGGAGATGGTGTTCCCCTTCATGTCAGTGATGTTGACCTTAGTATTATTAAAAGTCGCCATGATGTTCACGATGCCGTGGGTAATATTTTTACTACCTTTGGCACGACGAATCTTTACTTCAGCCAGCTCACTTTTGAGAAGATCTTCTGCCGTTTCCTCTTTTTTGGCAGGCTTTTCTTCTGCTTGCTCTTCCGCGGCTTCTTCGGCTTTAGGAGCCTCCTCAGCTTTGGGCTCTTCGGCCTTCTTTACATCCTCTTTTGGCTTTTCAGCAACAGGAGCTTCCTCCGCTTCAGCTTTCACCTCTTCCTCTTTGGGTTCCTCAGCTTTAGGCTCTTCAGCCTTGGGCTCTTCGGCAGCAGGAGCTTCAGCTTCCGGTTCAGGTGTGCTGGTTTCTTCTTGTGGCTCAGAGGCCGCCTCGTTCTCTTCTGGAGACGGTGTTGATTCGTTTTCTTCGTTCATATGATAAAGAGGATGAAATAAAAGTCAGGCTGAAGGCGTCACGGCCTCCATCGTTATTAAAAGTTATGTGGCGCTTACCCTTTACTTGCGGAGAACACCAATCGTTTTCTTGAGCCCCTTGCGGGTACGGGCATTGGTGCTAGTGCGTTGGCCACGAACGGGCAATCCACGTTGATGGCGAAGGCCGCGGTAAGATTTGATCGCTTGAAGACGTTTGAGGTCTCCAGCAACCTGACGGCGCAGATCACCTTCTACCAACCATGGATCTTCATCCGAATCTTCACCACCACGCTCGGTAATTAGCGTAGCCAGTTGATTCAACTGCTCCTCGGACAACTCACGAATGCGTGTGTTAGGATCGATGCCAGATTCTTCTACGACAATTTTAGCACGGTGCGGACCGATGCCGTAGACATAACGTAAACCGTACTCCAGCTTTTTATTGTTGGGAATTTCTACTCCTAGAAAACGTGCCATTTGAGGTGTATTTGGGGGGTTGAATTTCGAAAAAAGAAGGGGGAAGATACGAATTGATCCCCACTTGGAAAGCTAAATTTTGCAAAAAGTTAAAATTTCTGGTTTTGTGTTGGTAATCAGGACCGTGTGCTCGAAGTGAGCAGAGAGACTGCCGTCCTTGGTCACGGCTGTCCAACCATCTGGTAAGACGTCGACTTCATGAGGGCCAAAGTTGACCATCGGCTCGATGGCAAGGGTCATTCCCGCTCGTAATCTGGGACCATCTGTTTTCCGGCCGTAGTTGGGAATTTGTGGCTCTTCATGCATGTCTTTCCCCACTCCATGGCCCACAAAATTACGGACTACGCTCAAGTTTCGATCCTCAATGTAGCGTTGAATCGCATTGGATATACTCCCTACCCGATTCCCAGGCCGGGCCTGAGCAATACCGATAGCTAAGGATTCTTTGGTCGTCTCCACCAGAAACCTCGCATCTTCAGAAACCGGTTCAAGCAAGACTGTGCGGGCATTGTCACCAATGTAGCCATTATAACGCACAACCACGTCCAGAGAGACTATATCGCCTTCCTTTACGGCACGATGTTGGCTGGCTACTCCATGAACAACTTCTGAATTGATAGAGATGCATGTGTAGGAAGGAAAGACTTTGGAACCACTGCGATAATGATAACAGGCACTTTCGGCTCCCAACTCATCCATTTTGAACTTCGCAGCTTGATCCAAGTCCTGGGTCGAGACACCGGGAGCAACTTGTTGTGCCATGTGCTGCAGAACTTCTGCGGCGACTTGGCAGGCTTCGCGTATGTAGTCGATTTCCTTGCGACCTCTGACGATTACTTTGGGCATGTTATTTGCAAATGAGTAATAACAAAATGCCAAATGCTGATTCCTTCACCACCAAAGTCTGGAAATAGGACTTAATCTACGATCAGGAATGGCCCATATTGAAAAAGAAGGCAATAATCCCAAGAGCGAAGAGTGCTACAGAAGCAAAAAGCAGTGGTTTCCAGTGTTGAAGTGTTTCAGCAATTTGATCGGTGTCAATGGATTGGCTCATGCGGGACTGGCTTCGACCACGGAGTCTTCCCTTTTTCAGGAATCCATCATAGTGACGTTGCAGCAGGTGAGTCTCCACCTGACGCATGGTATCCAACATCACACCTACTGTGATCAACATTCCTGTGCCACCAAAGAAGGTTGCGACGATATAGGGAATGTTGGCCAAGCTAAGAATAAGGTCCGGAAAGACAGCCACGGTGGTCAAAAAGATGGCACCGGCAAAAGTCAGGCGGGTCATGACAAAATCGAGGTACTCTGCAGTGGGAGTTCCAGGACGTATGCCAGGAATGTAACCACCGTTCTTTTTCAAGTCATCTGCAATCTGTACAGGCTTGAACATGATGGATACCCAGAAATAGCTGAAGAGTAGGATCAAACCTCCGTAAGTGAGGTAGTAAAACCAACCTCCACGTTGGAGGAAATTGGCCATGGTTTGGAAAATGTCATACTCCAGCCAGCTGTACAGTTGCTGGAAGATCTGCTGAGGAAACATCAGGATCGCACTGGCAAAAATGACCGGCATCACACCAGAGTAGTTGATCTTCAAGGGAAGGAAGGAGCTTTGGCCACTGTAGACCTTACGGCCAACAACTCTCTTGGCGTACTGGATTGGAATCTTCCGGACGGCCTGAGTCATGGCGACAATCCCCATTGTCACGATAAGGAGAAGGGCAAGCATCCCGATCACCTGTGGCCAGACGGCAAGGTTGGAGAAAGTGTTTTGTCCAAAAAAGTGACGGTAGAATGTGATGCAGGCGTTGGGTAAGTCAGCAATGATACCAATGGTAATCAAAAGGGAAATACCGTTACCAATGCCCCGTTGTGTGATTTGCTCCCCCAACCACATAAGAATCACGGTTCCGGTGGTGAGGAAAATCATGGAGCGAAGAAGAAACCAGATATGACTGTCTGCAACGACAATCCGCCCGTACTGCTGGATGAAATTCTCACTTTGTCCAATCAGGCTTCCCGGGTTGTTACTCAACGCCATGAGAAGAAGGAGGGACTGGATCAAACAGATGATAATGGTGAGATATCGAGTGTACTGGCTGATTTTTTGCCGTCCGATATCTCCCTCCTGCTGAAGTCTGGCAATCCAAGGAACAACCGCACCTGCCAACTGCATGATGATGGAGGCACTGATGTATGGCATGATCCCAAGAGCAAACACTGCTCCTTTGAGCAAGGCACCACCGGTGAACATGTTGTAAAACCCGAGTAATGATCCCCCCGAACCAGTCTGTTCTGCCATGAAGGTTTGCAGAGGTAGTGGATTGATTCCAGGTAATGGAATATTCGCACCTACACGGGCAATGAAAATCAGTGCAGCCGTGAAAAAGATGCGATTACGGAGTTCGGGAATTTTCAGGCAATTGGTAAAGGCGTTGAGCATCGGATCAGGCGCGTCAGGTTATTTCAGTTAGTGTCCTCAATTTCTTAGAATGACTACCGGAAGGAGCTACAGGAGTGGAGGACAGCCGGCAGGAGCTCTAGCTCTTACTCTTCTACAATTTCTCCACCTGCCGCAGTGATTTTATCCGTTGCGGACTTGGAGAATTTGTCTGCCTTAATTTTAACGGCGCCTTTGAGTTCGCCATTTCCAAGAATCTTCACTCGCTGAGCGTTGGAACGAACAAGTCCAGCTTTGACCAGAGCATCTTTGTCAATCAGGTCAGCACCTTCGACTTTTTCAAGGTCGCCTACGTTGACAATCGCATACTCGGTGCGAAATTCGTAATTGTTGAATCCACGACGGGGAAGCTTACGATAGAGGGGCATTTGTCCCCCTTCAAATCCGGGTTTTGTACTGTAGCCGGATCGCTGACCGCTTCCCTTGTGGCCGCGACAGCAGGTTTTGCCGCGTCCGTTACCACGACCACGACCAAGTCGTTTGGTCGGGTGAGTGTCGCTGGAGCCTCCTGTAATGTGGTCGGTCTTCATTTTAAATATAGGTGGTTAAATTAGAAAAATCAGGCTTCCTCTGGCTGAAACTCACGTAGACTACGGATATGGTCCGGGGAGCGTAGCTTGCGAAGGCCAGCAATGGTCGCATTGACGACAGCTAAGGGATTATTGGAACCAAGTGACTTGGTGAGAACATTTTTAACACCGGCAGCTTCGAGAACAGCACGAACCCCACCACCAGCAATGACTCCAGTACCAGGAGCTGCGGGGCGAAGCAGAACTTTCCCTCCATCGGACTCTCCGAGGACGTGGTGAGGTAGAGTGTCTTCAAGTACCTCAACATCAAACATGTGTTTGCGGGCTTTTTCGGTACCCTTGCGGATGGCCTCCGGTACCTCTTTGGCCTTTCCGTAACCAATGCCAATTTTGCCTTTTTGGTCACCTGTGACAACCAAGGCAGCAAAACTGAAGCGACGTCCACCTTTGACAACTTTGGCTGAACGGTTGATGGTTACGACTTTTTCGAAAAGTTCCGGTTCGTCAGAACTGTTGTCAATCGATTGAATGCTGGGTGATCTGCTCATTTGAATAGAAAATGGAATTAGAATTGAAGCCCCGCTTCACGGGCTGCATCGGCAAAGGCTTTCACACACCCATGGTAACGACGACCAGCACGGTCAAACACCACTGTGTTGATGTTTGCAGCAAGAGCTTTATCTGCAAGTTCTGTGCCCAGGGCTGTCGCACCCTCAATGTTTGAGCAGGACTTTTCGATCTTCTCCCCTTTTTTCAAAGTGGAAGACGAAACGAGGGTCTTATGCTCCACATCGTTAATGCATTGGGCATGAATGTGTTTGTTGGTAAATTTGACAACCAGGCGTGGGCGTTCTGCGGTTCCGTTAACTTTCTTTCGGATCCGCCAGCGTCGGTTCTGCAGGAGCTTTTTCTTTTGTGCGAGTTTCATAATTGCAGTGTCAGCGACAGGTTAAATTTTAAGCAGTTTTCTTACCTTCCTTGCGGCGTACAAATTCACCAACAATTCGGACGCCCTTGCCTTTGTAGGGCTCAGCGGGATAGTGTGATTTTATATTAGCGGCAAGTTGGCCAACAACTTGTTTATCCGCACCTTCGATTTTGATCTTGGTGCCTTGTTCAACATTGACCGTAATTCCATCAGGGATTGGTTCTTTAATTTCGTGAGATTTCCCGAGAGCCAAGTCAATGATCTTGCCTTGAATATCGGCACGAAAACCAACGCCTTGAATTTCAAGCTCTTTTACGAAACCTTCTGATACACCAGTAACCATACCATTGATAATCGAACGGGCCGTTCCATACATTGCGTTGGCAAAGCGACTTTTGTCAGCGGGAGCAACGGTGATATTCCCATCATCGTTACTGATAGTGATGACCTTAGGAAATTCCTTGGTGATCGCACCTTTCGGCCCCTTGACAGTGATGGTTGTACCATCAATTTTGGCTTCGACCTTATCTGGAATAGCTACGGGGAGTTTTCCGATCCTGCTCATTATGTTTTGGTAGGTTGGCGGTTATAAATGATTAAAAAGGGTTTACCAAACTTGGCACAAAAGCTCTCCACCGAGTTTCTGTCTTTTGGCGTCATCTCCGGTCATTAGACCTTTTGAAGTGGTGAGAATGCTGATCCCCAGACCACCAAGTACAGGTGGGATGTCCTGATATTTGAAGTAACGGCGGCATCCTGGTTTGCTTTCACGCTTGATACCGGCGATGACGGGCTGGGTGTCACGGAACTTCAAATTTACTTCCAGTTCCTTGATTCCATTGGGCTGTTCGTTAATTTTATAATCCAACAGAAAGCCTTCTTGCTTAAGGATGTTTGCAATACTTTCCCGCATATTGGAATGACGTGCTTTGACGACTGCTTTTGTCGCCATGCTACCATTGCGTAGGGTCGTAAGAAAGTCTCCGATTGTGTCGTGAATGGCCATGAGAGGTAACTTTGTTTAAATATTGTAATTCCGGATGGATATAGTTTACCAGGAGGACTTGGTCACTCCGGGGATTTTGCCATCTAGTGCAAGTTCACGGAAAGTAATCCGGGAAACACCAAATTTTCCAATGTAACCACGTGGGCGGCCCGTGATAGAGCAGCGTTTGCGGTAACGAATGGCAGAAGAGTTTTTGGGGAGTTTAGTGAGTTTGTGTTGCAGGGAGATAAACTCTTCCATTTCAAGATCAGGATCCTCAAGTTTGTCTTTGATTTCCTGACGTTTCTTGGCGTAGCGGTCGATGAGGCGCTTGCGTTTG
>Ga0181585_10003179_pt1 | contig 14447 bp, 11 predicted proteins | sample 071ome_29_FD_132469 | JGI IMG/M metagenome (GOLD analysis project Ga0181585, IMG submission 132469) | Coastal salt marsh microbial communities from the Groves Creek Marsh, Skidaway Island, Georgia - 071407BT metaG (megahit assembly) | ecosystem: Environmental > Aquatic > Marine > Intertidal... | reverse complement strand
TCATATGATCTGATTGACGAAGCGATACCTTGAGTTTTTGAAGAAGATCCTATGATTACTTCTCCAACTGAGAAATCTTCGCTAGAGGATACTCGTAAGATACCAGTTTTTGTATCCCAACTTTCTACAATTCCTGATGCAGAATCGGAGGTAACAGTTTCTTCTGGTAAGTAGTCATTAGTTGTAAGTTTAATATTAAATGATGGGAAGTATTTTTCTGGAACAATTCTTCCTGCAGAATTAATAGAATCAAAATTTCCAGGAGTTATCGAACTGGTTGTAAAATAATCTGAAAGATTATATGTTACAGTTCCAATTCCTCCAATATTAGAATCTACTGCAGTCAAAGTAAACAGTTTATAATTATATGCCTCAGAATTATATCCTCTTCCAGTAGATCCAACTCCAACACTTACGTTCTCAATCAAAACCTTGTCATTTACACTGAATGGGAAAGATTCTCCAGTACTAAATCCAACAGATAATGTAACAGTTACATCTTTAGTTGATGTATTATACGATATTGTGCTAATTCCAACTCCATTACTATTATGTACTGGAAGGATTACTGGTGTTACATTATTGATTCCATAAGTGTTCTTAAGTATCGATACTTGAGAATCTCCAAGGGAATATTTTAAATCCAGATCAGAAACCAATTCATTAGTTTCTCCATCAAATACAAGCAAGTCTGGCGATGATGTATATCCTCTACCGACAGAAGAAATGCCAATAGATTCAATAGATGCGAATGGTGTTATCTTTATTACTTGTGGGAGATTGACGCTTGGCTTTAATGTGTTATCTGATGGGAAATCGTAACCAATATCATTGATTACAGTTTTCTTAATTTTACCAATATTTGTTCCAACTGCTTCAAGTATCGCTTTGGAACCATATGTAGAAGTAACACTAGTAATTCCTGGAACTGAATAATAATTTTTACCAGAGTTCTTTATTTCAACTCTTGCAATAGGACCATATGCATGAGTACAATCTGTTTCATATGAAAGTTTTGATGTTGTGGAGGCATACGAAACTTTCTCAGGAATTTCACTTAAAGTATATGTGAATGATGTTGTTGATGCAACAGAAATCTGATGCTTGCCATTGTAAACACTCTTCTTCGCACGTATTTGTGATCCAGAAATAACCTCAGTGTCTACAATAGATTCCTCTTTCACTGCAGGTATATCACTTTCAAAAACAGGATTTAACTTATAGTATAAAGTTCTTGGAATATTTGAATTTACTCTAAGAGTAACCTTAGCATCTGTTGATACTCCAATAGTTCCAGTTTTTTGTACATTAAATGTAGATTCATTTATTGATTTTTCCCAAGACTTGGTATAATTTTCATCAACATAGAAATTTAAATCAAATGCAGGATATCTTGTAGAAAGATTTACATAGGATAAAGAAGAATCCGATAGATCAAAGATGACCGTTGAGTTTTCATAAACATCTAATGGTGGGTTTACTGGATTAATAGTTCCAATAGATGCACTTGTTATTCCAACTACAGATGGAGTTAATTTCTTAGCATCATAATCAGTATTTGATAACTTAAACTTATTATTATCAACTCTAACGATATAGTAAATTTTATCATTTTCAAGTCCACCAGATGGAGATGTTGAAGTGTGAATTACTTTATCTCCAGTTGTATATCCATGATTAGTAATGGAAATAGTATTGTTTACGGTGTTAACTCCTACAGCAGAGAAAGACTTTGGATTTAATACAAGTCTTCTGTTGTAGTCATTGTATTTTACAGTGAATGTCGTTGATATTGATGGATTAACATCAACAAAAACATTATGTTCGTTATTTAATCCGTGAGTTTGAGCAGTAGAAACTGTTACAATGTTTCTTGTAATCTCTCCAGTTATTACATCATAATTTGTGGTAAAACTATGATATACTCCAGTACCAACTCCAGTAAAGTAAAGAGTTCTAGAATTTCTATATGTACTAGCAATTCCAACAAAAGTTCCAGTTGTATCCAATCCAACCCTAATCGTTGCAATTCCAATCAGGTCATCATTTATCTTTGCAACAAATAATTGTTGTCCATTTGATAATGTTTTTGCAACTCCAATAGCGTTCTCTTCATTATAAACTATTCCATTACCATCTCCTGGAGAATATGTCAGCAGATCACCCGTTTTTAAATTATGTTGTCTGATATAGATTGACTTTGTTGGTATGAAAATCTGCGTCAGACCTGTACCTGGATTTGAGAATGATATTGTTGTACCGATACCAACTCCAGACAGAGTTCCAAGACCTACAGACTCTGATGAATCAAAATATACTTGTTTGTTTACTCTATAATCATAATCTGCCTTAAACCCAGCATCTATTTTTAATTTTCTGGAATCTTCAATAATGCTAGTTGTTACAGTATGTGCAGATCCTGTGGTTCCATCAACTGCTCTCAAAACTCTAATTCTTGAGAGTCTTCTATCAACATTCAGAACTTTAACTCTTTCAGACTCAATACTCAGAATGTCATTTTCTCTAATACTTGGGAATGACAAATCTCCAGAAACATTGAAGTAAGTGACGATACCAGTTGCACCAACAGTTCCAATTCCAGAAGAAGTACTTCCAACTCCGACGACAGATAATCTATTGCTGCTGATTCCGGCCGAGTAAGATCCTTCTATCTTTGAAGATGTGGTTGACAGTCCGAGAACATTGATGACATCAAGGTTCTTAAAGTTATGAGGATTGTCTGCAAAAATAATATATTCATTCTTTGTTTCTGAAGGATAAATTTCAACACCACTAATGCTGCTGCTCGCTACACTAATGTTGTTTACTGTTTTTCCTTTGATTCTAGAAACCTTAGCAGATGCACCATCTCCAGAAGTATTTGTATTATCAAATACTACAGAGTCTCCAACTTGATATAAATCACCAGAACTACTAATTCCAATAGAATTTATTGATCCAGGAGAAACTGCTTTAACATCAATTGTTTGAGATAATTTATTTGGAATGTAGACGTATTCATAATTTAAAGTTCCTTCGATTAAATTGTATGGAAGAGTGTTTCTGCACCAATTTGTCTCACTCAAATCGATAGAATCTTGATTCGATTCTTCTTGGAAGTTAAATGAGTTTGGAATATTTTTATAGTTTTCTCCAATCAAATATGGGAAAACAGGTCTCTTGTATTTTTCGAATGGTCCTGAAGAATCTGCAGAAATTGTATTAACAGTGGCAAAATATGCATAAGTTCCTTTTGGAAACTCAGGAGTTACGCAGAATCTTCCATTGTTTTTGTCAAGAACATTTTCATCACTCACTTCATTGTGAGTGTAATCTTCAACAAAGAATCCTTCTGGATAAATTGAAACTGATGGTCTATTTGCTTTTAAATCTAGTGCATAACCAGATTTCATTTGAGATACTATACCACCAGATTTTGTTGCATATCCATATGGTCCATAAATTGGATGACCATCATATGCCCAACCAATAATTGGCGAGTGATCTGTAGATGGGCTTTCAATACTATTAATTTTCTTTAGATCTCTGCTTCCATATAGAATATTTCCATCCTGGTCTACAGAAAAAATTGACTCTCTTAATTTTCTTGGTGCATACAAATGAGAATATTGCAATCCAAAGTTTTCATTTAAACCATTTGCAATAAATCCATCATCTGCTTTGAATTTAGCAAAATTCTTTTCAAATAAGTTAATTGTCCAAGACTGAAGGCGTGGTTGGAACTCGACTCCCTGCCCTGGAGAAGACACATTTACAGTGGTCTCTTGAGTATAGTTTGTACCTCCAGCAATGATTGTGACAGAAGTAAGAGATCCATTTTGTACAACAGGTGTTAAAATTGCACCAACACCTGTTCCAATTATTGTTAAGTCTGGAGGAGAGTTATAGTTTCTTCCAGAATTTAAAACAATAACCTCAACAATTTGTCCATTGTTTACAACTGGTTGAACTTGAGCATTGATTCCAGAATTTAATGTAATTAATGGAGGTCTTTCAAAATTAATAACTTCAGAAGATCCATACCCAACACCATTATTTGATAGGTGTAAAGAAGTCACCTCTCCTCTAAAAACAGGTTGAATTCTTGCATTGAAAGTTTCAGATCCAATAGAAGAAATGCCAACCTTTCCAACCAGAGTAACTGAAATATCTGGATAGTTGAAATTATGAGTTCCTACTCCAACAGAAGTAAGATTTGTGTATTGATTGGTTCTATAGAAGAAATCTTTATTAGTTGTTCCTACTCCAACATTTACATTTGACAGTTTAAAACTATTATCATCTACTTTTGTTAGATAATACTGAGATCCAGATGTAAGTCCTCCAATTGCAGTTCCATCTGCAGTATACTTAACAATCTCTCCAGATTTGTAACCATGATCAACAATGTTAATAGTATTGCTTGATGTTGCAATTCCGCTTGGTGCAGTAGTTCTTTTTTTGTTTTCGTAATTTGAACCTGGAGAAACAATATTGATAGCTTCTACTACGGACTTTTTGTTTACAGATCTCAGATACTGATTACCAACTCCATATGAAGTTAAACTGACAGTATTGACTCCTGCAACAGCATCTGCTTGAGTCTTATGAAGTTTTACAGTAAATGAGTCTTGTACAGATACAAAATATGACGAATCAGTTGTGATACCACCAACAGACGCTTGTCCAGATGTTACATAAGTAATCTGTTCTGCATTTCTAAATTTGTGATATGTACTAAATCCAATAGTAGATACAGTCGAACCAAGTCCAACTTGAGTCTGTGAATTAAACAGTGAGGAATGACTAATCAGATTCATGGTCACAGAAGCTTTTGCTCCCTCACCATTTCCTCCAGTAATACTTACTGTTGGAGTCTCTTCATAATCAAATCCAGGATCCAATAATCTAATTTCTTTTAGGGATCCAGATATTGCAACAAATCCAGTCGCTCCTGTACCAACAGAATCACTTATGTTTACTGTAGGTGGATTAATAACATCATAATTGAATCCGGGGGAAACTACATTAACTTTTTCTACCTTTCCATACTTTACAGAATCATTTGATTTGTAATTTAAAATTTCTACACCGTTAACCAAAATTCCAGTGAATCCTGGAGTAGTTGGAGAAATTGATCCATCTCCCTGAGGAGTCGATATTTCTCTTAAAAGTTTCTGTGTTGATAATGTTTTAAATCTAAACGAATATGGTTTGATAACGTTATCAGTTACCGTTGTAGAATTAGATAAAGTAACAAATTTAGAATTATAGATGTTAGTTCTACTCTTCGCAAATTTTACTGTAGTCGAAGAGATTCTCTTTACAAAATACAATCCTTCATCAAATAAAGATGATTTGATGGAATCAATATTTTCAATTTCTCCAGAATCATTGATTACCTTTGTGGTAGTCTTTTGTGGAGTGTAATAGATTGCATCTCCAGTATAAAAACCGTGATCTGTTACGTTTGTAATTTGGAATTCGTCTCCACTGAAAGTTCCAGAAAACTTAATCGATCTATCAGTGGTTTCAATTGGTTGTGATGCATAATAAGGTATTGATGGAGATGCTACAAGATATTTGTCCTCATCTTTATCTTTGTATACATTTTGTACGTTTGTTGTATAGAAAGATGCTTGTGGGAAAGAACTTGATGATACTTTTAGAATATTTTTCTTAAAAGTATAAGTCCCTGTTAAAGAAAGACTTCCCTGCCCTCTTATTACAACAGACTTTTCTGATGGGATATCAACGATTGTTGTTGCCTTTACAACACCATCATTTCCTATGATGGATGCAGAATCACCTAATTTAAAAAAGTGATTTACTTTTAAATTTACTCTGTATGTTCCGTCAGAACTATCAACCAATAAAATGTTATCTACATTATAAATTGGTGATATGTTGTAGAACCAATTGTTTGTTTTAAATGTATTGTCTGATATGCCAAGAGTTTTAATTCTTGCAGTATCTCCTGCTCCGTAATAATAAGTATTATCTGGATATGAAATGCTATTGAGTACAGAATTAATTCTTACCTCAATAGTCTCTCCATTATAATTTGCATAGGCAAATGTATTAATACCAACTACTGTCTTATCTTCAATTGTTTTGGATACATTAGTACAATCAAAAAATTGATTCAATGATTTTGAAGTATATGATACAACACCAACACTATTGTCACTATATGTTACATACAGTTCTCCTGGGGTTTCAAATCCAACAGTAGAATCAACAGTAATGGATGTTGATCCAGAAGACACTGCGCCTATAACTTGAGTTTTTGGCTGGACAAAAAAGTCACCATAAACAGCACCTTTAACTCTAATGTCTCTATTATATCCAGAATCGAGTCTGATTTTGTAATAAGTTCTACCCGCACCTACTCTAATTTCTTCAATATTGGTAATTGGAGCATATGCTTTATTAATATTTTTTCCGTATGGATTTTGATAGAGAGATGTATTTACAAGGTTTGTTGGATCTCCAAAAATTGGTTCAACAACAATGTTATTTGTTACTCTATATTGTGCATTTGATGGTGTGCTAAGAAAATCTGATGGTTTTATGATTCTTACATCTTCATTGTATAATGCCTTGAACAGAATCTCAAATCCTCTGTCTGTTCCTTTGCTCAAATAAAAGTCCTTGGCCTGTTTGATAAACAAGTTTTGATTCAGACCATCAGCAAGAGTTCTATCCTCTAATCCAGGAATAAGTTGGTTTTTAGTTTTCAATAAAAACTCTTTGAGGAAAAGAGTACTCAAATTTTTAATATCAGATCCAGAAGTATGTGAATTAGACTCTGTTTCCTTGAATACTAATTGTTCTGGGTTATTCTCGCTCTTATATGATGTAATTCCACTGAAACCTCTAATACATCCAGTGAAAGAAAAGTCAGTTTTTCCTTTATATGTGATAACTTCATCGTCAATTTGCAGCAATCCATAAGAATCTGGAAATCCCTTTGTTCCAGTAGGAGATTTTGCAGCATCTACTGTAATGGTGGTGTCATCAAAGTCAATGGCAGATCCTAAAACCACAGAATCTGTTAAATTAGTAGTCTTGTCTAATTTAACATATTGGTCAATATTTTGAATTAGATCAATTGGAGCACCTTGATACTCCTGAGCAATATAATATTGCTTCAGAAATTCTGATATTAATGGAAAATCATCCCTAACATAAGCAGGGAGTTGATTTTGGACAATATTGTTAAATTGGACTCTTTTTTCTGACATTTTATTATTCTACAATCTTAGTAAGATGAACCAGATGAACCAGAACCAGATGTTGTGGTTACGTTAGATACTGTTTGGTTGGTTGTAGTCGTAGTTGATGATCCGTTTGTTCTACCTCCAGAACGAACCAAGTTACCATTTGGATAACTTGATGAAACCACATAATTTGATGCGGAGGGATCCAGTCCAGAAGAAATTTCGTCCACAATAGTTTCAAAATTGCTGTTATTAATATCTAGTTGCAAATACAAGTCCTGTAATCCGACAACATCATTTGATTTTGGTGATGTTGAAATTTCAATGATTGTTTGCCCATCTTTCACTTTTCCTGACAAAATATTGATGGGGTTCAGTGTTATGACACCCTTTGCATAGTTAATAGTTCCAACATTTCGTCTTACAATAGTTGGACTTTGTGAATTTTCTGATGGAAGAGTGAATAAAAATAGAGAACCAGTGATTCTGTCAGTATTTGGTATATCTGAAAGATATACATCTTGTTGGAGACCACTAATTCTGAATGCAGAGGTCTTAATATTGTAACCATCCATATATTTCACATAAAACTCATTTCCAAAACCAATTGAATACTCTGCAAAAGTATTCAAAACAACTCTTAGGTCTCTTCTTATATTAACAGTCGTAATATTCGATGTAATGGATTCATGACTGTTGTCAATGATATTCAAAAACTTACTATACTTGAATCTTGCTCCATATTTGTTCAATTCTGAAGATTCTGCGTACTTATTAGAATTATTTTGAACAAGACTTGAGACATAAGCACTTGAAGGTGCAAGATTGCTGTTATAATAAACCTTTGAGTCTACTTCAACATACAAATATTTGAGATCTAGGATTTCTGGAACAATTCCAGCAACAGAATACTTTTTAAGTTTTAACTTAATGTCCTCTTTTGCCAAATTTGAGAGAAAATCGCCAGTTCTGGGTTTAATACTGATGAAAACCTTTCCATACTGAGGAGGAACTAACTCTTCTCCACCAAATACTGAGATTGACTCTGTTTGTGGAAAGATTTTTGATGGAATTAGCGTTTCATAGTCATTTGGAGTCACTGCTCTGTTCTGTGCAGCGTAAACCTTTGGTGCAAACTTACGAATTGAGTCCACAGACTCAATATTTTCTCCTCCAGTTGCAGGAGAGATGGTCGTAATAAGAGAAATTCCTGAAGTTACCGTATATTCTACTGAATTTCTGGTGTAAGTAAGTCTTCCAGAGAAGGTAAATTGATTTGCACCGTTTGCAGTGTCCCCACTTGACGTAATGTAGTTGACTGTAATGAAATTTCCTTCTTCTAATGCCTTTCCAAAGACTCCATCACCAAAGAAAATCTCATATCTTTCATTTTCTATCTCTTGAAGATAGAAAACTTTTGAGTTTGAGTCAATATCAAGTAAATTTTGCTGTAAATTGTACTTAACTTGAGACGTTGACTGCTGATTATTCTTAACAGTAACACTAATTAAGTCGGTATCAATGCCAGAGTTAGGTAAAATGAACTTTTGATTTGGATTTCTTGAACTATAGGTGAAATTTGAGGTTAAAAGTGTTCCCTCATAGACTGGAATATCGTTAAAACTAGCAATTCCATTAAAAACAGGAACTGTAATATCATCTACAATCGAAAAAATCAGAGATTGTCCACCAAAACTGCCTGCAGAGGCAATAACAGGACCTCTTCTAAGTGTAATTGATGCTGGAGTTGGTGTAATATTGTTCGTATTAACGAAAAAACTGATAGTTGCTGAAGCTGCTTTCCTTGAACGTGGCAGATATCCAATATTTCTTGCTAGAGAAACAACATTTTCTCTTAAAGTCGCACTATCAATGAACACTTCATTTGCAACCATGCTTGCATTATATGAAGTGATGTACGTATTGTAAGCCAATACGTCAAGAATCGTTGAAAGATTAGATCCTTCAAAATCGTAGTCAGTAAAATTTGAGTTTGCCTGTAGATAATCTCTCAGGGATTGTTTAACCTGATTGAAATCTAGGTTAGAAAAGTTGACTAGTGGCATTTTTACCTAGTTGGTTGCAAAACAAATTGTAATTCTTGAGCAGGAACATCTGCTCCAATAATTTGATATGTAATATTGACATCAAATGAATTATTATCAAAGTCTGGATATGCATTTACATCGATCAATCTTACTCTTGGTTCATAATTTGTGATTGATTGTCGTATTTCATCAACAATTGCAATTGCAGAAATATTATCAACATTTTCAAATAGAGATTCTGAAATCCTTGATCCAAATCTTTGACTAAAAAATTTCTCTCCAGGAACAGTAAAAACAATGTTGCGAATAGATCTAGCAATTGCATTCTCATTTTTGAGTGCAAGCAGGTCTCTAGTCAGAGGATTCCTCTGAAAAGTCATACTGATATCTTTGAAACCCTGACTTACCCTCTCTAAAGGCATGAAATATTATAATTCTACCTTATTTATTATCCTTTTATTGATCCATAGGTTGGTTCAGTACCATACTCCCAGTCATCATAATCATCATCATTACGAATTTTTTCATGAATTTCATTTTGAATTGCAAAATCGTGCTTTTTAGGTGTTAAATCATCGTGAGCAATCTCACGAAGCATTTTTTGATGTTGATGATTTGCTAGATTGTCTAAGAAATCATGCATTTTTTACTCCTGATTAATTTAATCAGAACTTTTTTCGGGGTTACTATCCCGTTCTTTAGCAGTTTTCCAGAAATACTCATCCTCACGACCCATTCCAAGTCGTTCAAAACCATTCTCAACTTGATAATAACGAGTGGATACCTTGAAGTCAGGCATCTTTGGTTCAACAGGTGTCAAACTATTATCAAAGATACGCATTCTATTATTTGGATAGAGTGCATACTGTCCATTATTCAATTCAATTAGATTGTGAGACTTATGTTCTGCTGGATTCTCTGAAGTATAGCAATCAATCGCATTAATGTCTTGGTGATAATTATCTAAAGTACAAACATATGTACCTTTCTGAATACCAAAGTCTCTTGTATATAATTCATAGTCCATACTACCAATAAATTGCTTCTGAACAGCAACTACACCATAATCCATACAGTTCCAGAACTGTAGGTTAGGAAGGTCCATATCAGGGTCTGGAAGCGTCGGAGACGAGAGAAACGCGCTGATAGGTAGTTTATCATACATCGCAGCATATTCTGGTAAATATGTCTCAAAATAAAAAGTGCGTCCAGGAATCGACTTAGCCGATACCCAGACGCCTTTTACGAATTCTCCATGACCACTTTGATGATCAGTTAGATATTCTTTTCGTACCCATACTTCAACTGAAGGTAGGTTACAAATAAGTGCAGACATTAATCAAATGTAACTGTTATTATTTACCCTGCCCACGATACCTTTTCTTACGACCATTACGAGACGTTGCTGACAACAACGTATTTTGCGAGCGGCCTTGACGAGTCTTTTTAGGTTTTCCGGGAGTATAACCCCCACCCTTCATCATACCTTTAGCCATCTTCAATAACCTCCTAGATCAAATAATACGAGTTTTTTCATGACCCACACGAATACGAGGGTCACACCAAATATCAAATCCTTTCTCCTTAGCATCAAGACAGAATGAGACATCCTCACCGCACATGTCCTGAACATTCCCACTCTCAAAGACTTGCATCTTAGGAGCAAACCAAGGATATTCCAGATTCTCAAAGACTCCTTTCTTAATCAGTACCCAACCAAATCCTGTGTAGTCAACAGTAAATGGTTTACGACGCTTCTGAATGGAATCGACAGTTTCGTGATTCATCACTCCACCATTCTTACGGAAATCATCCTCCTCTAACCAGTGTGCGACAGAAGTTGTGTGTCCATCCTCTGTAGCATACCACCCAGCAGTGATTTCACGTTCTGTGCCATCTTCAGAGATAGCAAGATCACATAACTGCCAGAACTTGTTAGTGTCAAATACAATATCACTATCAATCCACAATTGATAATCATATTCCAGTTTACCATCCCAAGGAATCTGATTCGGTCCTCGAAGTACATTTGCACCTAAACACTTACAACGTGCAAAGTTAACCATCGAAGAGTAATCTTGACTAATCTGAATACTCATTCCATTCTGTACCATATCAAAGCACAGTTGTACAAAGTTCTTCAGAAAGATGAAAGAACACCCACGCCCAGGAAGACAAAATACAATTGTCTTCCCTCGCATACGTTCTTTAATTGCTGCAATATCCCAGTCCTCTGCCTTCTGAGGTGTCGCAGCTTTTACAGTAAATCCTTTTGCCATAAGTTTGAATTGACTTCAGTTCAATTTTAACAGTCTATCTATACCCTGTCAAGGTACTTACCTAAAATGAAGAATCCCCTGCGGGTCCATTTGATTCCATTAATGGAAATACTTCCTCATACGTTAAATCCTCAACAATATAATCAGTCTTCATAAGACCAACCATACTATTGAGTTGATTCCATGTCCTTCGAAATTCATCCTCTTTTAATGAATGAAATATACATCTATCCTTTGCATAGATGTGATACATTTTTTCTCTATGGGGCATAATTTTCTCCGGGATTTTTTTCCAGTCTCCTTAAACCTTGGAGCACTTTATATATCACTCCGGAATTTTTTTATGAGAGTGATATATCTCTCTCGATTTGTCACCTCTGTAGGTTAGGGTAGTTAGCTATTTTTATAAGGGGGGCATCGCTTCGCTTATTATAATAACCCCCCAATAATAATACTGTCTATAACGAATAACGAACTAATCGTAATCACTGGTTTATACTAATATCATACCACATTTAATTGCTGATGTAAAGAATTAAACAAGAGTTTGCATTACTGACCACTGAAAAGTTCGATGGTTAGTAATACGAACTGGTGTGGGGGTAAAGTATAACGAACTGCCCCCACGAGTAAGCATCACTCAGTCAGACGAAATATGGTGCTGATTTTTGCATCAATCTCGTCTGCAATCGTTGCCTCTTCATCACCATAATCTGCGTAATCTTTCAATGCGGAACTGATAGCATCCCACTGCGAATCAGTGAAGAGTTGACGATAGATAGAGGCGCTCAATTTCTGGGACATGATGTAACGAATGGTGGGTGAATGTTGGACGAGGTTTGTGATACTTAAGTCACTGATCTTTCATCGCTCCGTTGACTGCCAGACCATCAATCTTTGAGTCGTCCCACTTAACACCATCAGGCGTTTCTGTTGACCCACAATCATACAGAAGATTGACGAGTTCTTGATAGTTTGCACACTGCTTTGCAAGGTTACACAAACCCTCATCATTCTGAATCCACAGAACAACATTCCAGGTCTCGTAATTTGCCCAACCATTATAAGTGGAAGTGGTCATGATTAACTGGAGGTTTGTGTTAACGTCGAGTGGAATGTGTTTCCCTCTCGATGTATGTACAATAGACCATTATGACGCCCATGCCTATTTCATGTGCCACCAATCACACTGTCCACTATTCTCCCTATTCTCAGAAAAACGTGCTCTATTCTTATCACCAACGACCAGGATTTGAGAGGTCTTCGATATACGCTTCGCACTTCTCATTGCCCTGTAAATCGAATAACTCTTCCCACTTAATTTGATGAGGATTAAAGTCATCAAGTGCTTCAATCTCTAGAGTAATGCGATACTTACTCTTCTGTGCTTGGTGATAGATAGCAGGCATGATTGCTCCCTGAGAGAATACTTTCCTAGTATAGAATAACAGAGAGGGACTGTCAATATTCTTCAGTGTATTTATGAGGACTTGCTATATTTTTGCGTCCTAATGTCTGGAAATTCTTATCAGCGGGGTGTTGACAATTTGGGGGCGAGTGTGATAGAGTGCACGCTAAGATCACAAGACCTCAGCACATTTAAATGGTCATAAATGATCACCATATGAATACATTTAAATGGTCATAAGTTCAGTGCTTCAGTACACTTATGCGTCTATTCTTTTATGCTTTCTAGGACTTTATGCGTCAATAAGCATAAACGAATAAAACACTCAATTATATTTAAAAATACATTTATTATATAAAAAAAGGGTAATCTTTATATATTTGCACAAAAAAGGAGGGTTTTTTGCCCTCCTTTCATCTATACTGAACTATCGTGTTGTTCGTTGAATTAAGTCACCAGCGATGTGAAATGCTTCGCCAGTGTTGTAACGAACGCCAGGAAAAACAAAGAATGAAACAGCGAAGATGAGTCCAATGAGTTTCACTTTCTTGGAGTTAAATGGTTTGAAAGTAAGATACTTCCTTCTGGACATTTGTTACATCAGAAGTCAATAGGTTGACTGGTAGGAGTAACAGATTCAGACTCATTATCTCCAAAGATAATACTCAGAATTTCAAGCATTTCGTTTCCATTCTTAGCACCTTGAAGAGCACCAATGTAGAGATCACGATCAGTAAAAGACATTGAGTTTGTGTTAGTTTGTTGGGGGAAGTTGAGCAGTTTTAAGTCATACTCAGGACTATCAAATTACTCAGGCAAGAGTCATACCAGAGACGAAAGGTACAGTCACATATCCTTCCTCACCTACGATACCTTTGTAATAACAAATGAACCATTCTCCTGCTTTTTGAAATACTTTCTCACCAATGATTCCATGCTTTTGAAGAATAGCATTGAGACGTGATTTGGTAGTATTTGAACGCCAACCACCATCAAAGATTTGAATTGTAGTTTCACCAACTGTTGCAATATGGTTGCCATGGAGATATACAGCAGAGTCACCATTCTCAAGAAGTTGAACACTGGTGTTTGCAGATTGCCAGTTCACGTTGTTAGAAATGGCATCATTCATCTGTTGTTCGATCTTACGCATGGATCTGAAATGTTTGGGGTGAGAGTGTGGTCTCTCTTGACCACTTCTATACAATACAGGATTTTATGGGTTGTGCTCATTTATTGTGACACTAATACATGTGGCACAAATTGTTGATAGTTAAAGGGGAGAATTACATGCCATTGAGGAAGTCTGCGAGTGCCTCTTTGTACTCTGCTTCAGTGTTAAAAACTCGACCATGAATAGTGCGAGGATAGGTAGAATCAACACCTGCATTTGCTACCATTTGGCAGTCTGCTTCGTCGTAACCCATTTCGACGAGAGTGTTGACGTAGGGGTTGTGAATTGTCATGTGTTTGTGTAGTGAATTGTGCG
>Ga0181585_10003169_pt1 | contig 14479 bp, 6 predicted proteins | sample 071ome_29_FD_132469 | JGI IMG/M metagenome (GOLD analysis project Ga0181585, IMG submission 132469) | Coastal salt marsh microbial communities from the Groves Creek Marsh, Skidaway Island, Georgia - 071407BT metaG (megahit assembly) | ecosystem: Environmental > Aquatic > Marine > Intertidal zone... | reverse complement strand
CCAAATGCTCCACTAGGAAGAGAACAATATCGGGCGGAATGCTGGGTATCTGGTTCGGGAGCTGGAGGCCAAACATTTGTTTTTGATGCTTGTGTTGGAACTGGAGATAATCCAGATAAATCTCAAATTACAGATTACAAATTTAGAATGTATAAATGCACGGGTACAGATAGTGCAGGCGATTCTGTAACTTCAGACACTAAACATGCTGTTCTTATGGATATTGGCATGAAGTCTGGAATTTCAGGAGGTGGATTAAAATACATGGCTAATGAAGATCTTACTTCAAATTCTGGTAGCTGGGGTACTGCAGTAGAGCAATTAAAAAGAATACAAAGTGCAAATTATAGTTTTACTGTTAACCGTCAAGATGTAAATCAGTTTGGACATTTGGGAAGATTGGATGCTATTGTTAATGAATCTCCAGTAGTTAATTTAGACTTCTCTTATTACATAACTGATGGAGAAAATGAAAGGTTGCTTGGCATGGTAACACATGGCCAACAAGAACATCTTTCTGGTATCATGGTAAAAGAGCAAAATGAATTTGGTCAAAACTTTTTTATTCTAACTGTTCCTGAGGGAAGAGATGCATATAAAGGTGACACGATGGTCGCTGAAGATAGAAAAAGTGTTATTTCAATAGGAAATAGTTTCATTACTGATTATTCTATCGAAGCTAGTGTAGGAGGAATGCCAACTGCTTCTGTGTCCGCTGAAGGTCTTAATATAAAAACAGATATAGGTGGAACAGATTTTAGAGAAATTCCAGCTATAAGCCCAGAAGACGGTACACAAATTTGCGATACTTGCTTTCTTTTGCCTCCAACGGAAACTGGTTTCGGAGTCCCTTGCTTAAAAGCTGGAGACATAAGATTAGATTTAAATGGAAGAAGTGTTTTATCCAATCAATTGTCTGGAGACCATATGGGTTATACTCAAGCTGATAGAGGTAGTGCTCACATTCAGAGCTTCACCCTCAGTACTCCTTTAGGCAGAGAATCTTTAAGTAGAATTGGTAACACTTATGCTTTTGCAAAAGAAATTGAATATCCATTGACAGCAACTCTTACTGTAAGTGCTTTAGTTTCTGATCTTAAAAATGGAAATTTAATTGACGAAGTATATTGTGGAAATGAAGTTGATTTAAAAATCAGAATGAAAAATCCTGCATGTATAAGATGCTCTAAAAATAATGAACCAGATGGAATGGTCATAGATTTTAAGGGTGCTAGAATTGATTCTGAAAGTTTTAGCTCTGCAATTGGTGATAATAAAACTGTTGAGTTAACATTCAGTACTCAAATTGCTGGCCCAGAAGAGCAAGATAAAGGAATCTTTATGTCTGGATTTGCCAATGTCAAGGGTGATGACATGAAATATAAAGAACCTCCAGCAGTAGGATTGAGACTAGGCGGGTTAAATGGATCATAATTATGTCACAAGAATTTGAATATTTTAAAAGGTACGGCAATGAAGGGACTACAGGTCGTTACAATTCGCCTAATTCCAGGGGAAATTGGAATAATGAATCTTATACTCATACTGCAAAAAATGAAACTAGATTGTGGATAACTCCTACACCTACACCTTCAATTACTCCAACTATTTCGATCACACCTTCAATTACTCCAACTATTTCGATCACACCTTCAATTACTCCAAGTAATAGTCCAAGTGCTTCAGCCACTCCAAGTGTTACTCCTAGCGCTTCATCACTTTAGTAAAATAATTTTTAATTTTATTCTATAGGTTCTTCATATAGTGTAATACCTATGTAGGTATGAGGAATTTTATTAGGTCTGAATATATTGCTTTATTTTCTGGTCCATCTCCAGCATTTAGTCAACATCATGACGGTTCTAGAGATTTTTTAAGGCATATAACTAAAATTCAATCTATATCTTACGATTTTTCAATAAATAGAGAAGAGATTAAACAAATCGGAGGAGAAGATTTACTGACTAGAAGTATTAATGTTTTATCAGATTCCCCTAATCCTGGAAGTAATATTGATGTAAATATAGAGCCAGTTCCAGTTAATTTTAATTTTTCTTATCTACCTACATGTGGTTTTAATGAATATTTATTAAATTTTAATGTAGTGCCTTCAGGTGGAGCGGCAGAAAACAGTTTTATTAGCAGGCATTATGCAGACAAAAACTTTTTTGTAGTTCTAAGAACAGATGCTGGACAACAAGCTCTTTCTTTAAATAAAGATCCAGATTTTCATGGACACAATGTTTTGTCTATTGGTAATTGTTTTGCTACTAATTATTCTGTACAAGGGTCTATAGGAGCCCCAATCACAGCTAACATGGGTTATGTTGCATCAAACATACAAGTTGACTTATATTCGGGCAATAATTACATCCCTGCAATACATTTATTTGACGGAAAGAAAAAAGATATACATAAATATGGATTCACAAAACACAATTCAGCCAATGAATATACAGTCCCTGGAATTTTACCAAATAATATAGAAGTACAAATTGATGAATTAAATGTTGGCGGGGCAAAAGTTAGTGGTGACAATGCCAATGCTACAGCTTTTAGTATCAATTTAGATTTAGCTAGAAAAAATTTATATGGATTTGGCTCTATGTATCCATATGATAGGAAGCTAAAATTACCAGTAAATGGTCAACTTTCATTTGATATATTAAAAAAAGATTTAACAACAGGTAATTTAAATGAAATATTAAGGAATGATAAATCTTATAATATATACATAAATTGTTACGACAATTGCCCTGCTTCTACAGATTTTTGCCAAGGTCAAAGAGTAAAAAAACCAATTATTAGATATGTTGTTGATAATGCTGTATTAAGATCTAGGTCTACAAGCTTTAATCTTTTTGATGAAGCGACAACAAAAATTGATTTTGATTTTACTGTTACAAGAAAAAATGGATTTTTAATTAGCGGTGGATGTTTAGAGTCTGGGGATGCTCCTGGATCTAATTTACCTTCACCTCCATGTACAGGTACTGGATGTAGTTCCTCTGATCCAATTACTCCTCCAGATCCAAAAGATCCATCAGTACCAACTCCAACTCCAACTTCAAGTGTTACTCCTACTCCTTCGAGAACTCCAAGTATTACTCCAACTCAAACAAGAACTCCAAGTATCACTCCAAGTGCTACTCCTACTTCAAGTATAACACCTACTTTTACTCCAACATCAACACTTACTCCGACAGCTACATCAACCGTAACACCGACTTCAACTTTAACACCAACTTCAACACTTACACCAACCTTAACCCCTACTTCAACACTTACACCAACACCTACAGTTACCCCTACATCTACAATTACTCCTACATCTACAATTACTCCTACATCTACAGTTACTCCTACTATTAGTCTATCAACAACTCCGAGTATTAGTGTTACTCCTACAATAACTCCTACCAGTTCAACTACTCCAGAATCAAGTCCGACACCTACACCTTCAATTACACCATCTGTAACTCCATCTGTATCTTTATGTACGGGTGAAGCTCCTGTAAGATTTCAATATGCTTCTACATATTTAGTTGAAGGTTCTACAGCCGATATAAAAATAGTAAGAGAAACTGGCCATTGTGAACCTGACTTTGTGGGATGTCCATTTTATATAGACTGGAACACAGAAAATGCAAATAACAGTGCTGTAACAGGGGTCATTACAAACGGAACTGATGAAGATGGCGATTACTTGTCTGGATCTGGTACATTTTTCTTTGCAGCAGGAGAAAATGAAAAAACTATTACTGTCACGGGTATACCTAACCCAGCAGATACTAACCCCATAGAATCTGATGAATTTTTCTTTATTAAATTAAGTAATCCTAGATCACTAATGGGTAGTGTGAATGCATACATTACTGGTGTTAATCCATATGCAGTATTTATAGTAGAGCCAGGTCAATAATGATTTACATTAAACCTCCAGATCCTAGCCCTACTCCAATATATACGGGCTGCTGTGATGTTTATCCTGATTTTACATCTGAGGGCATTTCTACTTTTAACTTGTTTGTAAGAGATGATGATCGAATACCAAAAAGTTTACAATATCATATTGATTGGGGAGATGGAACATATACTCGAAGTGGAGAATTAATTTGGCATCCAAACAAAGGTTACGAAGTTAATACAAAACATCAATATCCAAGCTTTGCTAAATATCAAGCAGCAATTGTTATTGAAAACCTAGAAACTTCTAGACGTTCAAAATGTGCTCTAGTTAATAATACTGTTGTAAGTATGACTCCAACTAGGACCAGTACTCCAACTCCTACGATAACTCCCACAAATACTAGAACACCTACTGTTACACCAACAAACACAAGAACGCCTACTAGAACGCCTACTATAACACCTACAGTTACCCCTACGTCTACTTTAACTCCAACTTCTACAGTTACTCCTACGTCAACACTTACTCCTACGTCAACACTTACTCCAACACCTACAGTTACCCCTACGTCTACTTTGACTCCAACGTCTACAGTTACTCCTACGTCAACACTGACTCCAACACCTACAGTTACCCCCACATCTACTTTAACTCCAACTTCTACAGTTACTCCTACATCGACACTCACTCCAACGTCTACAGTTACTCCTACATCGACACTTACTCCAACTTCTACAGTTACTCCTACATCGACACTCACTCCAACACCTACAGTTACCCCTACGTCTACTTTGACTCCAACGTCTACAGTTACTCCTACGTCAACACTGACTCCAACACCTACAGTTACCCCTACGTCTACTTTAACTCCTACATCGACAGCTACTCCTACATCGACACTGACTCCAACTCCAACACTTACTCCAACGTCTACAGTTACTCCAACATCTACGGTTACGCCTACATCTACACTTACTCCAACGCCTACAGTTACTCCTACAGCTAGCATTTCATATACACCAACTCCAACAATTTCAATAACGCCAACCTTGACACCTACTCCAACTCCAACATGTTTGACACAATATTTGAATGTAAGATTTCAGTATTATTCAACTTATGTAGTTGAAGGATATGCAACTGGAGTCAGAGTATATAGAGAGCCTTGTTGCCACAATCAACATTATACAGGAGCTTTTTCTGTAAAATACAAAACATTTGACTCTCCGAATACAGCCGTATCTGGAAAAGATTATCCAGGAGAACATGGTACTTTAAACTTCGATGTTGGAGAAAATATGAAAATTATTCCAATTCGAACTACAAAAAATAGCGAAAGAGAGCCTTCTGAGTTTTTTAATGTAGAACTTTATGATTTACAAAAATTTAATTGTGTTGAATCAAGAATACTTTACAAAAATCCATATCAAGTATTAATTACTGACTTAGAAAATATCAATTTATATGATGAATATGAATTATGTGACACTTTTCCTGGAGGAATAGGAAATCAATTAATGCAAATGGTTCCTAATTCTTCATGGGGACAAGGTTATTCTTCTACAGGGTTGATATATCAAGGTGGGTCATTTACTTATACTCAAACTGGGGTTTTTTAAAAATAAAATGTTAAATAAAGTGTAATATATTAATATGTCTAACTTTCCTAATGCTGTTTATATACCTACTGGAATTGCTGGTGGAGAAGAATTTATTAAAATAAGTGGATTTTGCTATAAAAGAGTAGCTACTGGAGTGGCTGCTGCTGGAGAAATAAGAACAAACTTTGTCGATGGCTTTACTGGATGCTTAGATTGTAATACTTGCAATTGCCCTAAAACCATTGATTTTATTATGGGAGGGATAGAACATAATAAATCTGCCAATGAATTTAATTTTGTTGAAAAAACATATAGTATTCCAACAAGTAGTACAGGTTGGCAGGAAATAGCAATAGAGTCAGGCAATCTACACAATAATGATTCTAACTTGCAATTCAAGCCTTTATCAATTAGATGTTATGATAGAAAGATTGACATACAATCAGGAATTTATGCTTCTTTTGATGACGAAAATGCTCATATTGCTCATTTTCAATATGCAAGTGGCTCTGATATATATGAAAGAAAAGACTTAAAAGATGCTCTTGCGACAGGTGAATTTGGAGATATTCCACCTTGGGATTTTATTAACCAATACGATAATGCTGTAACTTATCAAGATACATTAAGAAGTATTAAATTTAAATCTTTATGCGAAGTTCCTTGCAATAAATATGATGTATCTTTTAGGTTAAGGGGAGATGTTTCTGAAAGCTCTCAAGAATACCTGGCAGCTAATAATCAACCAAGTTGGGTGTATCTTCATGCTACTGGAGTTCCCAGAACTCCAGGTCAAATAGTGCGATATCCGTTAAACTTTAACTTTAATGATTATTTTAATGTAGAGCGGGGTAATCCTACTATATTTTTTACCTCCAATGAAATCGAATTAGTTAATATGGATCTTCTTACTGGTAATACTAGTAACACAGGGGCTCAAGTATTTTCTGTAACAGGTGGCAGGCATTATTACGAAACAGAAAACGGAACATATGGCGGCAGACCAAGAGAGTTGGATGGAACGTATGATTTTTATCTTATTGATACCGATGGAGACTTATATGGGGTTCAACAAGAATATATTGATTTAGGGATACAAGGGGTTGACTATAATAAAATTGGACAATGCCATAGCAGTAGCTTAAGTGATTTTTTTGAAGTTTATGGAATAGGAGAAAATCAAACTACAGGCGCTTGCTTGAAAACATCTGAACATATAGATGGTAAATATAAAATTGGCACATATCGACCAATGCTATTTACAGGAACATTGACTGGTAATGCTTATGATTTTGAAAACGTTTTTGATGCAGCTAATGTTGATGGTGTTACTAGTTGGAGCAGTGGAGTTTATGTTTTTCAAATGTATCCCAGTGGAGATGATTCACTACTAAGCAATATTAGCGGCAATGTTGGTTGGATACATGAAGCTTCACCAGAATTAATTAATGAATATAAAAGGCAAATAGTAAATAGTATGCCAATTAATATTGACAATTCAATAAAACATTGGAATCATAAATCTGGAATATTTCCAAGGCCAGATGCTGAATTGGTAGAAGGAGCAGTATTTTTAGAAACAGACACTTCTCAACAATACTTTCAATGGTATCAATCATCGATGAGGCATACAAACAACGAAGGAGAGACTATTACTCCATTATATGCTAGTGGATTTAGGTTTGGTGCTGGATTATACCAAATGTATTATGGGCTATTGGAAGATGGTAGCGTCCCTGATTCTGAGTATGATTATGTAGGAATTGGTGCGGTTACTCCACCTTTACTTGAGATGGAACCACTTACATTAGGTCACACCTTCGTAGATTATACAAAAATTGAACCAAGATATTTACTGGTTGATTCTGGTGACTCAAGACATAATCAAAACAGTCCTGACTTTGAAGAATCTAAAATGAATGATCCAGTAACAGATACATTTCAGGAAATTCAATATATAACATTTCAAATACCTTTTAAACTGTGACAATAGAAATTAAAGATAATCAAATATTTGCACTTTCTGTTGGTGAAGGTTATCAACCTACGGGCGATCATCTTTTGCAAGAAACTCCTTTAGGTCATTATGTTCTTGAAGAAAAACCTAATTGGTTGATAGGAGACTACAAGCCTTATGTTTTTGTTAATAGAGATATTTATCCAATCAATACATCTTTAACTGGCAACAATTGGGTTGTGGCAATGCGTCAAAACAACCAAATTGATTTGATCATAAAACCAAATGATTTTGATCATCAAGTTTTCTTAAGTGGTTTTAGTTTGACTGAACTAGAGTTACCTTCTTCAATGTTAAATGAAAAGAAAAAAGAGATTGATATTAATTTTGTTGATCGTTTTTATTGTTCTGAGATTTTTGAAGGTGCCAATAATAACAATTTTAAAAAACAAATACAATATAAACCTACTGGAGTTTCTGTTACAACCAATAGAGGCGATATAGATTTTGTAAATTATCCAGACAGGAGATCAATTAATGTTAAAGCAAGCAATAAATTAAATCCAGGGCGATTTGTCTTTATTGTTGGAAACGAATCTGACCAAGATGCATTTATAGACATGTCTTCCCTGGAAACAGCTATTCCGAACAATAGTTTTATTAATAGAGCATTTGAAAATCATGATAAGTTTTCTGTCTATGAATTGAATCAAGAGGGTAAAAAAATATTTGGAGAAGAATTTTCATTAGATTATGCTAAAAATGTATATATAGGAGCATTAAACGAAGATGAAAAATGTTGTGTAGGAGGTTTGGTATTTAGTGAGCAAAGATTGGACATGAACATGCCAGTCAAAAATGGATCGAAAAGACTTAGTTTGGCTACCCCCACACCAACTCCTTCCGCCACCACAAGTTCCTCAAATACTCCGCCTCCAACCCCTAGTACTTCAAATACTCCAACTGTAACACCTACAACCACTCCTAGTGTTAGTCGAACTCAAACTCCTAGTCCTAGCAAAGGGTCTCCTCCTTCTCCGAGCCCTACTCATAGCACCACTAGTTCTCCCACTCCCACTCCAACTCAAACACCATCTAAAACACCCACCCCTTCCTTGAGTGTGGGAGCAAAGAGGCCATTGCCAAAAGTAGTTGCAATTCTTAATAATCCTTTGGAAAATGCGCCAATAGACTTTGTTGGGAATTTTATACTAAGAGATGATAAGATTTCTTACATTAATTTATCTGGAGAATATGCATTATTATGGCAAGAAAAAAATAGTAGGTGGAAATTTAAAAATTTAAAAACAGGTAATTTTATTGGATACAGTGCAAAAGGGGATCAATATGAAAGCTTGATTACTTTAGACAACAATCCAAAACAATTTATAACATATTTTGACGATCAAAATCGAACATTTTTTTATACAGTTATAAGGTCAGAGCTAACAGAACCTTTGCCAGATGCTAATATGATCGTTCCCCTGTCTGGGCCTTTAGCTGGAGGAAAAAAAGAAAAGATAAAAATTACTGCTTTGGGTAAAAGAAATGTTAGAGTATTTATATGGAGAGATCAAGGCGCAGGAGCTAACATAGGAGACTTTAACTTCAAGTTCGATAGTACAAAAAAACATTATGGAATTAATACATTTTCATCCACACCGACTTTAGTGGACACTAAGTATTATCGAAGAAGTCAATTGTATTCTAAAAATACGACAAATCGTTTTTTGTTTTTGCCAAAATACTATCCTACAGCTAAATACCTAGGAGGCAATCAAGACCATTATCTATCTTTAGATAAATTTATTCCTAGACCATATCGCTTAAGCTATAACGAATATCATCAATGGGAAACAAGTTCTGCGAGTCCTATTTTTGGGAATGGTTCGTTGTATCCTGGAGGTTTATCAAGTAATTTAGGATCTAGAGTAGTTGTCAATGAAGATGTGCAAATTGCCATTGGAGACACTTTGCACATATTTAACAATACTGATCAAGTTTTTGAAATTAGAGCAGCCAACTTCAAGACAATTCTTTTTAGTATTGCACCATACGAAGAGATAGAAATTACTTCTAGTTCTGCTCAACAATACTATGGTGGTTATTTTAAAATTGTTGATAATTTTGATAACTTCAGTACTAAATATGGGCAAATCAAGATTAGTTTTAAAGATTATAGTTTAGGCGGAATTAGAAACGAATATGACAGAGATACTATAGTGTATGAGTCTCCATCTAGAACAGTTTATACGGGAAATGTGCCGCCTTTATTTTCAAGTTGGGATTATAAAATTTATGATCGAGCTGTAAATCACAATCAAATAACTGTATTTAGAAGTGGTAGTCGTGAAAACGAAATTGATTATGATAATCTAGAATTTTTGATTGGTGGATTGAGAAGGCATCCTGTTAAAGTTAAAGATTTAGTTAACTTTATCAACAATGATAGTAGACTAAGAGATGTTGTATCAGCGGAATATTTCGGCGACGGCATGACTCCATTGAGCTTTAAACCAATCTCAGGGTATGCAGATGCACCTTCCATTGTTCCTTTTGATTTTTTTAAAGAAAAAACTTATTTTCAACTAACTAATTTAGAAAATGTAGATTTAAACATTTTAGCAGACGATGAAGAAGCTGATTTTGGGGAAGAAGAATTGACATATATAAATATAGATATTCCAAAAAATAATGATCAGAAAAAATATTTTAATTTATCTCAAATAAAAGTTAATTTAGACAAAAGTAAGGTTGAGTTAGACATAGACTATATTTTAATGCAGGATGCCGTGTCAGGAATGTCTATAGCATTTTCAATTTATGAAGAAGGAAAAGGTAAGTTACTTGCTAGCGAAGAAAGTTTTCCGCTTGATCATAATTCACCAAGATTTGGGTCTCATGTTAAAAATTTAAATAATTTATTTGATAAATTGCCAATTAGAGGCTCTCAAAACTACAAGAAAAGATCTTCAGGTAAGTTATACTTACTTGTTGAATTAAAAGATCTTGCTTCTACTATGCAGCTCATTAAATCAGATATCATCACTTCAAAAATAGTAGATGGCATTGATAAGAGAGATAATTTTTATAAGTCCGAGAACTTTATAGAAACTGGAGTTAGTTTTGATAATGTGCCAGAAAAAGGTCATGAACTCTCATATCAAGTAGAGCCTTTAAGAAGTTTCACTAATGATCCTAGAGATATAGATTATTCTAGATTAAAAATATTATTACCCTATTCTTGGAGAATTGTAAAAAATGCTACATTAAGAGTCAGGGTATTGCCTGCTGTTGAAACTAAATCTACATCTAATTTAGATTTAAATTTTATAGACGGAAAGATTTTTAATAAAAATGGGTTAGGGAAAAATAATATAAGCATTGAAGGGCAAGATAATCCAGATAGTTATTTTTGGGCTAATTCAAGTAATGGGTATCCTGGAAAAAACAAAACAATAACTCAATTGGATCCTTATAATCAAGATACAATACAAACTTCTGATGCTGAATATTTTGTAGAGAATTTAAAAGTTCGTGTTAGTAATAATAATGATATTCTAAAGAATCCTACATCCTCACAAGATGTACCTGAGGAACATTTTTTGTTTTTAGAAGCTGATAAAATTCAAGAAATCATAATTCCTATAAGTCAAGACCCAGATTCAAAATTTTTCCTTGATGCAAATGAAGAGCCATACATATATACTCCTTGGCTAAACTGCATGAAAGGGGGAAATGTATATTTTACAATGTCTTTAATGTGCGGGCAAAACTTTGAAGAAACTAATAACTTCGAAGACTCAGTAGAGGGGGCATATAAGAACTCCTTAAATCAAACTAATCTAGAACTAGAAAGCAGATATGGAGAATATATTCAAAAGTCTACTATAGGGTTAGATGTAGCCAGCATCGATACTTATGCTCATTATTATGATGTTGATAGAAATAATAGCCAATATCAAGTTTTTAGCTGGGGGGATGGTTATTGGTCTAAGCAAAAAATTATTATTTATTCAGGAGAAGAAACTGAGGATGGCTTACCTCAAGAATACGGTACTGTGGAATTTGAATCCAATGAAAGGTATAAGCTGACTAGTATTGATAATTTGCCAAGTGATGCTAAGTCTTTCGAAAACAATCCTGATGTTATTGGTTCTGCAATAGGTAGATATTATAAATATGAAGGCACTCCTGTTAGAAGAGGCAATACTTACTATGCTACAAAAGGAATATCTAATCCAAAAATTTTAAAACATTTAAAAGATAATCGTGTTGCGCAAATTGTATATGATGCATACTACAAGCAGGAAGTTCTGCTCAAAGATTTAAAGTCTACATTTAATTCTTTATGGGATGGAACTCATGAAATATTTTTCAAGTATAAAAATAGTAATGTAATGGCGGATATTGAGGGTTGGTCATATAGGCCAGATGCAAATTTACCAAAAAATTCTGTTGATGAAACATTGTATCCATATGCCTTTCCTTCAGGTAAAGAAGGGGAAGTTTCGTACCCTCTTTTGTTTGTGCGAAAAATGCTTATGTACCTTTATTCCACTCAATATAATGTGCTCAATTATAATACATACCTAGATCCAAGAGCAGCAGACGGCATGCATTTTGAATTAAGATCTTTTACCTTTGCGAGGGATTATAATGAAGAATTTTCTAAAATTTTATCTTTAGAAATGTCAGATTTAAGAGGCAAAAATACTGAAAATCCATTAAGCTACGATCAGGCCATACCTAGTCCTTTTAAAGATTTAGATGTTACACCTCAAATATTTATCGGAGAAAATGGATGTGTGATATATAGAGAGCCTGTTTTTGCTTCGATTCCTTTTATTAATTTATTTACTAACATTTTATGCAATAATATTAATGCTTATAGGGGTGCAGAAATTTTAAAAATACCTTTTCTTGGCAGTGAAGAATACTATGGGGGTGGAGAAAATAGCCCTTATTCTAAAAAATTTCCTATTAATGCAACTAAAAGCACTATTGGAGACGATGGGCAAGGCATAGTGTTTGGTAAAGTCCATGAAGATATATTTTTTAATTTTGAGCCGTGGAAAATGCAAGACATTAGGCCAACCCATGACCTTATAGATCCATCTCCGTTAGATAATTTTTTAAACCTAAGGTATCAGAAAATTTTATCTCAAATAGAAGATATTGAGGCGGATAATGCTAGGCTATTGGAAGAAGGAGATCCAGCTGGAATGCTAAACTATAACAATAGTATTATAAATCAGTTGCAAACAATGTTAGGCAGTTCTGAAGAAAATTATAGCAATGATGGAATGAGTCCTTATGCCCAATGGCAACTGACTAAAAATATGGACTCTTATGATATAACCTCTTCATCTGATGAGTATAATAATTATTATCAAAATGATATTTATATGGCACAATGGGAAGACAGTTATGATGGATATAGTGATATGAATTATCCAGATGATACTTATGGCGAAATGGGATCAGAAGGTGCATATTACGAAAATTCATATTCTAATAATACTTATGGTGTTGGAGGAGAACAAAGAGAAAAAATTAATGTATTAAAAAGATTGTCTTCGGATTTAAAGCTTGCAGTTAATGTTCTTTATGGAATTAAATGGAATGTAGTTTATCCAGCAAAAGTAGCTGGAGATGCCTATTTATTAAAAGAGTACAATGTGAAAGTTAAGGAAGGCTATTCTAATGATTTTAGGCCTAGTAATTATTATGATACTATTGAAAGTTTAGAATATAAATTTAGAAATGGTAATCTTTTCGGCCAAACACTTGGCTTGAAAAGCGATGATCCTTTTTATTCAATTGCTCAAGGAAATGAATTTGTAAAAGTGTATGGAAGTTTATTGGAAGAAAATGCTTTTGCAATCGATCCAGAAGAGTACAAAAAAATATTTTGGAGTTATTCTGAGTGGGTCACTAAATTAAGAAACGATAATAGCAATCCTGATAATCCTAATTACGGTAAGGCATCCAGGTACATAGACTTAGTGAACTTTTTCAATGGAAACATTAAGTATTTTATTAATAATTTTCCTTTTAAAGAATTTGGAATGGAGGCATTTTAATGGGTATTAGAAAAAGATTACAAGTTGGATTTATACAAGGAGCTAAACCAACCAATATAATAAAAGATCCTAAGGCAGATGGCATTATAGGTACAAATAATTGGGACTTTAATATCGATGGAGATATTTCTATATTGGATTTTGAAGTATTTAAAGCTTCAGTACCTCTTTGGTTAGAGTTTCAAGCAAGACAAAGACATGCGGCTATGGTTGGATTTAATCCAGCAGTCGATAGTGATGGAAAAGGTAAGGTAAATGATGGTGGAGTCACAAGAGATGCAAAACCAGGAGATCGCTTGGTTTCATTCGCAGATCCACCCGCAACATTTCCATATACTGGACTAAAAGGAAATTATGCTATCAACAAAGATTTGCACTATATTAGAGATTTAACTTTTAAAAATAATATACATACAAGTATTAATGGGTGGAATTTTGCCGATAATGTTTCTGATAGTGACATTCAAAATTTTATTCAAAAAGCTATAGGTAAAAATTTAATTTCATTAGAAAAAGATCCCTGGAAAATATTAACAAATGATAATGATCCGCAAAATGGTCATGTAATATATCCAATTAATAGTAATGATCCAATCAATAATGCTCCAACAAATTGGTATACATATAACAAAACCTTAAATAACAAAAGAAAACCTTGGAGAGGGTTATCTCCTATTGGGAATGGAAATACATTTAAAACTCAAGAAGAGATTGATGCAATAAAATACATTTTACAAAATTGTTATATTTACGAACTAGATCAAAAAAATAATGTAGTAGGTGTTCAAGTATTAGATTATGATTTTTTTCAATCTATAGAAGGAAATGAAGGAGCTGCTTTTTATCCATTAATTCGAGACGATTTTTTTAGATTAACGACTAATGTTAATACGATCAATCCTTATTCTTATTTATTAAATTATAT
>Ga0181585_10003164_pt1 | contig 14487 bp, 11 predicted proteins | sample 071ome_29_FD_132469 | JGI IMG/M metagenome (GOLD analysis project Ga0181585, IMG submission 132469) | Coastal salt marsh microbial communities from the Groves Creek Marsh, Skidaway Island, Georgia - 071407BT metaG (megahit assembly) | ecosystem: Environmental > Aquatic > Marine > Intertidal... | reverse complement strand
TGCAGCTCTATTATTTTTGGTTCTGGAAGTAAAACATTTCCGGTAACTAGTGAATGTATTTTTTTGGTGTCATTATCTATACCAACAACATTATGCCCCATTGAGCGCAAACATAGGGCAGTTGTAAAGCCAACATATCCCATTCCAAATATAGCAATTTTCACAATAATTCTAAATCCATATTAATTTTATTGTCTAAATTTGACAAAATACCAACTTCCCAAACCTCGCCAAGCTGCCCAAAGTCAATGGGAACTATTTTGTTTGAGACGGTAATTTTATTTTGCGATTTTATTTTTATGTATTTTTCTCCTTTTCTTTCTAAATAAATGCAGTTTTTATCACGTGTTATTTCAAATATTTTTGGTACAAAAAATCTACTACAGCAATTATATGTATTTTTAGAGGACAATATATCATTAATGGATATTTTTCTTTCTTTAAATTTAAATGTTCTTGTATGAATTCCAATATGGTGAATTTTATCAAAACCGTTTTGAGAGAATGTAAATTCATCAGGGCTTTCAAAAATTTTTTTGACTTGTGATCTACGAGCAAGCCTAAAAGCAGACCATATTTCGTTGGCATTTTTACTTTCAACAGAAAAGGTTGATTGAAAAGCTAAAGATTTCTCATTAAGCCTCTGAATAGATTTTTCATAAGTTGATACTCCAAGATTTGTAATTAATTTTTTACCTTTATGAAATAATTCAAATGCGAAAATTCCATCATGAAAGTGGCCTGGTTGATAATCAGGTGAGGCAGGCCCACAAGATGAAATAAATTTACTATCATCAAGCTCATAAATTAAAAAGTTGCTAGCAGAAAGAAATGGACTTGGAGGCAAAGATTCTTGATCCTCTCCAATCAGAGAGAAGTAATACTTTATAAGGTGTCTCAGATTTACTGTTGAGACTTTGGAAGAGTCATTAAATAAACAGATGTATTTATTTTTGTAAGAAATCATTGCTGTGAACTTATAAGCATCTTTTATTTTTTGTTTCAGCTTTTGAATAAATCTGTCAGGAATATAGCGATTATCAGATTTATTGGATAGAAGATTATAGATATCGAGCAAATCTTCTAGCATTACTGTTTGATATGAGGGAGTTCTTTCGTAGTGGCATCCATCAATAAAGAATTGTTCATCAATCTCTTTATTTAGAATTTTTATACCTTTGATTATGAATTTTTTTGAATTCTCATCATCAAAAAAAAAACCACAAAATAACAAAGCTTTTGCATTTGTTAAGAGATGATTTGCAGCTATATGGTATTCAATTGTTCTGTAAAGTAAGCTCGCTTGTTTGTAAATACTTGAAATAATATTTGAATCTAACTTGTCTTGGTTTTTTGAAAAAAACTTAATCCAATTTACCAGCCTAAGTGAGGCAGGATATGGGTCTTTAGCATATTTATTTTTTCCATAGCAATCTATCCAGTCATTAATAAATTTCATTGAGGTTTCCGGACATAAAGAACTTGAATTAATAAAATCAAAATAATTAATATTGTAGTGCCATAAATAAGTCTGAGACCCAAGCCACCAGCAATCTTTCTTATAATCAATGCTTTCATTTAAAAATTTAAATTGACCTTCTTTGAATGCATTTGGTTTATCAATTGATTCTACTAATTCAGGAAACTTAATTTTTGGGATTGTTTTTAATTTAATATCTGGATGGCTTACAAAAATTTTTTTTAAGAAATAAAATAATTGTTTAAATTTTAAATATTTCAGTGTGTTGAAATATAGCTTAAATTTCTTTAACAATCTAATCATTGTTGTCATATTTCTTCAGCCATCTAGCAAGGTAAATAAGTTGCCAAATCTTATAAACATTTGAATTTTTATTATCAAGTTCTAATGATTCATAAATGGATTCCGACGATAATTTGAAATAATCTTGAATTGGCTTGAGAAGTCTAATAATTTCTGCTTTCTTTAATTTAGAAATATAGTCCTCAAGAGGAGGGTTGAAGCCAACTTTCCTTCTGTTTAAAAAATTTTTTGAAATTCTATTTTTTAGAAATTTCTTTAAGTATATCTTTGTGGTAAAAAAATTAAGCTTTTCGTAAGCATTAAGTGATGAAGAGAGCGTAACAACTCTCCTGTCTAGCAATGGTACACGCAACTCCATGCTTGTAAGCATTGATGATTTATCGGCAATCAATAAATTTCTTGTCAAAAACCCATACCTTTCCAAGTATTCACAGGCAGAAAAGAGGTTTCTTTGTTTAGGAAATTTTAGCAATATAGATTTAAGTTTATTTAGATATTTAATTTCATGTACTTTATAGGAATTTGGGTAAAAGAAATTCATATCTTTTTTTGATAGATATCCATTAAGCCTGGAAAATGCAATAAGATCATTGTCTTCCTCAAGAAATGAGAAAAATCTAGATATTTTTTTTTCACCAATATTCAGAAAATTGAGTATGGGTTTGAGAAAATTAAAAATCATCTTGACAAACTTCCTAGATGAGCCCAACAACAAGGGAATATATCTGGGATAGCCACCAAAAAGCTCATCAGCACCCATACCACTTAGTGCAACTTTATAACCATTCTCTCTTGCATGCTTTAAAAGTTGATATGATGGAATAAATGTATAATCTGCAATTAAATCTTCTGTATTCTCTACAATAAAATCAACTTCTTCCATGAATGTGCTAAATTCTTTAGATTTTATATCAACTACCTCCTGTTTCTTTTTAAGCTCTTTTGAAATAAGTTTTGAGTAATAGTAGTCCTCATCATTTATAAATCCTTTGCTAAATTTTGCATGAAGCAATTTAGTCTCGTTTGCTTCTTTTGCTATTAGTGTTGAATCAAGTCCCCCACTGAATAAAATCACATTTCTAACATCAGACATCTCTTGTGATTTTATTGATTCTTGCAGAAGATTATTGTCTGCAATCAGATCTTCTATTTCTGGTTTTACTGTAATATATTCATATTTATTGCTTACTATATCCAGTGTAACCACTTGCCCTGGCATGACTTTCTTAACATTTGAAAACCCTGTTGAAGGTTCGTATAGATAGTGGTTAGTCATAAACTCAAAAATATCTTGATCTGAAATGTTTAATTTTTTTATGAATGGCTTAATTCCTCTTATTTCTGATGATATAAAAAGATCGTCACCTACAACTGAATAGTAAAGCTGTTTAACGCCCATAGGATCTCTAGAGTAGATTAATTTTTTGTTTGATCTATCTAAAATTACAACAGCATATATGCCATTTAACTTCTTAAAAATATCTATTCCATAAAACTTGTACCCTTGGATAATTACTTCTGTATCTGATAGCGTATTAAATTTAGCGCCAAGATTTTCGAGATCCTTTCTTATTGATTTAAAATTGTAAATTTCACCGTTAAAGGAAATAATATTTTCTTCAAATTCAAATGGCTGATTTGATCTCTCCGCAAGATCAATTATGCTTAATCTTACATGTCCGATTCCAATGAAATTTCCATCAATTTCATATGTTTGCAATCCTTGAGCATCGGGCCCTCTATGCTCAATACTTTTTAAGCTTTTTTCAAGCTCGGATACAAGATTTGCATTCTTTGAAAAATAAAAACTTACCCCACACATTATTGTTTCAAACTGTTAATTAATACTTTCATTCTTTCTTCCCAGGTGCAGCCCTTATATATTTTTTTTATTCTATCTGAGAGGACTTCATAGATTTCAGTGTTTTTAAGGTAAGCACTCATTGCATTTGCTAAAGATTTAGAAGAGCCTGTTGTGTATCTGATAGAGTCTTTTTTGTCCTCAATTATCTCTTCAAAGCAACAATCAGCATATATCAGAGGCAGTCCTAGAGACATATATTCAAAAGCTTTAATTGGTTTTAATTTATTTTCAGGATACCTTATGTTCATTGGAATTAGACCAACAACTTTTGAATCTAACTTAGATAAGTATTCACGCAGTTCAGTTAAATTTTTTTTCCCACTAAAAATTATATTTTCATCATCTTTAATAAGTTGTTCTAGATAATCTTGTTGTGGGCCAAATCCAACAATATGGAGTTTAGAGCTGAATTCTGAATTTACAATTTGGAAAGCTTCGATTAAATGATCAAAGCCAACATATGAATTAAATCCGCCGTAAAATAAAAAATCAATTTTTCCTGAAGAGAGCTGATGATTTAAATTGTTCTGTTTGGGGCCTCCATTTTCTATTACTACTACTGATTTAAAGTATCTCATAAAAGGCCAAACAGCTTTTTGAATTGGTTCATTAACACAGTAGATTGAACTAAAGGGTAAGAAGGATATATTGTAAATAAACTTAGTTATTGGGGTTAGGAATTTTTTAAAGGAAGTTGAGACATCTGTAGCAAATCCATTCACTTCTACAACTGATCTTCTAATAAAAATAAATGGGAAGATTAATAAAATAAAAAATAAATTGTGTCTTATTAGCAATACACCCTGTAAAGAAAAGGAACTTTTTAATATTTCTAGAAAAAAGAGGAGATAGTTTTTTTTTCGATCTATAGCTATCACATCAACATCATTATTCAAGCCATCTTGAAACAGATTTATGCCCTCCTCAGCAACAACAGTTACCTTTACTCCATTATTGGATAGCCCATTTAGGATTCCTATTGCATGAGAAACTCTGCCTAAAGCATTCTCTGAAAAAAAATTCTTTTGTGGAAGCACATAGATAATTTTCATTTAATTTATACTTATAGAATGTAGAATAGTTTACAGCAAATGGTTTTAAATCTTAAGAAAGCATCCTTCAACACATTATTATTTTTATCTTTTTTACCATTTGTAGGCTTTAGTGGCTTTGGGATAGACACACAACCATTCGCTCATATATTTATAATGACTGCACTTTTTTCTTTTTTTTGGATTGGAAGCATTAGTTGCCTAAAAATTAACTATCAAGCAATTTGGTTGTTTATATCTTTTTGTATTGCATTGTTATATTTTTCATTAGAATTTTTGTCTAGCAATGGTGCAAATATTTTTGGTGGTTTTAGATCACTTTTAAATTTTTCTACTTTCCTAATGATGCTTGTTTTTTTCTTCTGTTTTTATGAAAAAACAAATACATCCAAAACCTTCATATTTATTTATTCTGTATGGTTCGTTGTGGGGCTTATACAAGCGTTAATCTATCCGGAATTTGCACATAATTTTTTGGCTAGAGAATCTGAAATGACGGGCGGCAGAGGCGTTCAAAGCCTTGCATCTGAGCCTGTAGAATATGCAAGGGTTCAAATATTATTCATGCTTTATGCATGCATTTTATTCCACTTCAGAAAAATTTCTTTTAACCTTTTTTTATTCATTCAACTATGTTCAATAGTTCAAATTTCACTTTTTGGACTATCTGGATTGGGTTTTGTTTTTTTAACTTTCTATTTAGGGTCTTATTTTTTTATTCTTTATGATAGCCCAAATAAATTAATCATCTTTCTAATTGGCTGTTTATTGTTTGTCGCATTGGTTTATCTTGGTGTTGAATACCTTGGAACTAGAAGAGTATTTTCATTAATTAATTTAGCATTAAATAATCCTGAAGAACTGCTTCAATACGGTGGATTTTCACTTAGGTTTTTTAATCTACCTACATCAATTTATGTCGGTTTGTATGAATCAGCTTTGCTTGGAAATGGAGTTGGCACAATGGCCTCTGAAAAAATTTTCACTTATAATTTTTTAGGTCTTGAACACTCAAATATGCTTCATGCAAGAGCTCATGGTGGGATGGTGGGTCTTGTATATGAACTTGGTATTTTTGGGATAATTTATATCTTAACTTTTTTTTCAATCTTCCTAAGTTTCAACACTTCAAACACAAAAAAATTAAACATTTTTTGCTTACTTATTTTTACTATGGTTTTGCTTTTTGATGGGAGCATGGCAAACCCTCTGCCATTCTTCTGTTTGGTTTCTTTTTATTTTCTAAAGAGGGAAATGTACCTACTAAATTGATTGTAGAAAAGTACTAGAACTGAAAAAATAATAAAAGTTAGAAAAGCTGAAAATAATACAGCATTAACAATATTAGAGCTAAATATTGGGTTTTTAGGCAGTCTTGGTGCATCAATAACTTCAAATTTATACTCATCATTGCCCTCAATAAGATAAAGCTCATAATTGTATTTATCCATAGTAGATGTCAAACTTTGAATTTGGAATAAATTTTTCTCAACTTCTAGTTGCTTTGAAATTTTTTCAATAGATGTCTCGATCTTATTTTTTTCTCTCTCTTTAATCTTTAGATTAACAAAATCAACAAAATCATTTAAAACCCTAACAGTAAGCTCTGGATTGTTGCTTTGATATTTGAGTGTTGTAGAAGATTTTGACGCTACAATTTCAAGGTTTGATTTAAAAATTGGAATTACTGATTCAACAATCAATGTTTTGCCAATATTATCAATCTGATTAACTCTGTCTAAGAAATAAGTTGGCTCCTTTTTTCCTAAATCATAAGATTTTAATGTATAGAGTTCTGTCAAAAAATCTGATTGCTCTAAAAATGATTCAATAAAATCTGTTGTATTTATTATTTCTGACGTTAGATCAATATTTTGAGTCGAAATACCAAACATACCAAAAAGACTGTTGTCATTTTGCTGAGAAAGGCTTGAACTTTGATTATCAATGACTTTTACTTCAGATTCAAAATAAATTCGTTCATTGTAATTCAGATACAGTGCTACTAAAGAAAAAACAATGGCAAAGAAAATACCTGTAATCAATAAAACAGATCTTATTCTTTTCATTAGTTCTGTGATATCTAAGTTAAAGTTTTCGTCAATCATCAATATTTACCTTAAAAACTTTTTTCCATATAAGTAAGTTTAATATTCTCCATATAGTATGTCCCTTAACAAGCTTATTAAAATTTTTTCTAATGTATTTATAATCAAATAAATCATCACAGCTATATTTCTCAATTAACTGAATAATATTACTTTTGTTTGATTTTAGCCATTTAACCTCGTCTGTGGCAAATCCTATCTTATCTTTCCTTTCTAGAATTGCTGATGGAACTATTCCTTCTTGGGACTCTCTTAAGACTTTTTTTGTTATGCCCAACGAGATCTTATCAGAATCAGACAGTGATTGAGAGAATTCATAAATTTCATGGTCAAGAAATGGGACTCTGGCTTCAACAGAATGTGCCATTGAGCTTCTATCTTCCCATTTAAGTAGCATTGGGAGGTGGTATTTAAATGTAAGCTTTCTTGATAATTCATTTAGATCTTGGACTTTAGAATGGTCAAAATTATCAATTTTGATTTTTTTCTTCAAAAATAATTTTCCTAAAAATTTTGCTGATGACGAGCTTTTACCTATTAAAAAATAAAACCTTTCAGAGAAGTTTCGTGGAAACACAAAATTTAAAATTTGAAGAATAGACTTAATATATGAAATACCTAGGTCTTTTTTGGCAACTTTTAACTCTTTAAAAGCAGAAGAAAATTTGAATTTTTTAAAAAGGCCTAGATACCTTAAACCCAAAAATGAGTGATATCCGCCAAAAAGCTCATCCGCTCCTTGGCCATCAAGCATAACTTTTATTCCCTTAGATTTAGCTAATTTAAATACCTCATATTGAGCAAGTATACTTGTTGAGCCAAATGGTTCATCATACTTGTATACAAAGTCTTCAATGTTACTTAACATTTCGTCGAAGTTTGGTGTAACAGTGTAATTCTTTAGTGCCTTGCTGTTGCAAACTATTTCAATCCATTTTTTTTCAGAAATATTCTTATTTTCAGAAAGAGCTGAAAATGTAAGTTGTTGAGAGGTTTTTTGTTGACTTATATTGCACACCACTGCAGAAGAATCTATTCCACCAGATAAACACGAGCCCACTTCTACATCTGATCTGAGGTGTTTATTAATAGAGCTAGAGAATAGATTGCTTAATTTCTTTTTTTCTTTCGAGACCAACGTTGGCACATACCATTTCTTGAGTTTTAATTCTCCCAATTTATTCTGTAGATCCATTTTGAGAAATCTACCTGGAAGGAATTGATATACATTATTAAAAAAGGTGCTTTGGTTTTGGTCAGTTATTCCATTAATTAAATAACTTTTTGCAACAGAAAAATTTAGTTTTGGCTCGAAATCTTGTAATTTCATTAATTGCTTTATTTCTGAGCAGAAATAAAGGTTATTATTTTGCATTAAGTAATATAGGGGTTTAATGCCAAACCTATCTCTTGCAGCAAAAAGTTGATTTTTAACGCAATCAATAATTATGAATGAAAACATCCCATTTAATTTATTTAGCATATCTTCACCCCAATAGTAATATGACGCTAACAATACTTCGGTATCAGAGTTTGTTAAAAATTTAATGCCTTGATTAATTAAAAATGTCCTGATTTCTAAATAGTTATAAATTTCTCCATTAAAAATAATTTTATATTTATCTAAGAATGTAAACGGTTGGTTTGCTTGATCATTAAGATCAATAATTGACAGCCTAGTATGTCCTAAACCTACATTGAAGTTCCCACATTTTAGCAATTCAAGGTTTTGAGAGTCTGGCCCCCTATGAATAACAGCATTATTATATTCATGCAGTTCTTTTTCTTTTATGTCTTTTTCAGACAATATGCAGCTTATTCCACACATTTATTTATAATTTTAGAAATCAATTTTCTGTCATGCCATTTCTGTGCATAATCAAATGATTGTTCTGAAATTTTATGAAGATCAACCTTACCTGAAAGAATTTCAGACAAAGTTTCTTTAAGATTATCTTGATTTATATTGATTATTGGCAATTCTTTTTCCATTTCCTTAGGAATATGTCTTAGGTCTTCGTTTCTAATATAGCATAGGCAAGGCATTCCTGTTCGCATAGCCTCAACGCTAATGCCTCCATACCATCCACAAAATAACTGGTCTATCAGAATGTTATTTTCTTTAATTAGATCTAGTACTTTCTTATGACTTATTCCCTCTGCAAGAATTAAATCGAAATCATAATCTTTTTTTAACGACTTCAAAGCTTCGAGTATATTATTTGTACCTTTAACCTTTGAGTTTGAAGGACAATGCAAAAATGAAATCCTTTTAAAGTCTCTTTTTATAAATTTAAATCCCCTCACATTATGCGCATACGGTAGAAATTCAGTCTTTTTTGGAAGCACCCAATTTAAATCTGGATTAACACAATAGATCCTATCCATAAATAAATTAAACAATAGGGCTTTAAATTTCTTTTCTAGATCTGAGAATTTTGGATAATATGTACTACTAACCTTATCTGCAAAATTATATTTGAAGTTTTTTATGGAAAATTTTTTTTGTCTCCCGTCATCACCTTGGTATGTTACGGTAAGTGTTTTTCCTAGCATTTTAAATAGAGATAGTTCAATAATTCTCATGAATTGTTGATATAAATTGTAGACACTTCTCAATATATTCGGCAAAAACCAAATCTTCTTTAAAGGATTTCTATACACAGGAGAGAAAATTGTTCTTCCAAAGTTGTAATGAATTATTTTAAAATTTTTTAAAACCTTGAAAAAAAAAATTAATCTAGAAATTTCATTTGAAACTGTATTTTGATCTCGAAATATTGCTTTTTCATCAAGATACTGAAATTTATGTTTCTTGAAAACATGAAATTCTGAATTTAAGTTATTTTCTAAATCTCCTAGATATATTTCTCTAGGATTATTTCCCATATTTTCAGGAATGTGGATAATTTTTTTCAATTACTTTTCCTAAGCCTTCATCTAAAAATATCTCTGGTTTATGAAGTTCTGCTGCCATTTTATGTATATCTCCTATAAGTTTTAGATCTTGACTCTCCTCATGAATGATTTCAGCCTTGCGACCCAACTTCTTCTCAATTTTGTTAATAAGCTCCAATAAACTTACTTCTTGCGATCCAGCAATATTAAAGATATTTGAATTTTCTAAATTTAGTGAACTTAGTAGAGCCTTTGCTGCATCACTTGCATATATTGGATTTATACTTACTCCTTTAGTGCCAGATACTTTTATAGACTTACCAATGTACACGCTATTTATTAATCTTGGAATAAGCATTCTTTCATGTTGTCTAGGGCCATACGCAAAAAATAGTCTCATTATTTGAGTATTGAAATAATTTGAAAATTGGGAAGCAAAAATCTCAGATGTGAGTTTAGTTGCAAGATAATGGCCAAGTTTTGAATGTTTTTTAATTGAGCTTTTCTCATCAATATTGCCATCAAAATTATTATATACTCCACCAGAGGAAGCATATATAAAGTTGGATATCCCTATTTTCTGACCATATATTAGTAATTGATGTGTAGAATTGAGATTTACATTAAATACATCTTCAGCTTTTAATGGAAAATCTTGATAAAAATTACTCTGAGCCAGATGATATATACAATCAATATCATTTGGTAAGGAGTCTGTAAATTCTGAACCTGCAAGATCAAGCCTAATGTGATGAAAATTATCCTTTATGAATGGCAATTTATTTCTGGAGATATAGTAAACTTCATATTCATATTGGGTTAGCTCATCCAATAAATAATGCCCAATCAACCCACTTGCCCCTGTAATAAGGATTTTCATTATGCTTTTAACCTTAATGTCTTGTTTGCCTCTGCAAAAGCTTTACCAACCGATTTTATTGAATGATGTTTTTCAACAAATAGCCTAGATTTTTTTCCAATGCTACTTATTAATTCTTTATTGCTTAATATATGCCTCAATTTGTCTTTGATTGTTTTATAAGTAGCATTTATATGCGGCAGCTCGTCTTGCTCTAAAATTCCTTCATGTATATAAAGTTCTTCAAGATCTTTCCTCAAAAAACATACAACTGGTTTTCCGTATGACATAGCTTGAAGCGCTGTCATTGCATACCAACCAATTATTAGTTGATCCAAAACAATATCACATTTAGAAATCTTTTTTTGAACTTCAACATTTGGAAGCCCTCTTATTTCTTCATACTCAATGTTAAAACCTTCTTTTTTCAATTCTTCTATCGCTTTTTGAAAAAAATCTGATCCTTTAATATTTTTATGATTTGGAGCATGAAGCAATTTAATAGGGTTTTCACTTATTTCATAATATTTGGGTTCAATCTGATCTGTGTTTATTGAAAAATGCGCAAGCATTAACTTATCCCAGTAAGTCATATAATCAACCCACTCGCAGCCTGAAAAAACAAAATCAGCATATTTTTGCCATCCCTCTATTTGATTAAATATAGAAGTTTTTTGGAATCTAAACATGGGATAGTCTTTTGACATAGCAGATTTAAACAATAGGTTTTCAGTTCTTGAAAGCTCTTGCACATCGCCACCATAGGGCATTAAAACTGTTTTAACCCCAGCTATTTTAAAAAGTAAAGGTTCAGCTGACTGCAAAAAGGTATTTTTAAAGAAAAGTGAGCCATTAAAATACATATAAATGCATTGATATGCATAAAACGACCTTACTAAAGAAAATAAACCTCTTAGTGGAAAATTTAAAACTACGTCAAAACTATTAGTAATAAAATAGGTATCGGTAACAAAGGTTTCAGCTTTAAAGCCATATTTTTCCAATGCTAGCTTATGGTAAATATTATTGATAAGGGGTTCTGGTCCCAGTCCAATCACTTTTCTTTTGGGAAAAATCCTTGATATAAGGGCTAACAAAACTAGAAAAGGAAAAACAATAGAAACGTAAGCATTTTTTATCAATATTCTAAGAAAAAATTTAAATTCAAAACTCATTGCAAAATCTCTTTAATCTTTCGGAATTCATAAAATATTAGTATTAAAATTGGACACATTATAAATGCTTTTGAGAGAGAAATTAAGCTCAAAATATATGAGTGAAAATACAATGAACAGCCCAAAACAAAAATATAAATTAGAAGTAGAAAAATAATCTTTATATACTTTGGATTTATCGGGTATAGCTTAAAACTAAAATAACTATAACTCGTTGTGAGAAAAAGATAAGAAACTAATGTTGAAAGACCTGCGCCATTGACGCCCAATGCAGGCACTAAGATATAATTCCCTATACCATTTATTAGCAACCCAAAAAAACTTAAGTAGGTAAATAGAATTGTTTTTTCCGCTAATGAGATACCTAAGCCGGTAACTTGAGTTGAAAAATTTAAACTTGCTCCTATTGTCAAAAATATTGCTGCATAAGATGCAGTTGAGTATTCTTTAGGAAACAATAGAGAAATTATTTCACCGCAAAATAATGCAATAAACCCACTAAGCAGCAAGCCAACTAATAGCGATAAAGCTAAAGAGCTTCTTAGAAAATATTTGAATGCATCATTATCTAAATCTTTCCTTAACTTCATAACTAATGGGTTCCATGCAGTTCCAATTGCTGTAAAAACTAATAATGGGACTAAAGCAACTTTCGAGGCAATTGCATAACTTCCTACGTCTTCAATAGTCAACATTGCAGAGATGAAGATTCTATCTAATGAGCTATATGCCCAATAAGCTAAACTTGTAAAAATAAACGGTGCCCCAAACTTAAGTATCTTTACAAGTATCTTTTTAGATATAGAAAAATTGAAGTAGTCTTTATTAACTATAAATGCATATATATTTCCAATAAGTAAGCATATGGCAGAACTATAAAAAATTGCTTCTAACTTTAGGTTTAAGTATTTCATAAGATAAATAGAGATAATTGGTGGCAATGAGTAAGATATTATCCCAGTAACCATAAAATGCTTAGGCTTAAAGCGCATTCTTAACATTGTTTGGGAATAATTTAAAAGATTTGATAAAGGCAGCAATGTTAAAGCCACGTAAAAAAGGATTGGGCTTTGATCATAGAAATTAATATTCATGAAACCATCTAGTGAATATAATGCAATTGAAAAGATAAAATAAACTGACACATTTAATAGCAGTAAAAAGTTAAATCCAGTTGAAAAAAGATCTATCTGATATTTGGTATCGGCATTTTTTTCATAAAAATAACGATTGAGGCTATTAGCTAGACCTATTCCAAAAGCAACTGAAATCAATGATATTGAAACTGAAATTAGCTCTAAAACTCCAAATAATTTTGCAGATAAATAAATTGCATACAATGGTATAACTATTAAAGAGATTAATTTAGTGATGAAATCTGAAAGAGAATAGATAGCAACTGAGTTGAAGAAGATTTTATCTAAACCTATTTTTTTCATTTTGATTATTAAATTTGAAGTTATAATTTAATAGCTTATTTTTGTTTTCAATGTTTTCAGTTATAAACTTAAAATCAGCAGCAATGGCATTGTAGCTGTGATATCTTGACACGTATTCTCGACCCTTATTAACAAGCTCTTCTCTTAAATTATCATTGGTTATAAGCTCTTTTAATTTTTGTTTTATATTTTCAATATTTGCTGAATATATTGGACATTCATTTAAAAATGAATACCTTTTGAAGAGCCTAACAGTATCACAATCTTCAAGATTAGATATCACAGCTACACCTGATGACATGGCTTCGATAGCATTTAATGCATATCCCTGAAAAATTAATTGATCTACTAAAATATCAACTTTTTTGGAATAAATCTTTGCAATTTCATCATTGTTTATTCCTTCAAGTAATAAAAATTCTATATTTAATCCCTCAGCTATAAGCTCATCAACTGCTTTCTGTATAAATGGTGTGCCTTTAAACCCTCTATGGTTTGGAGCATGTGCAACTACAATCTTGTTCTTTTTTGCTCTATCTGAAGGAGAAAATTTTTTTGTATCTACACATAAAAAAGTTGGTCTGACAAAATCCCAACGTGGAATGAAGTTATCTTGAAAAGATGATATATATATATCTATATATTTAAAAAAGTACTTTTTTCTTTTCTGAATTTTGTAATTTTCAAATGCATAGCTGCCCTGAGATAACAACAATGCATGTTGCAAGGTTTTATCTCCTAGTTCACTATAAACATATGAATCATACCCAAATGGGAAGACCACTATTCTTTTTCTGCAGAACTTCAGCCAAGCTAACTCAAGTCTTCCTAAAATTTCATGTAAAGGACCACCATTAAAAGAAAGAAAAAAAAGATCATACTTATAAAAAATAAATATTGAATTTAAAATTGTATATAACCTTAAAATTTCTTTATTAGTTGTTTTGGGGAAAGGTATGCGAAAATACTCAACTTGGTAATCATAATCAGTACTTTTTGCTATAAAAGAGTCTGCTGAAGATTTTACAACTGAGTCTGATGCAGAAAAATTTTTCTTGTTTGCTCTAGCCCAATAAATATTATTTATGATTGGATCAACCCCCCATAGAACTGACTTTATGTTAGCTCCCCTCCTAAATATTAAAGGTGCTGTTGCAGCGAAAAATATTAATAAAATTATTTTTTCAATAAAAAAAATTGTCAGAATATATGGTGTTTTTAGAATTAATTTTACAAAGAACAAAACCTCATCCTCACTGAATTGATTAACTCTGATGGTTTCATTTCTTTATTTTCATATTTTATTTTA
>Ga0181585_10003161_pt1 | contig 14499 bp, 15 predicted proteins | sample 071ome_29_FD_132469 | JGI IMG/M metagenome (GOLD analysis project Ga0181585, IMG submission 132469) | Coastal salt marsh microbial communities from the Groves Creek Marsh, Skidaway Island, Georgia - 071407BT metaG (megahit assembly) | ecosystem: Environmental > Aquatic > Marine > Intertidal... | reverse complement strand
TCTTTTTGCCATTTAACTGGAAAGTTTTCAGATTTATAAAGAGTTAATTTTTCAGATCTACAACATTCTGGTAACATAAAAAAATTATTTCCTTTTTTAATTATCTGAGGGTAAGAAAGATGAAATTTGGATTTTATTATATTAAAATATTTTTTTATAATTCTAAAATTATTATCCAATAATAATAGTGATATCCTTCCCTTACGAGATATTGAATTATAATCTTCTACAAAAAGAAGATTATTCTTACCCTGCTTAATAAAAAAAGGGTCTGCATAATAATGCCAGAAATATTTCTTAGGCAGCCATGTAAATTTTTTATTTTCAATATCCTGAAAATGATCATTTTCATTCCATTCAGCAAAGCCTATATTCCAGCTTTCATATAAAAATATTTTAAGGATTTTTTGCTTTAATTTTCTTAACATTTTTCTTTTGTTTAATAATTTTTTGTAAATTATCTTCTATTATAGATGCTATATTTTTACTGTAATAGTAACCTGATGTTTTATAGGCATTTTTTGACATTATTTTATATATTTCTGGTTCATCTAACAAATATGATATTTGCTTTGCAAGATCCTCAGAATCATTTACTTCGCATAATAAACCATCATATTTATGTTTGATAATAGCTTCAGGACCATGGCATTTTGTGGATATTACAGGTATTCCTCTTGCCATTGCTTCTAATGCTACCATTGAAAATGTTTCATAAATAGAGCTAATACATAATATATCTATTTTATTGAAAAAATCTTCTTTTTGCTTGCTATCGATCCAACCAATTATTTTAATTTTATTATCTAAATCATGATCTTTAATATATTTTTCTAGCATAGTTCTTTCTGGTCCGTCACCAGCAAGAATCGCTTTAAATTTTTTTTCTTTAAGGATTTTACATGCTGATAGAAAATTATGGTTTGCTTTATTTTTATCCATTCTATTTAACAGGCCAAGAATTGGAGTAGCTTTTAATTTTCGTTGTTTATATTTTTTTAATGGTAAGGAATTTAAGAAATTGGGAACTATATAAATTTTTTCTGCATTATGTTTTTTGCGAATTAAAAACTCTTTGAAATAATCAGTCATACAGAAAACAGCATCACATTTTCTAGAATGTTTAACATTATCAAATAAATGATTTATGGCAACAATTGGAACTAGCTTAAATGCGGCTAATTTAGCGATTTTCATTGCTCTACCATTATGACAAATGATAATATCAATTTTATTTTTTTTAATAAATTTTCTTACTCTTAATATAACAGAAATATTGGTAAAATTTCTAAATTTAATTGTTAAGTAATCTGCACATAAATTGCTGATTTTCTCATTATAACAAAAATTATGATTAGTAACACTGTAAGAAGTATGTTTTCTTGCGTTTAGAGCATTAATATAATTAATAAATACTGCTTCTGAGCCTCCAATTCCAGGACTATAAATTATGTGTAATATTTTCATGTAAATAAATTTTTCTTAAAAGCAAAATATTTGCAATAAATACCCCTATTAAGGTTGATATTGCAGCTCCAATAGTTCCAAATTGAGGTATTAAAATTAATAATAAAATAATAATGATAATTAAGCTAATTAATGAAATTTTAAATAATTCTTTTTGCTTACCACTAATAATCAAAATAGATGATAATGATGTTGGAAAAAGATTAAAGGCTTGAGCAAAAGATAAAATTAATAATATTTTATAGCTTGAGATATATTCGTCACCAAAAAAACTAAGAATAAATTTCCCTGTAATAGCCAGAAAAGCTAAAGTTAGTAAAGAAAATAACAATGCAAATATTATAATGATTTTTAGCATTTTTCTTATCTCTGCATATTTTTTCTTATGGTATAATTCTGCAATTAAGGGGTTGGTTATATTAGCAATTGCTGCATTAATAAAAATCACCAATCCTGCAATACGCCCTGCAACTCCATAATTAGCTATTTCACTTGTAAGCAAAAATAACCCTAATAATAAAAGATCCATTCTATTTAGTAATAAAGTTATTAAATTATTTAATATTAAAAATATAGATTCTTTAAGCCAGAAAATACTATTGCTAATTTTAGGTATTGTAGGTTTTATATTATAAAATTTAAAAACTAATATTGAGCATGTTAAGGCAAGTAAAAACATAATAAATCCATAGCTATTTATTGCATATTGGAAGTTAAATTCAGCTTGCTTATTAATAATAATTAATAGGATAAATAATAATAAAATAGGTAAGATAATCTGTTCAAATATTTGTGAAAAAAATATTTTTTTTATAGCTTGGAGTGAGCTTTGCATATTTCCTAAAATGGCATAAAAAGCTATTATCCAAGCTATATACATATATGTCATGCTTAAAGCACTTGCGGGCTTATTTAGCAAAAAAACAATAAAAACCATTAATAATATTATTAAAACGCTAATAATTACTGGAAAAATAAATGCTAGGCTTAAATATTCTTGTAGCTTTTTTTTAGAGTTTTTTTCTTTATATAAAGTTGCAAATCTTAGCGCATTATTTTCTAGGCCACTTCTTGAAATTAAGGCTAGAATTTGCAAAAGATTTATAGCGTAAATATAGAGCCCATAATCATTTTTACTTAATGTTCTAGCAAATAATATATGAACCAAAAGCATTAGCCCCACCCCACCTAACCTTATAAAAAGAGATAAAGAGCTTGCTTTAATTATTAATTTGAACATTATTTGCAACTATTTGTTAGGTTTTAGCATAATCTTTAAGCATAATTTTTAAAACATATAATGAAAAGAGCTTTTGATATTTTTTTTGCAATTATTTTAATTGTAATTTTGTTACCTCTATTTTTGTTAGTTTCTTTATTAGTAAAGTCTTCAAGTAAGGGCAGTATATTTTTTACGCAAGATAGAATTGGAAGAGACTTAAAAATATTTAAGATGTATAAATTTAGAACAATGATAATGGGAGCTGATAAAGCAGGTCCTTATTTTACTAAAAAAAATGATGTAAGAATAACTAAAATTGGTAAATTCTTGAGGATAACTAGCATAGATGAATTACCACAAATTTTTAATGTAATATTAGGAGATATGAGTTTTGTTGGTCCAAGGCCAAATGTAGCTGCTCAAGAAACGCAATATAGTAAAAAAGATTGGATTGAAATTCACAGAGTTCTTCCAGGTATTACTGGCCTTGCCCAAATAAATGGTAGAAGTAATTCAACTCATGAACAGCAATTAGCTGATAATTTAGAATATGTTAGAAATCATAATTTTTTTCTGGATATAAAAATTATTATAAAGACTGGATTACAGTTATTTTCTGTATTTTTTAACAGAACAAGAATTAATTAATATGTGTGGAATTTGGGGAATATATAAGATTGATCAGCATGATTATGACCAATCGATCATTAATAAGTTAAATAAAATACAAGCTCATCGTGGCCCTGATGAGAGTGATTATTATCAGGATAATAATGTTATTCTTTCTAATCAAAGATTATCTATTATGGATCCTCTAAATGGAACTCAGCCTTTTATTTCAGATGATCTTGTAGTTATTCAAAATGGTGAGATTTATAATTATCTTGAGCTTAAAGCTGAATTAAAATCATTAGGATGTGAATTTAAAACAAATTGTGATACAGAGGTTATATTAAAATCATATGAGATGTGGGGGCAAGATTTTGTTAAGAAATTGAATGGTATGTTTGCTATTGCAATTTTTGATAAAAGAAAAAATTCATTATTTTTATATAGAGATAGGGTTGGAGTTAAACCTTTATATATTTATAAAAATGATAAATTTATTGCTTTTGCATCAGAAATAAAAACATTACTGCCTTTATTAGATAAAAGGGAAGTTAATTTAGAGGCTATACATCATTTTTTATCTTTTAATTACATACCCTCTCCTATCACAGCATTTAAAAATATTAACCATCTTGAAGCTGGAACTTATATTGAATTTAACAATCAAAAAATAACAAAAAATATTTGGTGGGATTTAGCAAAAATTAGAGTGAATCAAAATATCTCCCTAGATCAAGCAAGTGATGATATTTTATATTTATTAGAAGAAGCTACTAAAATTAGATTAAGATCTGATGTTGAAGTTGCAGGCTTTTTATAAGGAGGAGTTGATTCTTCAACTGTAATTGGCTTGGCTGCAAAGCATTACAAAAAAAAATTAAAAACCTATTCAATTGGTTTTGAGGATGATAGATTTGATGAAACAATTTATGCCAAAGAAGCAGCTGCTAGATTTAACACTAATCATATTAGTAAAATTGTTCATTCTGATATGAATAAATTATGGCCTCTTGCATTATATTTTTGTGACCAACCACATGGAGATGTTTCTTTTGTTCCAACTTATGAAGTAGCAAATTTAGCAAGCAAAGATGTTAAAGTTGTTTTAACTGGTGATGGTGGCGATGAAATATTTGCTGGATATGATAAATATATAGATTTTTTTGCGAAAAATAATTCATTATCAAATGGCTATGAAAAAGCATATTTTGAATTTTCTAGCTTATTAACTAATAATGAGAAATTAGAGATTTATAGCAATGACCTTAAAACAAAATTTAAAGATCACGACAGCTTTGAGTTTACTAGAGGATTTTTTGATAAATATAGAGAATTTGATCCTATAAATAAGGTCTTAGCTTTTGATACTCATTTCTTACTTTCAGGGAATAATTTAGTAAAGCCTGACCGCATGGGAATGGCCTGTTCTTTAGAGGCAAGGAGCCCCTTTCTTGACTACCGAGTTATAGAATATGGCTTTTCATTACCAGGTGAATTTAAGATTCACAATAACACTAGTAAATATATTCTAAAAAAAGCTGTAGAGAATCTTATAGGAAAAAACTTAACTCATAGAAAAAAACAAATGTTTACTGTTCCGATTGGTGAGTGGTTTAAGGGTGAATTAGCTGATTTTATGAAAGGTATTTTATTAAGTGATCAATTTTTGTCTAGAGGAATATTTTCACCTGACAAAGTTCAAGAATTAATATCAAATCATATAGCTGGTAAGAAAAACCATACAAGAATTCTTCGCGCTTTGATTGCTGTAGAATTATGGTATAGGATTTTTATAGATCAAAGCAAAGTAAAATTACCACAAGATATTATTTAGTAGAAAGAGCTAAAATATTTTTCTTTATTTTACTTATAATATTTTGCAATTCTTCTTTATGCGTTTTTTTTGCTTTGAAAAATAATGTGCTTAGATGTTCTAAATCAGCTTGATAATTTTTTGAGTTATTTTTAAAACTACGCCCTAATATAACCATCGAAGATCCAAGATATGCATGGATCACTATTAAATCTTCTGCTTTTATAGCTCCGATATTTGGAGCTGCAATTCCACCAAAACCAAAAATTATATTATATTTATTTGCAATATTTGCAAAATGCTCTACTGAACCATCAGTTAATAATTCAAACATAAATTGCATCTTGCGCTCGATATGAAGATCATTTAACCCTAGATAAATTTCTGTTATATTAGGCAATTTACATATTTCTTCTAAATTATTAAAAGAGTAAATAGTCTCAATTAATGGAATGAATTTAATATTGCTATCAATATCTTGAATTATATTGATTGTGCTTCTTACTTCTGAGATATTTTGGATAAAAGGAAGCATTATGATATCTGCCCCTGCTTTAATAGCTTCTTTTATCTCATTTTTACTATTTTGATTATAATGGTTAATTCTTACCATTAATTCTGGTTTTTCTGTTAGATTATTTTTATGTTTAATCAAGGATTTTACTTTTGCTACATCATCTATTGTATGATCGGTAATAAAACTATCCAAACCTTCTTGCCTTTTTATCTTATCAAGCAATTCAAGATCTATCATAATTCTTTCTACTCCTGCATCGATATATTGCTTTATTTTTTCTAGATTATTTTCAATTACAATATACTTCATTAGTTAGTTTTTTAAATATTTAAAAATTTTACACTGAGCATAATAACATGTAAGAAATATTAATGGCACCAATATCAAAAATAGACTTAAATCACCAAAAAGACCTATAAAAAGTGAAGCAAAAATAAAATATATAGTGCATTTTACATCTTTAGGAAAAGCTTTATGTAATTTTCTAAGAAAATATATAGTACAGCAGAGGAATAAACTCAACATAGTGATAGTAATTAATATATTGTTAGTTAAAAAATATCTTCCATAACCATGTGATAGAAGACCTCTAAATATTCCGTAATCACTGTAATAAAAATAACTTATATTTTTATACATAAAACCTATTGAAAATAATATTATATAATAGGTTGGTATTAATAATATGGGTAAAATTATAATAATATTTTTTAAAGAATAATTTTTTAAATTTTTTATATTAAATTTTTCTAGTAAATATAGGATAGCTGGGCATAATCCTGTTATAAAAGCACCGCTACTAAATGATAAAAATATAAATGAAATAGTTATTAAAAATAATTTCATGATTATATGATGATCATTATAAAATAAATATAATAATATTATATATCCCAAAAAGCAGAAAAGACCTCTTCCATTCATAAATAAAGATATAGTCAAAAACATCAATGTTATTAAAAATAATAATAATGTGCTCGAATCAATATTAACGATTTTTTTTAATGAGATTAATAATATTAAAATGCATATATTCATTATAAAAAAACATAATATTCCATATAATAATATTACATCAATATTTAATAAATTAGATAAATTTAATAGAGATTTAGCTAATATATATCTAGGTTTATGCAGATTTTCTAATAATTTATTTTCGATAGTATTTTCATTAATTATAGCATTTTGGGTTTTAGTTACGCCTAGTTGATTTAACAATCCTCTAGGTGAAAAATTTTTTTCTCCAGTAATTATTAAGCTAAGAAATAATATATTAACTGCAATCAAAGATATATGTGATAGGATGTTAATTAATCTTAAATTCATATTGCTAATTTAAATGATCAATAATTACTTTTGCAATTTTAGGGGCTGCTTTTTGCTTAGGGAAATCTGCATTAAATTTTCTTAATTTTTCTTTTATTTCTGTTTTATCAGCGAGAATTTTAGGAATAATTTTATCTAACTCTTTTGTATCTTTTACTTGCCAAGCATATCCTAAATCTCCAACCGGCATACCATCATATTTGATATCATATAACTTTATTTGCAAAACTTTTTTTTGCATATATAGACTTTCTAATAATATTGTAGAAACATATGAAATTACTAGATCAACATTATAAATTAAATCATATAAATTATAATCCTGGGCTAAAATTATGTCTGGATTGGACATATCTTTTATAAATTTCTGATATAATGCAATATCTTCTGAAGGGTGAGGTCTAAGATAAATTGTTTTTCCCTTGCCAATTGCATTGACAACTAATTCAAGATGTTGATAGGCCTCACTTCCTTTTATTACTTTATTATCTTTAAAAACACACCCTCCAAATAAAATTTTTTGTTTATGTCTATCATCATTTAATTTTTTTCTTTCATTGAAAACCCTATCAAAGGCTGGGTTTCCACATATAATAAATTTATCTTTTGCTAAATATCCAATTTCTTCAAGTGCTAATTTGGTGTTGTTAGAAATAACGTTAATATAATTTGCATGAATGGGCTCAATAAGACTATTCTCATTATTTTTTGAGCTGGTGATATTGATAGGCAAATCTTGCATCGCAAGTACAGGAATATTCTTTTCTAATGCGACTATTCTTGCCGCCTTTTCTGCTCGGGCAACTGTGGTAGTTATAACAAAATCAGGTTTTATTTCTTTAAATATACGTTTCATCATGGTGATGGGTAAGAAGGCTCTTCTTCCTATATTTTCATATATTTTATAAGCTTTTTCTTCACCATGCTCTGTAACTAAATCAAAAAATGATGCACCTAAATATGCTATTGTTTCTTCATATGGAATATCAGAATTATCACGATGAATATTTTTTGCTAACTCAGTACCATATTTGAGAATTTCGTGATCATCTTTGGTAATAAAATCTTTAAAAGATTGATAAGGGATATTTCTTTGTTGTAGTTTTTTTCCAGCAATGGTTAGAGCTATAATTTTAATGTTAAAATTAGGATTTTTTTTAAGCTCATTAACAATAGGGATAATTTGTGTAACATGCCCTCCTCCATATGCTACAAATAATATTGTTTTCATTATTTTATACCCTTAGATAAAATATTTTCTAATAATTTCAAACCAATCTCACCACTTTTTTCAGGATGGAATTGGGTAGCAACTATATTGTCTTTTTTTATTATCGAGCTAATTTTAGTATTGTTATATGTGCAATTTGCAATTTCATGCTTGGGGTCATTTACTTTAAAATGGTAGGAGTGCACAAAATAAAAAAATGACTCTTTTGGAATATTATTTAAAAAATTTATATCTTGTGTAAAATTAAGTTGTTGCCATGCAATATGAGGTACTCTATTACTTTCATGTGGAATCGCAATAACTTTTCCTGGAATAAGATTTAATCCTTCAGTATCTTTATATTCTTCACTAATTGTTGCGAGTAATTGCATTCCTAAGCAAATACCTAATAATGGTTTCCCTGTTCTACAATATTCTTTGATTGGCTCAATTAGCTCTTGTTTTTTTAGATTAGCAATTGCCTCAGGAAATGCTCCAACACCAGGTAATATTAAATAATCAATGTCATCTATTTTATCTATTTGAGTTATAACTCTACTTTTAATTCCTAAAAAATTTAGCGCATTAGTAATACTAAATAAATTGCCTAAGCCGTAATCTATGATTGTAACAATTTTTTTATCTAACATTGCCTTACAGGAAAATTATGGGTTGATAATTCTTGCTTAATATCCTCTATAGTTCCGTGGTTGTAATGAAGAAAATATGCGCTAGCGATAGCATCAATTTCAGCATTCTTATGCAAATTACTAGAATCCTCTATAGAACCTAAACCTCCACTTGCAATCACTGGTATATTAATAGAATCGGTAACTTTATTAATTAAATCTATATCTAATCCTTTACCAGTCCCCTCTTGATCAACTGAAGTAAGCAAAATTTCTCCAGCCCCTAAAGTTTCAGCTTCTTTTACCCACTCTATTACATCTAATCCTGTTCTTTCACGACCATTTTCTGTATAAGATTCCCAGGAATTATTTTGTTTCTTTGCTTCAACAGAAAGAACCACACATTGCTTGCCAAATTTTTGCGCTAATTCACTGATAAAGTTTTTATTGTTAACAGCAGCTGTGTTGATAGCTATTTTATCTGCTCCTGCTCTTAGAATTTTTTGCGCATCATCTATTGTTTTGATGCCACCGCCAACAGTCATGGGTACAAAAATATCTTTTGCAGCTCGACTTACAATATCTGTAAGGTTATTTCGACCATATAGACTTGCTACACTATCCATATATAATATTTCATCTGCTCCTTGAAGGTAATATTTTTTTGCATATTCATTAGGATCACCAATTACCCTCAATCCTTCTAAGTGAATTCCTTTAATTAGATTCTCTCCTTTTATATCTAACCTTGCAATTATTCTGGTAGTCATGGGAAAAATGATCTAAAATATAGTGTGTTTTAGAACCCATTCATTATTTCTTTTCTCCCATAGATGCGGAGATCTAAAATTATCACATAGATTTAGAAAAGATTCTTTTGTCATAATCGGAGTTTCAAACATTTCATGAGCTTCAGGAAATTCTTTTTTATTAATAGATAAATATTTAAAAACTTCATCTGCAAATCTATCAGGAAATTCTCCATCAAATTTCTTAACTAAAGCTATTCCTTCATCTCTATTAATGTCACCAGATCTGACTTCTTGAGCTGCATCATATGTAGCTCTGCCAATACCAAATTTAATATAGGTTGTGTAATAATGGAAATCATCAATTTTATCATCAATACTATTATATTTACTATATGTACCAGGAGTTCTTTCTGGTGAAGCTTGAAATCCACCATGTTCTACGGCGTAGTAATAGCATGATTGAGGATGCCATTTTAGGTAATATCCTAAATAATGAGTCTCAATATTTTTTTTCTCTATAATTTCTGGATTGATAGGCATATAAAGATCAAGATCATTTTTAGAAACTTTATAATCTTCTAAAAGCTCTTTAATTGATGTTCCACCTAGAAATATTTCTGATTTATCTGATGAAGAAAAATATTTAAAATCTCTTTTAGCTGATGAAGTATCCGCTATAGGATTACCGTATTCTGCTTCGTTTTCACCATAAAATATTAAGTTAATATCATGTTTTGCTGCTAATTTTGGAGCAAGATATTTTTGTCCAATTATAAATGGCTGAAAAGGATGAAGTATGTTATCAACTGCTAATCTTGTTAAAAGCCTGTGTGTGCGTCCATTTGGAGTTACAAGAATATTATCAAAACCTGCATGAATCCAACTTTGAAAATTTTTCCAGCCCCAATCTGTATATAAATGAGGTGCCCATGTTATAGTTAGTGGGTTCATATTATATTTATATTTTAAAACATGTGCCTGGTAAAAACTATCTTTTCCACCTGAACCAGGAATTAAACAATCATATGAACCATCATCTTTACGATATTTATCACATAACTCAATTAGCTCTTTTTCTCTCTCATTCCAATTAATAGAACTTTTTTGATTTTTTACTAAACATGCATCACAAACATCATTATCATTGAAATTAATAGTTGTTTTTTTGCTATCTTTATTATGTTTTGTTTCAATAGCTGAGTTAGGTCTTTGGTTTGAAATAACGCATTCACTGCAAAATTTTACTTCTTCTGGTAATCCAAATAATGTTTTTGTCATAACTGAAATTATAAATTACTTATTCTAGTTAGCTGAACATATATAATATTTCTAATAAAGCTATTATTATTTTACCAAGCACTTAGGCCACCATCTACTATAATATTTTGTCCAGTAACATATGATGAAGCATTAGAGCTTAAATATATTAAGGCTCCTACCATTTCATGTGCCTTGGCCATTCTATTTAATGGAACTCTATTAGAATATTTCTTTTTAAAAACATCATTTTGTCCTGATTCTACCCCACCAGCTGTTATAGTATTAACTCTAATACCATACTCCCCTAAATAGGTTGCTAAATATTTTGTTAAGCCAACAACTGCTGATTTTGATGCTGAATAAACTGGAGCTTGTATTAATTGGTATACCCATATATTCCGAACCCTCATAAATTCTTTGGTCGGGCCCCATTATACCATAGATAGACGAGGTTTGGATTATTGATCCCTTATTTTTTTAGCTACACTGTTTTTTTGCTATAAACTCAGCGATTTCAAAATCTAATTTTGTATCAATATCAAAAGAGCGCTCTTTGGGCATTAAATATATTCCCGATTTTTCTAAAGGTAATATATCACTTAACATAAATTTATCTCTGTCCCAAATATAAATTGCTCCATTTAGTACAAAACATTTTGGTACATCTTGTCTTCTGACAATATCTTTTTCTAAATTTTTGCTTTTTATCATATAACCTGATTCATCTTTCTCTACAATATTAAAATATGGTGAATCTTTGCTTTCGCTTGCAGATATTATACTATTAACATTGCTATTTGAATATAAGTGATAGGCTTCTATTATATCCTTGGAAGTACGCAAAGGAGAAGTTACTTGTAAGTTAATTATTATATCAAATTTACTAGCATAATTATTTTCACTTTCTAAACAAGCATGCTTTATTACATCTATAGAACTTGCAGAATCTGTTGCTAATTCTTTAGGACGATTGATGATGTAATCTATATTATGATTTTTGGCTATTTCTAGCATTTCTCTACAATCACTGCTAAATGCTATTTTGGTAAAAATATTTGTTGCTTTTGCTTGTATTATTGTATGAGATAGCAAAGGAATACCACAAAAATTTTTTATATTTTTTTTTGGCAAGCCTTTTGAACCTTGCCTTGCAGCTATAACACAAAGAATCCTTTTACTCATATTCTGACCGCGCTTTTTCTAACTCACTATTTCTTCCAATATCCAACCAATATTCCCTGATTAAATAGGAAGCAACCTGTTCATTCTCTTTAACTAATTTATTAATTAAACTTGGCATATCGTAAAACTCATTTTTTGGGATCATTTTGATTAATTCAGGTTCTAAAATATAGATTCCGGCATTTACAAAAAAATGTTGCGTTGGTTTTTCTGAAATATTTTTAATAAAACCATCTTCATTCTCTATTACACCAAATGGCACTTCATAGCTATATTCTCTAACTGCAACAGATGCTTTGGCTTTTTGCCTTATATGATGATTTACAAATTGTGAAAAATTTATCCTGCTTAAAATATCGCCATTTGTTACAATTATTGGCGAATTAAATCTTTCTTTTATTAAGCTTAAAGCGCCAGCTGTGCCCAATCTTTTATCTTCTTCTATATATGAAATATTTACTCCAAAATTTGTGCCATCTTTGAAGTAATCTTTTATTATTTCTGATTTGTAATTAACACATAGAAAGATATTTTTAAAACCTTCATTAGCAAATTTATTAATTATGATCTCTAAGATTGGTTTACCTGATATTTCAATCATTGGTTTTGGTATATCCTTCGTTAGAGGATATAATCTTGAGCCTAAACCACCTGCCATAATTACTATGGGGTTATCTCGATTAAAAAGAAGATTAGATTTATCTAGCATTTTAATGCCAATTAATTGATTTTTATCATTTATAATTGGAGCAGATCTAATACCTATCTCTTTCATTTTTACTTCATCTTCCACCGCATCTCCATACTCTTTTATGGTAAATGGCTTTTTATTGATTACTTTAGCAATATCATGATTTAGTTTAATTCCATGGAGTAAAGCTCTTCTTATATCACCATCGCTAATAACACCTTGTAGAATATTATTATCATCAATTACGCAACATAGCTGAATTGCACCTTTATCAATGGCTTCTATTGCGACTTTTACAGAAGAATTTTCTTTTATAGTGATATGTTTTAATATTTCTATCATTTTACTAAAGTTTGCGCCTTTATAAAGCTATTATCTTTCACATTAACATTATTTACAATACAACTACCCATACCAACAAAGCAATTATCACCGAGTTTGACATTACCTGCCAGAGTAACATTAGGTGCGACATGGCAATTACTACCAATAATAGAATGATGGTCTATTTTTGCACCTGTATTGATAATGGAATTTTTGGCAATTTTAACACCTGTTTGTAAAATTACACCAGCAGCAATAAATGTACCAACGGCAATATCTGTATTTTTGCTAATAATAGCAGTTGGATGAATTATTGAAATTATATTTCCATCTTTAGCTTCTAGCTTAATAAAAGCTTCTTTTCTTTTAGCATTATCTCCTATGGCTATAAAAAAATTATAATTTTTAATAAATTCTTTATCTTCTAATAAATAATCATCTCCTATTACCGAGACCCCTAAAATCTCCTTTTTATCTTTGTTTAATATACCAGCTATCTTGATGTTAAGCAAAGAACAACAATCTATAATAACTTCTGCGTGACCTCCGCCACCTAAGATAATTAACTCTTTATCCAATGTCTTCATCTTTTTTATAATTAGTTTGTGCTTTTTTACTTAATAAATCCCAATAAAGAAATGGTGACAACCCACTATTTGGCCTCTTGGTAGTTAGATTTTCTTTTGTAAATATATCATTTATTTTTATATCTGTTTTAGCCTTTAATCCTTTACGCGCAATATTTATATTTTTAATCTCACTAGTTGCTGGTTCTTTTTTAGCTGAACCTAAAATTATTTCTGCTCGTCTAATTTCTTTGACTAACTGTTTTAACTCTTTTACATCTAAAGAAGCTTTATGATCAGGTCCTTGCATTGATTTATCTAAGGTAAAATGCTTTTCAATAATATTTGCACCCATTGCTACAGCATATAAAGAAACCTCAATTCCTTTTGTATGATCAGAATATCCACAATTAAGATTAAAATTATTTTTTATTGTTTGCATTGCTCTTAAATTTATATCCTGATCAGGTGTTGGATATTCTGTTGTACAATGTAATAAGGATAATTTTTCTTTTAATAATTTCTTTACTTCTGGCTTTTTATAAAATTTTTTGAAATTTTCAATAGATGGAGCTTCATTTTCTTTGGCATAATAGCCAAAACCAATTACTGATAAAGCATCCTCTATCTCTTGCAAGTTAGACATTCCTGTTGATAGGATAATATTTTTTTTAGTTTTTGCCGCTTCTAAAAGTAAAGGTGCATTGGTTATTTCTCCTGAACCTAGCTTAATGAAATCCATAGGGAAATTTTTTACCAGATAATTTAAGCTATCTATATCAAATGGTGTAGATAAAAATTTAATCCCCTCTTTTTCACATGCTGCATAAATATCTTTATGCATTTGATGACTTAGTTCTAATTTTTTTAACATCTGATATTGGTTTGCAGAGCTATCACTAGTGTTTTCTTTTTGATAAGCTGCTTT
>Ga0181585_10003147_pt1 | contig 14535 bp, 11 predicted proteins | sample 071ome_29_FD_132469 | JGI IMG/M metagenome (GOLD analysis project Ga0181585, IMG submission 132469) | Coastal salt marsh microbial communities from the Groves Creek Marsh, Skidaway Island, Georgia - 071407BT metaG (megahit assembly) | ecosystem: Environmental > Aquatic > Marine > Intertidal... | reverse complement strand
GATAAAGGTATACAAGGATTAATTTTAAGATTATCTAATTGCTTTGGTTATCCAGTAAACTCCTCCTGTAAGGGATGGGGCCTAGTCATTAATGAGATGTGTTGGGATGCGGTTCATAAGAGAGAGATTGAAATTAAAGGCCCAAGAGATTCAATACGTAACTTTATACCCATGCAGGGATTCATAGACATATTAGATAGAATTATTTTGGAAAATAAAAAACATTACTTAAATGATATTTATAATGTTGGGTTTTACAGAGCCTATACACTTGCTGAAATGGCAAAAATTATTAGCCTTAGATGCAAAAAATTATTTGGCTTCATGCCAGAGATCCACATGAAATCCAATAAATATTTAGGTTTAGAATTAAACTATCACTCCAATTTTATAAAAACCTCACAAGTTGCAAGTGACAAAAGTTTTTATGCAGAAATTGATGAAACGCTCTTAAAGTTAAATGAATCAAATAAACAATGAATGAAAAAGTTTCGATACTAATGCCAACCTATAACAATGCAGAGTTCATTGGTCGCGCTATTAAGTCTATTCTGCATCAAGATCATCAAAATTTTGAGATTGTTGTGATAGATAATTTTTCTGAAGATTTGACTGAAGAAATTGTCAATTCTTTTGGAGACCAGAGAATTATTTATAAGAAAATAAAGAATAAAGGAATTATTGCTCGTTCTAGAAATGAGGCAATTAGATTATCTTCAGGAAACTGGGTAGCTTTTTTAGATTCAGATGATTGGTGGAAAAAAGACAAGCTATCAAAATGCTTGGCTCAAACTAGGTTGGGATATGATTTTATATATCATAGATTAGGGAGGGCAATTGAAGGAAAGAAAATAAACCTTTCAAGCATAGGAAGACCGTCATCTAATAATCTGCTTAGAGAATCCCTTCTTTGTGATGGCAATATCATTCCTAATTCTAGCGTAATGGTATCAAGAAAAATAGTTGATCAAATTGGTATGATTTCTGAGGACCCTAATAAAGTGACCTGGGAAGATTATGATTATTGGATAAAAGTCTCAACAGTTACTAATAGATATAAATTTATAAATCAAATACTTGGATATTACTGGGTTGGAAGAAATAACAATACCAACCCAATAAGAACAGAAAAAAATATAGAGAATATGAAAATATGTTTATTCAATCAAAAAAAGTATCCTAATTGGCTTTTGTATCAGGATGCGGTCACAAAATATAAATTAAAGGATAAGGTCAAGGCCAATGAGTTAATGCTTAAAATTCTCAAAAATAAGCCTTCAATTTCTCTTTCTATGAAATCAATAGCTAGGCTATTTCAATTTAATTTATTAGGATAAGCAGCGATAATATGAAAAGTTTCTTGGGCTCGGGTGTTATAAGATTTCCAAAATCTTACCTCAAGGTATTTCTTTTATCTATTGCAGTATATTTTTCTTATAGCCCTTTTACTATTGCTACAGGCAGTGATGGTCTATCAGCAAACTATTTTTTCATACTCATTCCTTTATTTTATTTGATTAAAGATTTAAGGCTTATGACGCCTCACGACGATCTTTTATTAGTAATGTTCTCTTTCTTCGTATTATTCATGCTTGCTGCAATAATTCAATTTGAATACTGGGAAGTTTTTTATAGAAAATTTATAAGTTTTATACTATTTTTTACAATTTTCTTATTTGCCTTAATAAGGATTGATAGCAATCTCATTCTTGCATTTAAGATAGGCACTATATTCTTCACTTTATCATTGGCTTTAGACAATCTTCTAGAATATAGATCATTTGATGTGCAGGAGCTTGGATATGCAGCCAAGAATCAAATTGGAAACCAAAGATATGGTTTTATGTTTGTATTTTCTTTTTGGATGGTTTTATTCTTTCAAACAAAAAATAATTTTCTTAATCTAGTTAAAATACCATTATTAATTTTAATTTTTACAGGCATTTTTTTAACCTTTTCAAGATCATCAATTGTTGCATTTAGTTTTAGTGCAATGGTGCTGGCCTGGCATTTTATTTCAAGTAAAAATATATTCAACTTAAGAGCGCTTATCCTAATTCTAATTTACAGTTCTTTAGCATTTTTAATCATTTTTTTTACAGGATATTATGAGTATCTTTTTATTCCATTTGAATTTTTCAGCGAAAGATTCTATGAATTATTTAGTGGCGAAGGTATCAATCTTGATAACATTGCCTCTTCAGAGGGCTATAGAATATATCTTTTAAGAGAAATACTAGGGTATGTTTTAAGTAATCCTATTTATGGATCTGGCCACTTAGGAATCTGGATATTATTTGAGGATCAAGTTGGCTCTGCGCATGGTCAGTTCAATGATGTTCTCTTTAGAACAGGCATCATTGGTTTGCTTGTTTACTTCTATTTACTTTTTAAGCTCATTCGTTTTTTGAAGTCTTATGATTTCAGTATGTATATTGGTTTGTGGGGAATTATTGCATATGGGTTATTTCATGAAACATTTAAACTTGGCCACGGCGCATTCCTGCTTGCTTTTTTGATTGGTGTTTGGGCTAGCGCTAAAAGAATAAGTGATGAAAACTTGGAACAATGATTATTGCTATTGATGCTTCAAGAAGCAGATCAGGAGGTACTATAGCTCATTTAGAAGGCATCCTCTTAAATGTTCCTGAGGAATTAAATGATCTTGAAGTACATATTTGGTCATATCCCCAATGTCTTGATGCATTACCTGATAGACAATGGCTGCATAAACATTCTCCCAGCTTTTTAGAAAAGAGCATTTTTCATCAGCTTTTTTGGCAAAAATTTTTATTTCCAAGTGAGATTCGTAATAATAATTGCCAAGTTTTATTTAAGACAACAGCAAGTTCTGTTTGTAACTTTGAGCCAAGTGCTTCACTTAGCCAAGATATGCTTCCGTTTGAACCAGGTGAGACAAAACGATTTGGATATTCTATTGCAAGAATCAGGTTAAAAATCTTGCAAAAACTTTATATAAAATCATTGCGTTCTTCAAACCTTGCCATTTTTTTAACTCATTATGCTGCCAGAATGATTCAAAAAAGCACTGGAAAGATCAATAACTATAGAGTCATACCTCATGGGGTTCCTGATTTTTTTAGAATAAAAAAAGAAACGCTCAATCAAAAAAAATTCAATAAACAAAATGTAATAAAGATTATTTATATTTCAGAGATTTCTCCATACAAACATCAAGATAAAGTACTGCAAGCTATATCTGAATTGAATTCATCGGGGTACAAATTAACTTTAGATCTAGTTGGGGGCGGGAGAGGCAGTTATTATAAAAAATTTAAGCGATTACTTAAAAAATGTGATCCTCAATTAACTTATACAAAACTTCACCCTTTTATTAAAAGGGATCAGCTACCTTCTCTCATTCAGAATTCTGATATTTTTATTTTTGCTTCAAGTTGTGAAAACTTGCCCATTACTATTTTAGAAGGAATGGGATCTGGTAAACCCATAGCCTCCTCTGATAGAGGCCCTATGCCTGAAGTTTTAGGAGATACTGCATTTTATTTTGATCCAGAAGATATCCAATCTATTAAGGATTGCATCATACAGATAGTAGATTCTCCTGATATTGTTTTTGAAAAGGTATTAAATAGCATGGAAAGATCAGAGAAATATAATTGGAAGAAATGCTCGCATGACACTTTTTTTGCCCTAAGCTCACTTATCAAAGATAATACCCATTAATTTTCTTAACTGATAAAATTTAATTATGAATGCCTTTAAAGATAAAACTCTTTTAATTACTGGTGGCACGGGCTCTTTTGGTAACGCCGTCCTAAATAGGTTCTTGAATACTGCCATCAAAGAAATAAGAGTGCTAAGTAGAGATGAAAAAAAGCAAGATGATATGAGAAAAAAATATGAATCATCGTCTCTTAAGTTTTATATTGGTGATGTAAGAGATAAAGACTCCATCAGGCCTGCATTTGAGGAAGTCGATTATGTATTTCATGCTGCAGCATTAAAACAAGTCCCAAGTTGCGAGTTCCATCCAATGGAAGCTGTTAAAACAAATATTTTTGGTACCGAGAATGTTCTTAAGGTATGCAGTGATCTAAATATAGAGAGGGTAATATGCCTCAGCACAGATAAGGCTGTCTATCCCATTAACTCAATGGGTATTTCTAAATCAATGATGGAAAAAGTAGCAATTGCTAGCTCAAGACAAAACTCAGCTTCAAAAATATCTATTACTCGCTATGGAAATGTAATGGCTTCAAGAGGATCTGTTATACCTTTATTTATAAACCAGATACTCAATGGCAAACCCATGACAATTACTGACCCAAATATGACTAGATTTATGATGTCTCTTAATGAAGCTGTTGAGTTGGTGCTCTTCGCTTTTGAGAATGGTGATAATGGAGAAATATTTGTTCAAAAATCTCCTGCATCCACAATAGAGTTATTAGCGGAAGCACTAAAGGATATTTTTCATGAGTTCAAACCAACAATAAAAAAAATAGGAACAAGGCATGGAGAAAAGCTATATGAAACTCTTCTTAGTAGAGAGGAATGCTGGAGATCTAAAGATCTCGGCTCTTATTATTTAGTTCCCCCTGATATGAGAGATCTTAATTATGATAAATTTGTAAACCTTGGCGAAAGTGATATATCTAATCAAGATGATTATAATTCTCATAATACTGAGCAACTCAGCTTAGAAAAGCTAAAAATTAAATTGCTAGATTTGAACGTTATTAAAGCTGGACTTGATGGGAAGGTAATAGAAGAAGAATTTTAATTTGAACATTCTAATCACAGGCATTAATGGTTTCATTGCTAAAAACCTCTTTTATCGTTTAAATGAAAGAGATAATTTTCATATTGAAGGCATTGTTAGGGGAGAGTCATCTAGGGCAATATCTAAAAAAATTCAAAGCGCAGATTTTATTTTCCATCTTGCCGGAGAAAATAGGTCAACAGCTGAGGATGATTTTACTAATAATAATCATATCTTTACTAAACTAATATGCGACGAATTAATCAAAATTAATTCAAAAGCAATTGTACTATTCTCTTCTTCTACGCAAGCTACAAAAAATAATGTTTATGGCCAATCAAAAAAATTAGCAGAGGATGAATTGCTTAACCTGCAAGCAACAAATAAAAATCCAGTGTTAATATATAGGCTTCCAGGAATTTTTGGCAAGTGGGCAAAACCAAATTACAACTCTGTAGTGGCTACATTTTGTCACAATATAGCAAATAACAAAGAAATTAAAATTAATAATGGAGATAGCTTGCTGGAATTATCTTTTATTGATGATGTAGTTGAAGATTTCATTAATGCTCTAGACAATAGAGAAACAATCTTTAAGGAAGCTAAAGCTCTTTATAAAAAACCTTCAGCAACCTATGAAATAACTGTTAATGAATTAGCAGTGCTAATTAATAAATTTAAAGGAAACCGATCAATTTGTAAAATTGACAATATAGCAAATGGATTAGAAAAGTTGCTGTACTCAACATACTTAACTTATTTACCGCATCAAGATTTTACATATGATATTGACTCCAATTCAGATGAAAGAGGTATCTTTACTGAATTTATAAAGTCATTGGATCTAGGTCAAATTTCCTTTTTTACTATTAAACCAAATGCAGTTAGAGGCATGCACTATCACAACTTAAAAATTGAAAAGTTTCTTGTTGTATGCGGGGTAGGAGAGTTTGTCTTTGAAAATATAGATTCAAAAGAGAAATTAAAATTTCAACTTTCTGTTGATGATTCTAAGGTAATAGAGACTATACCTGGAATGGCACATTCAATAAAAAATATAGGAAGTGAAACTCTAGTAGTGCTCGCCTACGCAAATGAAGTCTTTGATGAAAATCAACCCGATACTTATCATTATAAAATTAATCATGAATAAATTTAAATTACTAACTATTGTAGGAACAAGGCCTGAAATTATAAGACTTAGTTCGATAATTAAGAAATTTGATAAGTATTTCGAACATTTTCTTGTCCATACTGGTCAAAACTATGACTTTGAACTTAATCAGATTTTCTTTGAAGACTTAGGCTTAAAGGAACCTCATTCTTATCTAGAAGCTGCAGCCAATACAGGCACTGAAACGATAGCGAATGTTATACATTTAACTGATAAAGCAATAGATAAAATTAATCCTGATGCAGTTTTGGTTTTAGGTGATACAAATAGTTGTTTATCATTAATTGCAGCAAAGAATAGAAAAATACCTACATTTCATCTAGAGGCTGGGAATAGATGCTTTGATATGAGAGTACCCGAAGAAATCAATAGAAGAATTATTGACCATACCGCAGATGTAAATCTAACTTATAGCACGATTGCAAGAGAGTATTTGCTAAGAGAGGGTTTGTCACCAGATTTGGTAATTAAAGTAGGAAGCCCTATGAAAGAAGTCATTAATGACAATATTAAAAAAATAAATAATTCAAAGATCTTAGACTCATTAAAACTATCAAAGGGAAAATACTTTGTCTTGAGTTCACATAGACAAGAAAATATTGAGGATGACGAAAATTTCAAAAAGCTAATTGATACTGTTAATAAAGTTTCAGAAAACTTTTCTTTGCCAATAATTGTTTCTACACACCCAAGGACTAGGAAAAAAATTGATTCAAAGAAAATCAAATTTAACAAAAATATAAATTTTCTAAAACCATTAAGCTTCAGTGATTACATAAGGTTGCAAGTTGATGCTAAAGTCGTAATTTCTGATAGTGGAACGATTAATGAAGAGGCATCAATATTAGGCTTTAATGCGATTAATTTAAGAGAATCTTATGAGAGGCCTGAGTCAGCTGAAGAGGGGGTGACAATTCTTACTGGCTTATCCTCGCATAGAGTTCTCCAAGCTATCGAATTCTTTTCTCAGAAACAAGACAACCATAGATCTATTGTAAAAGACTATGATGTTGATAATGTGTCAGAGAAAGTGGCTTCCATAGTGCTTGGTTACACTGACTATGTTAACAGAGTGGTTTGGAAGAAATATAAGTAAATTGCGAATACTAATTATTTCTCAATATTTTTGGCCTGAGGACTTTAGAATAAATGAGACTATATCTTTTTTTACCTCTCGTAAACATGAAGTATCAGTTCTAACTGGTAAACCAAATTATCCTGAGGGAAAAATATTTTCAGAATACTCATCTAACCCGGAGAAATACAACTTCTACCATGGAGCTGAAATTATTAGGCTCCCAATTTTGTCTAGAGGCAATTCTAAAGTTAAGTTATTCCTAAATTATTTAAGTTTTGTTTTGCTGGGTTCACTATTAGGACCGGTTAAATTAAGGGGCAGGACTTTTGATATAATTTTTGTATACGAACCCTCACCGATTACTGTTGGATTGCCAGCAATTGTAATATCTAGGATAAAAAAACTGCCTATTGTTTTTTGGGCTTTAGACCTTTGGCCTGAAACACTTCAAGCGCTTAAGATAGTTAAATCAAAATTTTTAGTTACTATTTTCAAGAAACTAGCAAAATTTATTTATTCAAATTGCACGCTTGTATTAGGTCAATCCAAGAGTTTTGTTAAGAATATTTCTAAATATATCGAAGACCCTGAAAAGGTTAAGTTCTTTCCAAGTTGGTGCGAGGATATGGAGATATCAGATGCAACTCCATTAGCATCTGAAATTTCCACCTCAAAAGATCATTTCAATATTCTTTTTACTGGAAATATTGCAGAAGCACAGGATATGCCAAGAGTATTAGATGCTATTGAGATTTCAAAAAAAAAGACTAACTTGAGATGGTATTTTATTGGCGATGGCAGAAAGCTTAATTGGCTAAAAAGATCAATCGATTCAAGGAATTTACAAGATAAAGTTTTTCTTCTAGGGAGATTTCCTGCAGAAAGAATGCCTGAATTCTTTAAACATGCTGATGCTTTGCTTGTCTCATTGCAACAATCTGATGCCTTTAGTATGGTGATTCCAGCTAAAATACAAACTTACCTTAAAGCAGGAATTCCAATTATTGGTATGCTTGATGGAGATGGTAAAGAGATCATTGATAAATCTCTTGCTGGCATGACATGCTCTGCTGGCAATTCTCATGCTTTAGCAAGTATTTTTATAAGGATATCTGAACTAGGTACCCATGAGAGAAAGTTAATGGGTAAAAATGGTAAGAAATTTGCTAAGGAAAACTTTGACAAAGAACTATTATTAGAAAATTTAGAAAATCACTTTAGGCGGTCAATTGAGAAATATAATGAGTAACACATTACCCACTATAACTGTAATTGGTGCTGGATATGTTGGCATGAGCATTGCTGCTTTATTTTCTAAGCATGCAAATGTAAAAGTTTGGGACACCGATTCAACAAAACAAGAAATAATTAATTCTAAAAAATTTACTATTGCAGATGAAGGAATTAAGAGTTTCTTTAATAATCTGAAACATTGGAACATAACTGCAACATCCAACTTTAGAGATTCTCTTAAAGATTCTAAGTTGATAATCTTGGCATTGCCAACAAATTATGACAACAGTTTGGCTAAATTTGATACTTCTGCCCTAGATGCAACAATTATGAATATTGCAAAAATCAATAGCCAGATTCCAATAATTGTAAAATCAACTGTACCTATAGGTTATTGTTTAAAATTAAGTCAAAAAACAAAACTTAAGATTACCTTTGCTCCTGAGTTTATTAGAGAGGGCCATGCTCTCAAAGACAATGAGTATCCATCAAGAATTATCTTAGGAACAACTTCTGATGATTTATCTCATGAGATATATCTGAAACTTGTGAAGAAAATTATTAAAAATAACCCTCCAATAATGAATATTCCCTCATGTGAAGCCGAAGCAGTGAAATTGTTTTCAAATTCTTATTTAGCAATGAGAGTTGCTTTTTTTAATGAATTGGACAGTTTTGTGCTTAAAAATTCTTTGTCCTCTAAAAATATCATAGAAGGCCTTTCATATGACCAAAGAATAGGCGCAATTTATAATAATCCATCCTTTGGATATGGAGGTTATTGCTTGCCAAAGGATACAAAGCAGCTTGTTAAAAATTTAGATGGGTGTCCAAAAGCACTTGTTTCAGCAATAACTCATTCAAATGAACAGCGCAAAGAATTTATTGTAAATTACTTAATTGAGCAAAATAAAAATACATATGGTTTCTTTAGGATTAATATGAAAGAAGCTTCTGACAACTTTAGAGAGTCTCCATCCATAGATTTAATTAAAGCATTAGCAAACTCAAATAAGAATATTATCATTTATGAGCCTTTACTTGATGAAGATTTTTACCATGGCATCAAAGTTATTAATGATCTTGAACAGTTTAAAGTTCAGGCTGATATCATAGTTGCTAATAGGTGGGAACCAGGTTTGAGTGATTGTATGGACAGGGTTTTTACAAGAGACATATCATTTAGAATTGATACTAAATAATGTCTAAAAAATATATAATTAACTGAAAATTAGGCGATATCATGAAGAAAAATTTTATTTTAGTAGTTTCTCTATTTATTTTTAGTTCTGGCGTCACTTCTCAAGAAAATTTTGACGAAGAATTTTTAATGAGTCTGCCATCAGAAATTAGAAATGATTTTATAAAAGAGATGGGAGAAAATGCTCAAGTCGAAGATCAGGTTTTTAATGCTCCCAACACAGCTATTAGAACTTTGGGAGCAAACTTACAGCAAATTAAGATAGACCTTAGGAATATTGAAGAGGAATTGAATTCCAGGCAAGCCACTGATGTAAAAGAGATTTCTAGATTTGGAACAAATTTTTTTAATACCTATCAATCTACATTCAGTCCTATAAATGAACCAAATGTAACAGCAGATTATATTGTTGATTTTGGAGATACTCTTAATGTACAGCTTATTGGTAGTCAAACAGAAACAATTAGTGAAATTGTAAGATCAGATGGAGGAATTCTAATTCCAGATGTTGGCAAGATAATTGTCGCAGGGCTGCCTATTCAAAGAGTCGATGAACTCATTAAAGCTAGAGTTCAAGAAAGAGTTCTTGGTACAGATGCCTTCACAACCCTAGCTCATATTAGGGAGATAAACGTACTAGTTGTAGGTAGCGTAAATAACCCAGGCATTTATAGGCTTAATGGAGCATCAAATCCATTAGCTGTTTTAAATGCAGCCGGAGGGATAGCCTCGGGGGGATCCTTTAGAAATGTAATTCATAAAAGATCTGGACAAGTTATTAGAACAATCGATCTATACGATGTTTTAATTAACGGAAATCTAACTTTTGGTTTTAGCTTAAGAAGTGGAGATTCTTTAATTGTCAGTCCAAAGGGAAAGGAGGTAAGTATATCTGGCGGGATTGCAAACCCAGCAATTTATGAGCTAACAGATCAAGAGGGCCTAAAAGAGCTAATTGCATACTCTGGCAGCCTTATTCCTGGCGCTAATAACTTAATCCAAGTTGAAAGAACTACCGTGGATAATTCAAAAGAAACATACACCTTGCAGTATGTTGAAGGTGGAACATTCGCATTAGAGCATGGTGATGATATCAAGGTTTCTAGCTACTCACCAATAAGCAATCCTATTCATACTGTTGAACTGAGTGGTGAAGTCTTCAATCCTGGAACATATACTGTTAATGAAGGAGAGACTCTTTCTCAATTGATTCAACGGGCTGGTGGCTATAAACCAAATGCCTATGAGTATGGAGGAGTTCTCTTACGAGAATCTGCTAAAAATATTGAGAAAATGATCAATGAGAGGATTTATAAGGATATGATTAAATTCATAGCTACCTCAGCGGATGCTAAAGAGATTGTTTCAGGGGGATCCAATACACTTCCTTTAATACTTAGCGAATTCAAGAATGCGGAGCCAGTAGGAAGAGTTACAGCTGAATTTGATTTAGATAGATTGATGCTTAATCCTGCGCTTGATACAGTGTTACACGACAAAGACAAGATTCATATTCCTTCCTTCTCCCAAGAAATATTTGTTCTTGGAGAAGTGTTAACACCAGGAGCTAGGCTATATCAAGAGAGTTTTAGCGCTAAAGATTATATTGAAAAATCGGGTGGGCTTGGCTTGTATGGAGATAAAGAAAGGATAGTTGTTATTTCTCCAAATGGTGATTCATATTTATGGTCAGGAGGTGTTTTTGAATTTTCAAGATCAAAATTTGATCTACTACCCGGTTCTGTGATTTATATACCAAGAGAAATCGGAAAATTAAGTGGATTAAATTATGCATCTGCAGTTGCTCCTATTTTTAGCTCTTTAGCATTAAGCTTGGCATCTTTGAATTCAATTAGCGATTAGATATTTTTATACTCCCCAGTCATGGAAGTTATTTACGAATTATGAGATTTCTCATAATTCTCAGCACGCTCTTGTCTGCATATGTTTATGCGAGCAAATATGATTATATTTATCCAAATCAGCAACCTTCTATGTCAAATTATGGAACCGTTGGTTTATTACAAAACCCAACAGCTAGATTTTATGATGAAGGAACATTGGTGTTTGCATGGAATAGAATGCAACCATATCTTAGAGGCTCACTTTTAGCAGTACCAATAGATGGCTTCGAGGCTTCATATCAATATACAGATATCAATAATCAACTCTATAGTGAGTTTATTACTTTTAGTGGCAAGCAATCCTTCAAAGATAAGAGCTTCGATGCAAAGTTCAGACTGCTAAAAGAGACAAAATCATTACCGCAAGTCGCTATTGGGTTTAGAGACTTTGCAGGCACAGGATTGTTTTCTTCAGAATATTTAGTAGCTTCTAAAATGATAGGACAAATTGATTTTACTCTTGGTCTTGGTTGGGGAAAAATGAGCCATCGAGATATTAAAAATCCTTTATCTTTTTTGGATGATTCTTTTGAAACTCGCACAATTGTCGAGGGAACAAAAGGAGGAGAATTTTCATTTGGATCTTTTTTCTCAGGCGACGTCAGTTTTTTTGGAGGAGTTGAATACTTTTTACCATATATGAATGGTTCTCGCATTAAACTTGAGTATGATTCTATTAACTATTCAAGTGAAGGCTTTCCTCCAGTATTACAGGAAAGAAGGATAAATGCTGCCTTTGTCTATCCTGTAACTAAAAGATTCCAAGTAAGTATTGGAGTAATCAGGGGTAATACTCTTAATTTTGGTTTCAGTTATAGAGGGAATTATGGCCTGAAAGAACCTTTTATACCTAAAAACGACCCCTATAAGCCTGTTCCTTACCCAGAAATTGTAAAAAAGATCAATACTGAAGATAGGAGCCTGTATTATAAATCTGCTATTAAATATATGGCTGAAAATGATTTATACCTTCAGGCTGCTTCGTATCATGAAGAGGAAGATACCTTTGAAGTAACATATGCTCAAGATACTTATCTTAGCTACCCAAGGGCATTAGGCAGGGCTACCAGAGTTTTAAATGATATTTCTCCATATTCTGTATCTCATTTTAAGTTAAACACTGTAAATGCTGATATGGGCCAACATTCTGTTCTTATTTCAAGGGAAAAGTTTAATAGATATGAATTAAATAACCTTCCAGAGCTGCATCTAAATGAATCAAGTGCTTCTTCTTACTATCATGACTTTGAAACTTTTGATTTACAGCCTGAAGCAAACATACCAAAGGTCTTTTGGAAATTTGCTCCTAGCTTAAGATCTCAAATTGGTGGCCCAGATGGATTCTTTTTTGGTGATCTTAGGTTTGCCTTCAAATCCGAGACTATCCTTAAAAAGAATGTAACTCTTGAATTTGATTTGTCTGCAGGAATTGTAGATAACATGGGAGAACTGAAATTAGCATCTGATAGTGTTTTGCCTCATGTAAGAACAGAAATAGTTCAGTATCTAAAGCAAGGAAGAGAGTTTTCAATTGATAAATTGCAACTCAATGCATTCAATCAACATTCAAAGAATTTTTATTCAAAATTTAGCGCAGGAATACTTGAGCAAATGTTTGCTGGCCTGGGAGGAGAAGTCCTTTATCGCCCGTTTAATAAATCTTGGGCTATTGGAGCCGAGCTATGGCATGCTAGGCAAAGAGATTTCAATCAAAGACTAGATTTGCTTGACTACAATATTGAAACAGGATTCATAAATTTTTATTATTTGCATCAGCCTTCACAGATTCTTTTTATGATGAAAGGGGGAAGGTTTCTTGCTAATGACTCCGGAATTAATTTTGATTTCTCTAGAAGAATGAAATCAGGAGCGCTTATGGGCATCTATTTTTCCTTAACAGATATAAGTAGAGAAGAGTTTGGAGAGGGTAGCTTTGATAAAGGATTTTACTTTTTTGTTCCAATAGAGTCATTTTTCACCAACTACTCTACAGGTGAAACAGGATTTGGTCTAAGGCCAGTAACAAGAGATGGTGCCGCAATTCTTCAACATTCTTTTACTTTATATAGTGTTACAGAGCAAGCCTCATTAAATTCTTTACTGAGAGACTGGGATGATATCTATGACTAGACCTAAGCTATTATTAGCAATTTGTTTTATAAGCTCTTGTACATCCTTTACCTATACAGACAGCGCAAAATATCTCGTAGGGTATTTTTCATCATTTGAAACTGATGTTATTTCAAACAAATATTACTCAAACCAAAAATATTCCTTTGCAAATGTGAAGATTGGAAGAGGACCAGCCTCAACTATTGTTCTGGCATATATTAACGGAGATACTTATGAATGGAGATCAGCTGACAACATTAAGATTTATACCATAAATGAAAGAATTGTAAGGACTGCTGGATTTGAGACCGACTCAAGGTTTTTTTATACCAACTCTCCAAAGTTTGCTGATGGCAATACTGGAGTAGGCACTGTTTCTTTCAGAAATCCAGATTTGATTAGATCAAATTTTACCTACAAAATCTCAAGAAAAGAAAACAGCGAGATCTCTAGATTTGATGAAATTATTGAGGTAGAGGTATTTGAGGAATTGATCGAGGTTTCATCAATTAGATGGAGAACTAAGAATATTTACTTTATCAAGGATGGTAAGGTTCTCCGAGCTGTTTCAAAGATTAATCCTCTCGTACCACAATTTAAGATTGATTATTACTATAAATAGATAAAAAAAGGGAGGCAATGCCTCCCTTATCAATATGGCTAAAAGGCTTGTTACTCTACTAGTCTTGTTCCTGTAGCAGTTGAAGTAACAGTTTTGGTTCCGATGACTTGAAGTACATCCGAATTTTCCACAGTTTCAATAATATCCTCAACAATATCTTGTTCTTCAATAACAGCTGTTGCAATTGGTCTTGCAGTCAGAGTTGAGGTATAAACGGCAACACCGTTAATGGTACGGGTAACACTAACTGTAATAGTTTCGGTTGCAGTTGCAGTACCAACTTGGACAGTTTGTGTTGCTACTGATTGAGTACCTACTGTTTGAGTCATAGTAGTTGGACCCATCACATCTTCAACTGATTCTACTTCATAGGTGTAAACTTCAGTTGGCGCTGGTGTAGGCGCTGGTGTAGCCGCTGGTGTAGGCGCTGGTGTAGGTGCTGGTGTAGGAGCTGGTGCAGCAGCTGG
>Ga0181585_10003130_pt1 | contig 14575 bp, 13 predicted proteins | sample 071ome_29_FD_132469 | JGI IMG/M metagenome (GOLD analysis project Ga0181585, IMG submission 132469) | Coastal salt marsh microbial communities from the Groves Creek Marsh, Skidaway Island, Georgia - 071407BT metaG (megahit assembly) | ecosystem: Environmental > Aquatic > Marine > Intertidal... | reverse complement strand
TTTATTCATGTAAATATGGCTTTAGATATTTATGGTGATGGTTCAGAAAAAAACTTATTAGAAAAGATAATTTATGAAAAAAATATTCCTATCACGCTAAAGGGAAATATTGAAAATAGCAAATTACTTATAAAGTACCAAGATTATAAATTTTTTATTTTAAATTCACATTATGAAGGCAATCCTAAAGCATTGTTGGAAGCGATGTCTTCAGGATGTATTGTTTTTGTTAGACATCACAGAAATATTGAAGAAATAATTAAAAGTAAAGAAAATGGCTTTATTTATAATTCTGATGAAGAATTACAGGACATAATTAATAGCATTGATAATTATGATTTAGATAAAATTTCATCATCTGCAAGGACATATATATTTAATAGTATTTCTTTACAGCAATATATAAAAAAAGAATTACAAATATACAAAGAGTTAATTACTAATACTAGTTTTTAACCTTTTAGTAAATTAATTACCTTTAGGATTTATTATATAAATAATGAACATTATCAAAATATTTAAAGATATACTTTATGTTTCAAAGTTAACAAAAACTACAAATAAAAAGTTAAAAATATTTTATTCTGTCGCTCTCTCTAATTTAACCGTTCTATTTGATCTTATTATAATTTTAACAATCGCAAGAATTTTTGAAGATGAAAAAGCAGCAAATGATAATTTTGTTATTCAATTTTTTCTAGAAAACCAATTCCTTCTTCCACTGATAGTTTTATTTCGCTTTAGTGCTCGTTATCTTGATGTAATTAATATTACAAAATTAAGATTTTCAATTGAACAAAATCTGAGAATATATTTAATGAAGGAAGTGTTCGACAAAGGAAATTACTCAACAAGTGATGCATATTATTTCACTAATACGTTGAGTGGTGGAATTGCAAATTTTTATACTTCATCTGCAACTTTGGTAAATATTTTTACACAAATGGTTGTTTATGTTTCTTACTTGTTGCTCCAAGACACTCAAACAGTGCTAATTTTTGCTGCAGGGGGAATAATGTTAATAATTCCATCTTACTTCCTTACAAAGGCAGGAAGAAGATTTGCAGATAAATCATATAATGCTGGAGCTGACTACTTTGCAGCAATCCAAAAAATTATTGATAATATGTATTTGATTAAGATATTAAAAACTGTTGATTCAGAAATAGAAAATTTTAGAAACACTCTTAAAAGATTCTATGCAATCGACTTAAATAATCAAAAGGTTGGCATTGTAAATTCATCTATTCCAAGTTTTGCTACATACTTTATACTTTCATCCTTAATTGCTTTTTCAACAGTAGTTAAAAATTTAACACTCGATTTTATTGGAATATTAGTAAGGCTTTTTCAAGAATTAAGCAATTTCAATAAAATGGCTATGATAGTTGCCAATACACATGTTATTCTTGAAAAATTTTATGAAATTGCTAGTAATGAATCTAACCTATTCACTGAAAACTTTCAGGTTAATGAATCAAGTAAAAGCTCAGCAATTAAATTCCAAGATGTAAGATTTAGATATTTTGGCATGGAAGATTGTATTTTTGAAAATATTAACTTATCTATCCCCAGGGATCAGCATACAATAATTACTGGACCAAATGGATCAGGTAAAAGCACGCTTTTAGGTCTAGCAGCTGGAGTGATCTTTCCAGAAAACGGAAAAATTGAATCTTTTTCAAATTCTTTTGGCTATGTGGGGGTAACTCCAATGATTATTCACGGATCAATAAGAGAAAATTTAAACTATGGATCACCATCAACTCATGATGACAAAATAATGATAGAGATCTTAAAAGATTTCAAAATGTTTAATGAAGAATCTTCATATTCTCTTGATAAAATTATATCTAATACAACACTTTCATCAGGACAGATGCAAAAAATTTCATTTATTAGGGCTTTATTAGCTGATGTAGACATTCTTCTTTTAGATGAATCTACATCAAATTTGGATGTAGAAACAAAAAAAATGATATTCGGAATTTTAAAAAGCAAGAAAATTACAATAATTAATGCAACGCACTCAATTGAAGAGTTTAATTATTTTGACAACCACATAAAAGTAACAATTGAAAATAATAAAAGATTTATTTCAATAGAAACTAAAAGTTGAAACCCCTTCTCTAGAATTAAACAATGGTTAAGAAAAAGTTATTACTTATTCACAATAAGTACAGAAATATTGGTGGGGAAGATGTTGCTGTAAAGAACGAAGTACAATTACTCAAGAAGTATTTTGATGTAGAAGTGTTGTATTTCGATAACAATATTAGAAAATATTTACAACAATTATTATCGTACATACTTAACAAAAACCTAGAAAGCAAAAATATAGTTAGATTAAAAATAAAAGACTTTAAACCTGATATTATTTACATACATAATTCATGGTTCAAGGCATCCACAGCTATTTTTAGCCCTATATTTAAATCTAGTTCAGTAATAATACTTAAGCTTCACAACTTCAGATACCGATGCACTAATTCATACAATATAAAAAAACACCTCGAAGGCAGTAAATATTGCGAAGCTTGTGCCATTACTGGTTCTAAGTATAAAATATTTAACAAGTATTTTGTCTCATCATATATAAAGTCATTTCTTGTGATAAGGTATGGAAAAAAATATTATGATGTACTGAAAAATCCAAAAATAAAGATACTTACGTTGACAAGTTTTCATAAGACATATCTTGAAAAAAAAGGGTTTAATAATATTTACGTATACCCAAATTATTTAGACTCAGTAGGTTCAAAAAAGAATAATATTGTTAAAAAAAATAAATATATTTTATATGCTGGAAGAATATCAGAAGAAAAGGGTGTGGCTGAATTGATAGATACTTTTGTTAATTCAAATTTATTAAACTACAGTCTTAAAATTGTTGGTGAGGGTCCTTCTTTAGAAATGCTTAAATCCAAATACGTAAATTCTAGAGTAGAATTTATAAACTTCCTCGAAAATTCAGGTGTATTAGATTTAATAGAAAGTGCTGAGGCTGTAGTTACAGCTACAAAACTATGGGAAGGGCAGCCAACGCTCTTGTGTGAAGCTTCTCTATTAGGAGTACCATCCATTTTTCCAAATAATGGAGGTATTGCTGAGTTTTTTCCGGATAATTATAAGTTGTCATTTGAGAGTAACAATTATTTAGATTTAAAAAATAAATTGAACTATTTATTAGATAGCAATTTAATTAAGGGTATAGGTAAAGATAATAAAAAATTTATAGAATATAAATTGAATGAGCAAAATTTAATAAAACAATTTAATAATATAATAAATGAATAACATACCTCTAGTTTCAATTTTAATATCAACATACAATGCTGAGGACAGCATATTGAATGCTATTAGAAGTATTCAAAATCAAACATATAAAAATCTTGAAATTCTTATCCTTGATGATGGTTCAACTGATAATACTTATAAACTTTTACAATCAATTGCCCCCAAAGACCCTAGAATTAAATTATTAAGAAACAATGAAAATATTGGGTTGACTAGATCATTAAATATTTTAATAAATTCATCCAAAGGCCCCATTATTGCACGACAAGATGCTGATGACATAAGCCTTCCCGAGAGAATTATGACTCAAATTACATGCATTCAAAATCATAATCTTGATTTTTGCTCTTCTCGAGCAATAACTATGAACTCAAAAAAGAAAATACCTAACTTAAGTTACTACTTTCCTAAAAAGTTTTTAATTAAGTTTAAGAACCCCTTCATTCACGGAACTTTAATGATTAAAAGAGACATTTTGCTGGAAGTAGGGATATATGACGAGTATTACCATTATGCACAAGACTATAAACTTATGATAAAACTACTTAACAAAGGGTATAGTTTCAAAGTGGTTAAAGAACCTCTTTATATGTTAAATACTGAAAACAATATCTCAACACTTAATTACCAAGAGCAAAAAAAATACGCTGAAGATGCAAAAAGAGGTAAATAATAAATATTAAAAAAATATACCTTAATAATCCCAAAGAAAACTGGATAGTAGACAGATTTATTAAAGAGTGGACACTTCACAACCCAAAACAACTGAATAAAGGGATTATTAACTCAGACATCATTTGGTTAATAGCTCCATGGACTTGGAAAAAGGTACCTAAGTATTTTTTAAAAACAAAAACAGTTGTTTGTACCATACATCATATTGATGAAGATAAGATTGATGATAAACAAAAAAAAGAATTCTACTTAAGAGATAAATATATTGATGTATATCATGTTATTTCTAATAAGACTGAAAAACAGCTAAGAAAATATACTAATAAAGAGATATTCAATCAACCTTTTTGGGTAAACGGCAATATTTGGTTTGAGCATAAATCAAAAAAAGACCTAAGAAAAGACTTGGGCTTTTCCTCGAATGATTTTTTAGTTGGTTCATTTCAAAGAGATACTGAAGGCAAAGATTTAATTTCTCCAAAACTATCAAAAGGTCCCGATAGATTTCTAGATATAGTCAACTATTACAGTGTTAGAGAAAAAAATTTAAAAGTAGTGCTTACTGGTAAAAGGAGGCAATACATAATTAATAATTTAGAAAAATTAAATATAAAGTATGAATATATTGAAATGGCTTCTCTAAACAAAATGAACAGACTGTATAATGTATTAGATTTATATATAGTTTCATCAAGATTTGAAGGAGGGCCACAGTCAATTATGGAGTGTGCATTGACAAAAACTCCAATTATTTCAACTAATGTTGGCATAGCAAGTCAGATATTAAGTTCAGAATCCATCTACGATATGAATAATTTTAAGTCTGCAAAACCAAATACAGATATTGCATATAAAAATGTTCAGGAATTTATAATGCCACAAGGTTTTGATAGGTTTAATAAATTTTTTGGAAGTTTATGAAAATTAGTATTGGTACAAAAATTCAAGATGGACCATGGGGCGGGGGAAATTTATTTGCGGTTAATTTAAGAAACCATCTTAATAGTAAAGGCTATGATGTAGTGTTTGATTTGGAAGATGATGATATAGATATAATACTAATGACAGAACCACGAAAAACATCAGAATCTTCTGCTTATACGCATAAAGAATGCCTTGAGTACAAAAAGTTCGTTAAAAAAGATACAGCCATTATTCACAGAATAAATGAATGCGATGAAAGAAAAGGAACAAATTTTGTAAATAAATATATTATTTATACAAACCAAATTGCAGACCAAACAGTGTTTGTCAGTAATTGGTTAAAAGATTTATATATAGAACAAGGTTTAAAAAATTCAAATCTAAATGTCATACTAGGTGGAGCGGATGATTCGATTTTTAATTCGAGTAATTTTAATCCATATAACGGTAAAGAAAAAATAAGGATTGTAACTCATCATTGGGGAGCAAATTGGAATAAAGGTTTTGAAGTATATCAAAAACTTGATGAAATGATTTTTCAACCTCAATGGAAAGAGGTGATCGAATTTACTTACATAGGTAATCTCCCAAATAAATTTAGCTTTAAAAATTCTACTTACATTGAACCTTTGTCTGGAGATGATTTAGCAAAAGAATTAAAGAAAAACAATTTATACATAACAGCGTCTTTAAACGAACCATCAGGCAATCATCATATAGAAGGAGCTCTTTGCGGTCTTCCTGTTCTATATATAAATTCAGGAGGTACCCCTGAATATTGCAAGGGATATGGTTTGAATTTTGATATAGACTCTCTTGAACAAAAAATACATGAATTTAAGAAACATTATAAAAGTTACAATAAAAAAATGAAAAGTTATCCACATAAATCAAAAAAAATGTGTGAAGAATATGAAAAACTATTTCATATTACATTAGAACAAAAAAGGAAAATAAAAAAAATTAACGGTAGTAATATTGAAAAGAAATTTTATTTTTTTAAAAAGAAATGGCTATAAAGTAAATTTTTCATAGAAATTAGAACTATTTGTACAGTAAAATAGTTTAATGAACCGTTCCCCAATAGCTGTAATTGCTTATAAAAGACCGGACCATTTAAAGGTTATGTTAGAAAGCTTAAAATTAAATAAAGGGTTCGACGAATCATTGCTTTATATATTCATAGATGGTCCAAAAACTAAAGATGATGAATTAGGACACAATCAAACAGTTGAATTGGCAAATAATTTTAAACACTATCAAAAAAAAGTAGTTGTACGTAAAAAAAACCTTGGTAACAAAAAAAATGTTATTTTTTCAGTTACAGAAGTTTTAAATGAGCATGAAACAGTTATTTGTCTAGAAGATGATTTAAGAATTAGTAAATATTTTTTAGATTTTATGAACAATTGTTTAAAAATTTATAAAGATGAAGACAAGATATACCACATTAATGGTTGGGCATATCCACAAAAAAATAAATTTAGAAACAAAGCAGTTGTTGGGACCCTAATGTGTCCATGGGGTTGGGCTACTTGGAGAACTAAGTGGATGGATTTTGCTAATTCAGAATTTGATAAGAATCATTTTTTAGATGATAATCATGATAAGTTAGATGAATTTAACTATCACAAGACTCATAATTTCTATATGCAACTTTACAATAATGATATTGGAAAAATTGATACTTGGGATATTTATTGGTATCAATATATTTTTCTACAGAACGGTATGACAATATTCCCCACTATTTCTCACACACAGAATACTGGTTTTGATGGGTCTGGTGATAATGCTGGTAGTCATAATGATTTTGATACACCATTAGCTAAAAAATTTACAAAAAGTTATACAAAAATAATTGAAGTTGATAAGTACAATAAGTTTATTACTAAATATTTCTACAGAAGAATATTTGTTAGAAAGTATTTTGAATACCATTATAACAAGAGGTTTCTTAAATGAATATTAAAGAAAATACGAACCAATTATTGTTATTTATCTTATTAATTTTCTATTCTTTAGTTGCTTTATTTACTAGATCATTTGTAGGTATATATATATTTGGTTTTCGATTAGGGGAGTTAATAGTTTTAGGTTCTTTGTTAGCTTTTATTATCTGGACACTTATATTATTTAAGCAAAAAAATAAATACAATGATAATTTCTTATATTTCAACGTATCTTTAGTGCTTTTATTTCTTTTTTCTCTTTATCTCACAGGTGGGTCACTGACTTCAGCATATACATTTAAAACCAGTTCCTACATATGGAGTCTTGGCTATTTTTTTATTGGCAGTATATTTGCAAAAAAATTAAACGTTTCAAAAAAAATTATTTTTTTTTCAACACTCATTCCTGTTATTCAATACCTGATGTCAACAGGAAGGTATCCAAACTTTATTATTCAATTTTTTATAGATTATTCTGATAAATTTCAGTTTCTAAAAGGTGCAGACGTTATGTTAAATTTAATTATCGTATTGACGCTATTACAAATTTTTAAATTTAATAAAATTTTTGAAGTTTCGTATTCTTTTTTAATAATTGCATTACTTTCTCCCATGTTGCTTTATCAAAGCAGATCAGCTTTTATACCATTAATTATCTATTTGATATCCTATATAATTTTTAATCAAAAATATTTAAGAAGAAATTATTTTAAATCTTTATTTTTGTTAGTTATATCTTGTTTCATTTTTATATTTTATTCTTATAACGTTTATGGTAATTTTCAATTTCAAAAGGTTCAGAAGATATTTACTTTAGAAGAAGACGTTACAGTTGTTGTATCCGATTTAGTTGAACAAAAAAACACTGCTCAAGTTTTCTTATCATTTTACCTTGATGAAGGAAGAATTAAATCTAAAGATCCTACAACAAATTGGAGACTTGATATTTGGCAAGACGTGGCTATAGATATGAAGGAAGAAGCTATTTTTTTAAGCGGTTATGGATATAATTCAATAATCCCTGCTATAACTGATCCAACTGCTCCTGGGCGATTCGGAAGGGACGGATTAAATGAGCATGTACACAGTTATTACTTTACTATACTCGCAAGAGGTGGAATCATTCAATTTATAGTTATGATGTTTTACTATTTTAATATTTATAGAAATTTGAATTTAAACAATCACAAGATGCAAATGTTAATGTTCTTGTTTCCAGTAGCAATGCATGTATCATTTGATATATCTATGGAAGGCGTTCAGTTCCCAATGATATTTTTAACATTTCTTGGATACTATTACACTAAACTAAAATTATTAGAAGATAAACTATGAAAAAAGCATTTATTACAGGCATAACAGGGCAAGATGGCTACTACTTGTCAAAACTTTTATTAGAAAAGGGGTACCAAGTTCACGGCACTGTTAGAAGAACTTCCTCAATTAATACAAAAAGAATTGATTCATTAATATCTAAATATTCATCTTCACAAAAGTTAGTTCTTTATTATTCAGACTTACAAGACGCATCTTCTCTCAATAATCTAATTTCTTTAATAGAACCTGATGAGGTGTATAATTTAGCAGCTCAGTCTCATGTTGCAGTTTCATTTAAAAATCCTGTATTCACAACCCAAGCAGGTAACCAAGGAACTCTATCTTTATTAGAAGCTATAAAGAATACAAAAAAAGAAATTAAATTTTACCAAGCCTCTTCTTCTGAGATGTTTGGTGGTGAATTAAAAAGCAGTCTTAACGAAAATTCATCTTTTAACCCAAAAAGTCCTTATGCAGCTTCAAAAGTCTTTTCCCATCATATAACAAAACTTTATAGAGATTCCTATAATATTTTTGCCTCAAATGGAATATTATTTAATCATGAATCCCCCCTAAGAGGCGAAACTTTTGTTACAAGAAAAATTACTAAAGCTGTTGGGAGGATTCACTTAGGTCTGCAAAAAAAATTGACCTTAGGCAACTTAGAAGCTTCAAGAGATTGGGGTTTTGCTGGTGACTATGTTGAGGCAATGTGGATGATTCTTCAACATAAAACACCTGATGATTGGGTAATTGCAACTGGAGAAACTCATACAGTGAAAGAATTTGCAAATGCTGCTTTTAAATATGTTGGGTTAGATTCAGATGATTACATTACAACTTCAGAAAAATATTATAGGCCCAATGAGGTAGATTACTTATTAGGAGATTCATCTAAAGCAAAAAAAGAGCTTGGGTGGACTCTAAAAACTTCATTTACTGATTTAGTAAAAATGATGGTTGATGAAGACATAGAGAACGCAAAAAAAGATAAAGTATTAATTGAAAATAATTTACTTTACCCTACTTGGGAATATCCTATTTAACGCGAATTTGGTCAAAGTTATCTAAAAACCATTTATATGTTATTTCTAAACCACTATCTAAAAAAGTATTAGGAGACCAACCAAGCTCAAAAATTTTAGTAGAGTCTAAAAGCTTCCTTGGGTTTCCATCTGGTTTGGTATCATCAAAATTTATTTTTCCTTTGAAGCCTACTATATTTTTAATTTTTTCAACGAGTTCTTTTATAGAAATCTCCTCATTACTCCCTATATTTATTAAGTCTGATTCAATTTCATTTTCAATTATGAACAATATAGCATTAGCTAAATCATCTACAAATAGAAATTCTCTCAAGGGGTTACCAGTTCCCCAAGCAGTAAAAATTTCTTCAGAATTCATCTTTGCTAAATGCATTCTATGAATTAAACCAGGAATAACATGGCTAAGTTCTAGTGAGAAATTATCACGAGGACCATATAGGTTTGTTGGCATTAAATTTGTAATGTTGTGTCCATATTGAATTTTCATAGCATTAGCTAACTCAATTGAAGTTAATTTAGCCATTGCATATGGTGAGTTTGTTTTTTCTAGTACGCCATTCATTATTTCATTTTCATTTATAGGATTGGGGGAATTAAGAGGATAAATGCAACTACTTCCTAAATTTATAATATGAATATTTTTATATTCAAGACATGCTTCAAAAATATTCATATTAATCTTTAAATTTTCTAGTAAGAATTGAACTCTTTCAGTATTATTTGCATGGATACCCCCTACTTTCGCAGCAGCAATGATTACAGCATCAGGCTCATTAAGTTCAATAGTTTTTTTAACTTCTGAAAGCTTAAATAAATCAGTATCTTCTCTTGTTGAAGCAATTGTTACAAATTTAGATAAAGAGTTTAATTTTCTAACTACAGATGACCCCACTAATCCGTTAGATCCAAAAACAATAATTTTTTTTTCAATCATAGATAATTTTAAATATAATAATAAGATTGTAGAAAGTCTAATAAGTTATACATTTATGATTCCAAAACAAATATTTAGAGCGTGGCAAACACAGATTTTTCATAAAAAAGTACAAAAACGCATTAATAAAACAATAAAAATTAATCAAGAATATGATCACACAATATTTACAGAACCACAAAGAGATGACTTTGTAATTGCAAATTTTAATAAGGATATTATTTCAGCTTATAAAAAGATAAACAATGTTGTTGCAAAGGTAGATTTGTGGAGGTATTTGATAATTTATAAATTCGGAGGAGTATATCTTGATATGGATGCAAGTATAGAAAAACCAATAAGAACATTTATAAATGAAAATGATGACGGTTTGGTTTCGGCGGAAACAAATGAGAATTTATTTTTACAGTGGGCATTGTTTTATACAAAAGAACATCCAATAATGAAAAAAACTATTGAATTAGCAATACGAAATATAAATGAAAACAGATTCCCCAATGATATTGCCAATTTAACTGGTCCAGGTGTTTATACAGAAGCTCTTGGTTACATTCATAAGAAATTTCAAAATAAACAACTTATTTGGAGGGAAGTAAATCAACATACAAATATAAAATATGAAATTAATAATAGAAGATCTTATAGAATATTTGGAATAGACTTTAATGGTAATTTAAATTTTAAGATACCAGAATCTAGGTATTTATACAATGATTTAGAACATTGGAAAGTACAGCAGTCTAAATCAAACGTTATATCTGATGAGTAATTCAGAACTTAACGATTGGATTCATTCATTAGATGAAAATATTCTAAATTTTATAAAACAATTAAAGAAGAATAAATTTGAATACTTTCCAACAAAAGAAGGCCTAACTAAAGAAGGAAAAGAAATAAATTTAGGGTTTGCTTGTTTTGCCCTTAAAATTAAATACATATTAAATGATGACGAGATTAATGATAAAAAATACCTTGATGCTGCTAGTAGTTATTTAAATAAATTTCAAGGGGTAAACCCTCGATTTCCAAATAATTCATTCTTTGATCAAAGCTTTTTAGACTTTCATCTAAACCCAAATATGAAAACTAAATTAAAAGATAATTTAAAAGGAATAGTTAACAATCTAGGTTCAAGAAAATATTTAGATAAGAATATAGTATTGCAAAATTATATTAGAGCAGAGACAAAACAAGCAATATCTACTTTATACCAAATTGGAAGAAAAAATAAATTAAAATATTTAGATTTTCCAGTTAGTGATGATGAAATTAAAAATTTTATGCTGAATCAGGATTGGAGATTTCCTTGGAACGCAGGAGCACAATTTTCTACTCTATGCGTATTTTCAAAAACCCAATTAGATGGCAAGTCTGCTTCAGAAACAAAAATTATTTTAGATAATTATATTAAGGGTATATCTAACCAAGAAACAGGAGGATATTTTTTACATAAGACTCCAAATTCTAATGAATTAATCAACGGTTCAATGAAGGTAATTAGCGGCCTAGATTGGCTAGGTTCTGAGATCCACTATCCAGATAAGCTTATAGACTTTTGCTTACAATCAAACACCCAGCTAGAGGGCTGTGACATAGTTGATATTGTATATGTTTTATACAAATGTACAAAGCAAATAAATTATAGGAAAGAAGAGGTTGCTATTTATTTAGATAATTTAATATTTGATATTAAATTAAATTTTAATGAAAAAGATAAAGCTTTTTCATATTATTTCCAATCAAGTCAAAAATATTATTATGGTCTAAGAATTTCAAAAGGTAAAAATCGTGCCGATATTCACGGCTCACTATTGTTAATTTGGGCTTTGAGTATGATATTTGAAATTACTGATAAGTATAAAAAAAATTGGAATGTATTAAAACCTTAATAAATATATTTGTTGTAGTAGCCTCTTAAGTATTCTTTTATTTCTCTTTTTGTTTTATTTTTTAGTCCAAAAGCTGAAAAGCCGAATTGAGAACTATCTAAATTATTAATTCTTTCTCGAATATATTTTGGATGTTTTTTTAAGGAAATTTTATGAGTATGTTTTTTATATTTCATTTCTACCTCTAAAAACCATGCATCAAATGCTTCTTCTGGTGATCCCCCTCCTCTAACACCCCACTCATTATATTGTCTATACCAAGCTCTAGCAAACCTTGCTCTATCATGAGCAATAATTTCTCTTGTTCTAAACATTGAATCATATTGAAACAAAGGAATTCTAAAGAAAGGAACATTTTTTGGGTATATCCTTTCACCATTAATTGTTGGCAAACACAAGTCTCCGCCTCCATTTAATTTTATATCTGGAAAATATCGCTTATTTAAAGCAACACAAATCTTAGTTTTTACTTGATATCTTTCAGGAGTAAAGAATTGATATTGAGGGAAAGAGACTGCAGGATATTTAGTATTTTTTTCTAAAATTAATTTAATATTTTTTATATCATTTTCATGGAAAAAATAGTCTAGATCCATCCTTAATACCCAATCTCCTGAACAATTATCAAAACCACTTTGGAATGTTTTTCCAATGTAGTCAAATTTAAATTCTTCTGGCCAGTCTTCACCAACTGTAATAACTTCATCTGCTAGATCTCCGTAACACTCTAGTGCTTCTCTCCATGGATCCATCCTTTCTTCGGGATTTGTCATTGTTGTAAATATTGATATAAATTTACTCATTTTCTATACCCATTATTTTTTCTAAATTTCTATGAAAAATATTTAAATGGAAATTATTATTTATAGTTTTGATTGCATTTTCTGACACTTGACTAAGAAGCTCATCGTTATTGTATAGTTTATTGATAGTTTCTTTCCATGTCTCTATATTGTTTTCTTCAATAAAGAAGATATTTTTATTATCTTGAAAATCTTCATAACTCCAAAATCCGTCTGTTTTTGAAATTAAAACTGGAGTCCCATTTGCCATTGACTGAAGTGCAACACTTTGTCCAGAAGGTTGGAGGGTGTTTCTTAAGGGAATTATTGTTAACTTTGATTCTTGATAATATCTCTTTAGCTCAGTATCCGAAATCTTATTACTCTGCCAATGGCCCATTACAAGGTGAACATTCTCACTGCTTAATTTATCTTCATTTATGTTTGATGTTATTAGTTTAAATTTAATATTTGGCAGCTTTACTGCAAGTTCTAAAACTAGATCATAAAGACGATTACCGTCATTGCCGACAAAAAGTATTCCATTTTTAGAATTGGAAGAAGCTTCTTTAATTTTCCAAAAGTTTGTATCTATACAAAAAGGCACAAAATGAAACTTTTCTTTATATTTAGGATGCTCAATTGCTGCATAATCAAATTCACCCTTGCCAAGAAAAATAAAGTTATCACAATGTTTTAAAATTGAATTTATCAATAGATTTTGAAATATTTTTTTTAACCCTTTAACTCCCTTATGCTGAAATAATCCTAAAACTACACATGTAAAATTAGCCTTTCTTTTTTTTAATGAATTGACTATTAACAATGGAAGAATAGAACAAGCTATACGATCACTAGTTAATACAACGTAGTCGCTACTTAATAGTTGTTTTATATTTCTGATTATTAATATATCAGACATAAAAAAAGGCAATTTAGTTGTCTTTCTCAATACTTTATCTAAAAACTTTAAAAGTGAATTTACAACACCATCATTGTGAGAAAACTCAATAATTTCTGTATTAAACCCCAGTCTCTTAAAGTAGAGATATGAATAGAAAAACTCTTCAGCATCATTAAATTCTTTTTTTAGTCTATTCTTTCTTCCAGAAAGATAAACATAGGTAATAACTTTATTCATATTTTTTCAAAGTAGTTTTTATTAGCAATACTCTTCCAGTAATAGTTTTTAATAGTTTTTGGTAAAAATTTAGAATAGTTCTTTCTTAATATTAATAACAAATAATTAATCGAAAGAATGGGATTACTTAATACGGCTTTGAATACTCCTTTATTTATTAATAGATTATTAAAGCTTGTAAGGAATTCTGTAGGATATTTAAAAAATAGTTTTCTACTCAGATGTATTTTATATGTAGGAATTCTCCATCTAGTAATATCTCCAATTCTAAGCACTGTGAATTGATACCTCTTAAATCTTTCTATATTTGTCAATCTTGTATCTTTAAGAAACTGATAAAAAACACTTTCACAATTTGGATGTTTTGGAATATTTAAAATTGCCTCACTAGAGTCTATATACGCACATATATTAAAATATTTTCTAGCGTAACGAGATGGGATTACAGAATGCCTATCATTGATACCTCCATAATCTTCTCCCTCTTGGATGTAAATTATATTTTTATCAAAATTTAATTTGTGATTTCTTATGTGGAACTGATCGAATCTAGTATAAACAATAAATTCGTATTCTTCCAGTGTGTCAATATGATTACTCAAAATCATATCTTTCATA
>Ga0181585_10003118_pt1 | contig 14594 bp, 14 predicted proteins | sample 071ome_29_FD_132469 | JGI IMG/M metagenome (GOLD analysis project Ga0181585, IMG submission 132469) | Coastal salt marsh microbial communities from the Groves Creek Marsh, Skidaway Island, Georgia - 071407BT metaG (megahit assembly) | ecosystem: Environmental > Aquatic > Marine > Intertidal... | reverse complement strand
GATTTGATCGACGCTACCTAAAGGACCCTGCTGCACTTGTCCATCCCCTTCGTGATTATCTCCATCTTCTGTGGGGTCAGGTCTCTCAGCTCCCATTTCCTGGCGATGCAAGAGTAACACAATGTCCGCATCCTGCTCAATGGAGCCGGATTCCCGCAGGTCCGAAAGCCGGGGATCCCGCTTTTCTTTTTCCATATCCCGGTTGAGCTGACTCAAAACAACCACCGGCAATTCCAAATCTTTTGCCATGCCTTTGGTGGCACGGGAAATTTCCGCAATCTGTTGTTCACGAGAGATTTTTTTATCACCGGCTGTAATTAACTGAAGGTAATCGATGACAATCAGACCCAATTTCGGTTTCCCCTTATTGATCAAATTTTGGTTCAACCTTCTGGCCTTGGCCTTCATCTCGTAGATATTGATGGTGGAGGCATCATCAATCCAGATCGGAGCAGCCTTCAATTCCTGACCCATCTTCGCCAGTTCGACCTGATCGTCTTTGCTAGCAAAACCATCGCGGAGCCTCGACATACTGACTCTGGCCCGGCTGCAAAGGAGTCGGTAGGCCAACTCCTCCGAGGTCATCTCAAGACTGAAAATCAAGGAGGGAACAGGTTCGAGCATCCCGTGCGGACAGGCAGCGTTCTCGGCAAAATTCATCCCCAGACTGGTTTTGCCCACCGAAGGTCGTGCCGCCAACACAATCATCTGGCCGGAACGGAAACCACGAATCATCGCATCCAAATCCTTAAACCCACTCATGATCCCGCCTGCCTGAATATCCCGGTTGATCTGTTGAGCGACCAACTTGCTGGCGGCATCCATAGATTCCGTTATGGGTTCAGGTTGATCATTCGCCTTATCCGAACGTAAATTGAATAAACCCTGCTCGACCTTTTCAAAACAAAGGTCCACTTCGCTCGTAGGATCGTAGCAATCCTCAACCGTTTGGATGCAGGTTTCGATTAATTTACGGCGGGTCGACTTCTCATGGATGATCTCCATCCAGTGAGTGGCATGGACGCGGGTCTCAATCCGGCTGGTCAACCGATTGATATACTCCATACCCCCGACTTCTTCATAAGAGCCGAGGCTGCGCAGCTTGTCAGCTACGATCAATTCATCAATTTCCAGCTTATCCTCCCGAAGTAATTCAAGGAGAGCTTCAAAGATTAAACGATGAGCCGGCTTGTAGAAAGAATCGGGGGAGATATGGTTCTGAATACAGTCCGAAAGCGTCTCATGCCCACCTTCAATAATGCAGGCAGCCAGCAACCCTTCTTCTGCATCTACATCATGAGGACGTACCCGCTCTAGCGTACTTTGCAGAGTGACTGCTTCGGCCATGAGAGGGAAGAATGGAGCGCTGAAATTAGGTGAACCCGGAAAAGGAGGGGATTACTCCTCGTCTTCGTCGATTGGATTCTCAGAAACCACTTCAATATTCACGGATACCTGAATATCTGCATGCAGTTTCACAGTAATTTGATGACGACCCAATTCCTTGATTGGGCTGGCAAGGTTTACCTGCTTACGGTCAATTTCAATGCCATCTTCCTTGAGACGCTCAATGATATTAGGCACAGTAACGGAACCAAACATCTTACCGCCTTCACCGGTTTTGACAGCAATGGCAACCGTTGTCTTCTTTAGCTGAGCTGCCAGACGCTCGGCTCCAGCAAGCTCTTCACGTTCGCGTTCAATACGACGCTGATTGAGAGACTCAATGTAGCGACGATTGGATTGCGTCATTGGGACGGCCAGCTTCTTGGGAATAAGAAAGTTACGGGCATAGCCGGCACGTACTTTTACTTCGTCGCCCTCAGCGCCGAGTTTTTCAAGTGGTTTCAATAAGAGGACAGATTGTGTGGCCATAATTGTTGAATAGGTTATGATTAAAGTTTGGGTAGGGTTGGGATTGTCAGTAAAGCTTGATCAGTAAAAGAGCAGCAAAGGGCGGATCAGAATGGAACATCTTCATCCTCTTCCTGAGATGCAGCTGGAGCTGCGGGAGGAGGAGCAGAGGCAGTTGCCTCTGGAGGGGGAGGTTGAGAAGCGGGAGCCGCCGGTTGCTGGGCAAAGGGTTGTGGCTGCCCGGCTGCGGGTTGGGCCGCAGGGGGAGCATGGTATTGAGTACCTTGACCACCCGGCTGCTGCGCGGCACCGCCGCCCTGGCCTCCTGAGTCCATGAAGGTAAAGCTCTCCAGTGTCACTCCCAACTTAGAGCGATTTTCGCCCTGGGGTGTTTGCCATTGGTCCAGCTTCAGGCGACCTTCAACAAGGATCGGTTTGCCTTTGGAGAAATAACGGCTGATGGTCTCGGCCTGTTTACCCCATGCATCCACATCCACAAAGGTAGTTTCGTCCCTTTGCTCTCCACTCTGAGTCGTGAAGCGACGATTCACGGCAATCCCAATTTTGCAGACCTGCTGACCATTTGGCGTTACCCGGAAATCCGGGTCTCTGGTCAGGTTTCCAGCAAGAATGACTTTATTGAAGGATGCCATAATTCAGAGTCTCCGTGAAAAGTAAAGGTGGGGCGGGAAATCGCTTAGTTGGCTCCGTAAACCACGACTCGGTCAATGGTGGTGTCCAGGCGAAGTTTTTCCTTGAGCGTGGAAGGCCCTTCGGTGCTGCTCTTGAAATCAATCTGCACATAAGGAGCTGAGACAAAGCCGCGAATGGGAGTACGGGCAAACTCTTTGATGCCGTGATTGTGAATTTTCACGACCTCGGCATCGATGTCACGGAGGGTTTCAGACAGGCGGGAAACAATTTCATCAATGGTTTCCGTGATGTCACGGGTATCCAGGACAAAGGTGGCCTGATAATTGCGTTGTTCGTTGTTACTCATGTTCGGTTATCTTTTCTGTTTATAAAATTCATGGCCTTGATGGGACCAAGTTCAATGACCATCTCCAAGGCTTGCTTCCATTGATCCAGTTTGGATTGTACCAATTCGTTTTCCTCACGGGAAAATTTACCCAGCACATGATCAGTAAGCTCCATGCCCTGGTGCTTCTTGGCTCCTATACCGAGGCGAAATCGCAAAATCTCTTTCGCTCCGTGACGGAGAATATCCGCAATCCCATTATGTCCTCCGGCACTGCCACGATCCGATAGTTTGAGAGTTCCCAGTGGTAGATTGATCTCATCATATGCCACAACCAATGAGCTGGCAGGCCAACGCTGATAACGCATTAGCTTGGAGACACTCTGTCCGCTACAGTTCATGAAGGTTTGTGGTTTAAGAAGAACAAGCTTTTGGCCGGCTAATTCAATCGTGGTGATTTGCGACTCAAAACGTTTCTCGGTTTTCCAGGGTTGTTGTTGGGTTTGGGCAAGATGATCGAGAAAAAGGAAGCCGATATTGTGACGGGTGGATTGATACTTGTCGCCTGGATTCCCCAAGCCAATGACAGCATGAATTCCGTTGGCAGAATGGGTCGGCAGGTCGAGTTCCTTTTCTTTTATAAATATGTTGAATGGCCAAATCGCCAAAATCAGGACTCTTCTTCAGTTGCTTCTTCGCCTGCAGCTTTTTCCGCTTCCTCTGCTTCAGCAGCCGCACGACCACCAGCAGATCCGGTACAAGTAGCAATGAGCTGGTCATCGTCGAGTAAGACCTGAACTCCTTCATAAACGGAGAGGTCCTTTACAGAAAGGGTATCTCCAAGATTCAGTTCGGAAATATCCAGCTCAAAAGTAGAAGGCATATCCTTTGGCAAACAACGAACCGGGATTTCAGAAGTAAGCTGCTGCAAAATACCATCGTGCAATTTTACACCAATGCTCTCTCCGGTCAGCACCACACCGACAGAGGTGGTAAATTCCTTATCCTGTGCCACTTCGAGGAAGTCAATGTGCACAAACTTCTGGGAAATCGAATTGCGTTGAACATCCTTGATGAGCGTAAGAGCCGTGTTTCCACCCTCTTCATTCAACTCAATCAAAGAGGAGGTTCCGCCCATTTCCCGACGAAGGTCAAGGAACGCTTTTTCAGGCACGGAGCAAAGACGTGAATCGCCATCCCGGTATATGATTGCGGGAATTTTTTCCGCATTGCGTAATTTGCGTACTTTCGAACGTCCACGTTCTTCACGTGAGAGAACATCTAATTTCAGTGTATTCATGCTGTCTGGAGCTTAGCGGGGGAGAGGGTAGAAATCGGGTAAATTCACCCGACGAAAAATTTGGAACGCGAAAACATAGGCGTCGCCTTCCTTTTGCCAAGTAAAAACCCAACTTTTTTTCAGCCGGTCGCAGGGCGCCATTTTTTCCCTCTACTGTAAGCATTTTCACTCAACCTTGACGCGTCACTGGCTCCCTCTCAAAGTTTGCATTCCTAAAATCCACAGACATTAAATGAAAACCCTCCAACTCCTCCTTCTCTTCTCACTTATGAGTACATTGACACATCATTCTGCCGAAGCGGCTGACCGTTTCTTCGAAATGCGTACCTACACCACCAACGAAGGAAAACTCTGCGATTTGCACAAACGTTTCCGCGATCATACCAATCGACTTTTCAAAAAGCACGGGATGGAACTTGTGGGATACTGGACACCAACAGACAAGGACGAAACTTTGGTCTACATCCTGGCTTACCCAAGCCACGAAGCCCGTGAGAAATCCTGGGCAGCATTCCGGGCAGACCCTGATTGGCAAAAAGTCTACAAACAATCCCATATCGATGCTGACGGCAAAATCGTCAAAAAAGTAGACAGTGTGTTTCTGAATCCTACCGATTATTCCCCGATCAAGTAATCTCATCGTGCCAGCAGAGCCGACAAAACCCTTCCTGTGAAAACTACCGCTCTGCTATTCTGAGCACTCGATTGGTAAGAATGGAGCCGCAAGCCAGGAAGAAATCACTCCTCCAGATGACAGGCCTTCAAGTGGGTGCTGGAGGTTGCTGGACGTAGGAGAGGCAGAGACCGGGAACACTCGTCAAAGGCCTTTGGGCAACGTGTGTGAAATGGACAGCCGGAAGGTGGATGAATCGGGGAGGGGACATCGCCTTCCAGAATTTGCCGACTCGTCTTTCGTTCAGGATCGGGTTTCGGAATGGCGGAAAGTAGGGCTTGTGTGTAGGGATGAGTGGGCGAATGATAAATGGTTTCCGCATCGGCAATTTCCACAATTCGCCCCAGATACATGATGGCAATGCGGTCCGAGACATGTTTGACTACCGCCAGGTCATGGGAGATGAACAGGTAGGCGAGGCCAAACTCCTGCTGCAGATTCAGAAGAAGGTTCAGAATCTGACTTTGAATGGAGACATCCAGGGCCGAGACTGGTTCATCACAAATGATCAACTCTGGACGAAGAGCCAACGTTCTTGCAATTCCTATTCGCTGCCTTTGTCCTCCGGAAAACTCAAAGGGAAACCGATTGGCCGCAGCGGCATGCAAGCCCACCTTTTCCAACAATTCGTCCACCCATTTTTTGCGTTCACCACGAGTGCCAAGATTGTGGATGAGGTAGGGTTCCTCAAGAATGTTGGCTACGGTCTGGCGTGGATTCAGCGACTCATACGGGTCCTGAAAGATCATCTGGATCTTCCGGCGGTAAGGTTTGAGTTGACGGCTGGAAAACCCTCCGATCTCTGTACCGCCAAACTGGATACTGCCATCCGTGGGCTTAAAGAGTCGGGCCAGAGTTTTGCCCAAAGTCGATTTACCGCACCCGCTTTCGCCAACCAGACCCAAGGTTTCACCAGGTTTGATGTGGATATCGACACCATCCACCGCTTTACAGAATGCTTTTGCCCGTTGGAATACCCCACCTCGCACCGGAAAGTGCAGCTTCAAATCCGAGGAAGCCATAATGGGCGATGATCCGTTGATGGAAGAGTTGGATACCGCCTCTCCCTCTCCATTTTTTGTAAAGTTGGATTGCCCCTCATTTGTACATACCGGGCATGCTTCCACCCAATGCCCTTCGGTAATCTCCTTGTAGACGGGCCGCTGCTGCAACAACGCATCGTCATGCGTCCGACTGCTTCGAGGGGCAAACCGGCAACCGGGATTCATATCCTGAAGAGATGGCACAATGCCCTCAATCGTTTGAAGTTGGGTCTTGGGGATACCTTCGAGCCTGGGAATGGAGGCCAGTAGACTTTGGGTGTAGGCATGCCGGGGATTGGCAAAAATGTTACCCACCGGAGCCCGTTCCACAATTCGTCCGGCATACATCACACAGACCTCGTCACAAGTCTCCGCAATCACTCCCAGATCATGGGTAATGAGGATCATTCCCATTCCCAAATCCTTTTGCAGTTTTTGAATCAGCTCAAGGATCTGGGCCTGAATGGTGACGTCCAACGCTGTGGTCGGTTCGTCGGCGATGACAAGTTCCGGCCCACAAGCCAGAGCGATAGCAATCACCACCCGTTGCCGCATCCCTCCGGATAGTTGGTGTGGATACTCGGAAACCCGAATTTCCGGGGAAGGAATCCCCACCTTATCCAGCAGCTCAATGGATTGCCTCCATGCCTCCTCGGGTGTAATCGCTTTGTGTAGAAGAAGTCCTTCCGAGATTTGCTGGCCGATCCGCTGCACAGGATTCAAGGCCGTCATCGGCTCCTGGAATATCATGCTGATCCGATTTCCCCGAATCTTTCGGATGCCTTGCTCATCCAGGGTCCGTAGATCCATCCCATCAAACAACACTTCTCCACCGAGGATGTGCCCCATGGGCTGAGGCAACAGTCGCAGGATCGACATCGCGGTCACACTCTTCCCGCAACCACTTTCTCCAACAATCCCAAGAGTTTTCCCGGCATGAACGTCAAAGGAGATGCCGTCCACAGCCGTCACCCGGCCTTCGTCGGTATCGAAGGCACTGACCAAATCCTTAACTTGCAACAATGGGGGCATCACTCTGGACGCAGTCCATAGGGGTCGTGAACTTTGATGACCTTCTCAAAAGCCTTTCCTGTATCCAATGCTTTTTGAGTCTCTTCCTTCGCCTTTACATCAATCCAATGCAGATGAAATTCTACGGGTTCACGGCTTTCCTTTACATCAAAAGTTTCCGGGAACTTAACCCAACGCCAGTGACCAATTCGGTACCAAGGTTTGTACCATCCAGGAATAAAAGCGGCTTCCTCATGCAAGGCTTTCAATAACTTATGAGACAGTTCTGTGATTTCGTCCAGAGATTCAGATCTACGATACTTGACGATCATTTGATCAATTTCCTTCACCGCTGTATTGGTGGAATTATTGGTCTGCACTTTGGGAGTCAGATTGTCCTTCAGCGTTCCATCCGAATTGTATTTGTCATCCCCTTTTTCTTCGTAGGCATTGTCAGAATGATAGGTCTCCCAAAAGCGGGGATACATTTCTACAGAAACATTCAAGGCCCCAAAGGCAATCTGGTGATTCTTTTCGTCGATCTTTTTCCATGCCGCGGTCAGTTCCAGAATTTCCAGGTTTAATTCAAGACCGGCTTTGGGAGCTTCCTGTTTGAGTACTGTCAGCACATCCTCCACCCGTTTGTAGCCTGTTGTCAGGGTAAAGGAAAGCTTTTGCCCCTGCTCATTGACCAAGATTCCATCCGGCCCCCTTTTGGTAAAACCAGCCTTGGCAAAATATTCCAGAGCCTTCTCCACATCAAACCCCCTTGCCCGCAGAGTTGGATGACTTCTGGGCCCATACCCATCAGCCACTGTATTCATCCGGGCGTAATCTCCACGAAATACTTTTTCAATGACCAAGTCCCAGTTCATGGCGTAATTGATCCCCGTACGGATGTCCCGGTTATTCAGTAAGGGCTGGGCAGTGTTGATCCGCAAACCCCAGGTGGGTCGTGGAATTTCGTTATAAAAGGTAATTTTGTGGATGTATCCATTGGCAACTTGCTCGGCGTCATCAGGCAATTTATCATAGTAAAATTCCGGAAGGGCTAAGCCAAAGATATCAAGCTCACCCTTCTTAAATAATTCGAAAACTTTGGTAGGATCCCGAACCACGGTGACTTTGATCTTCTCAGGATTAAAACGGTTTTTGTAGAACGTTTTGTCATTGGCCCACCAGTTAGGCACACGGGTCAAAGTGATGGAACTGCCCTTTACAATATTTTCAGTGAGGACTTGATAGGGTCCGGTGGTCGGCTCCATCTTCCAATCATAATCCTTGAGGTAAAACTCATCCAGTTCCTCATAGAAATGCTCTGGAATAGGACGTACCCCACTGACCTTCTCGATAATATCCGGTTTCGCTTTCCAGTATGTTATGGAAATGGTGTGCTCATCATAAATAGTAATGTTGGGGAATTTATCCTTGCTGTAAAAATCACTGTACCAGGGAGCTGTAATGTGTGGGCTCCGCATAAAATATTGGTGAAAGAAGTAGTCTGTAGCCCGAACAGGTTTACGATCAGAATAGCGGGCGTCGGGATCCAGCTTGAAGTAGACAGTCTTGCCATCTTTTCCAATGGCCCAGGACTTAGCCAAACCAGGGTAATCTCCATCTCCGTTGGGATAGGGGTTCGTCAGCAACATCGTGTTGCTGTCATGAATGTGTCTGCGAAAGGAGCCATTGGCATCTGGACCAACAAAGCGAAGAGTACGTGGAAAATCTCCAGTGTACTCCTGGAACGTGCCACCTTGTACGGCATTGGGAGACGCGAAAGGCTTAAGGTCACTACCATCTAACCACTCCAGATCGTTCGGTATATCGTCTGGAGTCGCTATTGTATAAAATTCTGGGTTGGACTCATAGTGCTCCCGAACAACTTCTGTGCAGTGATCGAGTGTCACAGTTGGACTTGAGCTGGAAGTGGCCGATGTTGAAGTTTGCGTACTACTGTTCTGCGAGGTCTTTGCTGAGGCAATCGCCAGCGGAGCATCTCCCCATTCCCTCTTCAGCTCCTGTGCCATTTCCCGGCCCATCTCTCGGCCCATTTCCCTGGCGATTTCCTTGAGTGCGGCCTTTTGCTTGGGATCAGTCAGGTCAATGGTGGTTCCCGATTGTGAGGGTGGGGGACCTTGTGGACGCTGAGGTTTGGGAGGGCTGCAATTGGTGAAAACAAGAAAGACCAGGGAGAAGCAAAGAGTTGGGATGAATCGGGTTTTCATGACAGGCAAAATTCAGGTTCAAGAGGGGGAATGCGTCGACTCGACGAGCTTACGGAAGGAAGGTTTTTCAGGATGTTTGTAAAAGGCAGTACCGGCGACAAAGGTGTCCGCTCCGGCATCTCGACAACGCGTCCAATTTTCAGTGTTTACCCCTCCATCGACTTCAATGCGAAAGTTAAGACCTCTTTTGTCACGTTCTTTGGCAAGGGTTTCAATTTTTGGAAGCTGGTCTTCCATGAAGGCCTGTCCTCCAAAACCGGGGTTCACGGTCATGACCAGGGCAAGGTCTGCCAATTCAAGGTAGGGGAGGACCTCCGAAATATCGGTTGGTGGATTGAGGACAATGCCGCTTTTGCAACCCAGTTGCCGGATACGTTGAAGTGTGTTTACCGGATTCGGTGCCACCTCGACATGAATAGTGATGGAGTCCGACCCCGCATTGGCAAAGGATTCGATAAATTGATCCGGGTCTTGGATCATCAGGTGAGTATCAAAGTACAAACTCGACCCCCCCCGTAAATCGGCAACCGTCTGCGGCCCGAAGGAGATGTTGGGAACAAAGTTTCCATCCATCACGTCGATATGAACCCAGCTCACCCCCGCATCCTCTGCGACCTTCAAAGAAGCGGCTAAATTGGCATGATTTCCAGCAAGAAGGGAGGGTGCCAGTAGCGGGGTGTTCATAAAAACTAATGCGGCAACAATCTTACCAGACGGTGGTCACATCTTCGTAGATGTTGTTGGCTAGATTTCTGGCCAACAAAGGAAGGTTTTGACGCTCACGTTCAGGGAGTTGATCCGTTCCAAAACTTTGGATGGTTTGCCGGAAAGGCCGGTCCTTGAAGTACACGTCCCCTGTACGATTGTCCACCAGGGTGGCTTTGGCGGAAAGGTTGAGATTGAAGGAAGCTGGCTCACCGGTGTCACGTGGATTGAAGGTAGCTCCCTTTCGGAAATATTTATCCAAGGTGATCTCCAGTGTCGCATCTGCAACTCCTTCATTGCCAAGACGCACGGGGCTTCCTCCTGTGGCAAAGGCTTCGCGAACAGCTCGGGTCATGTGCCCCTGCATTTGAGGTGCATAGGTATCGTTTTTAACTACGGCGACATGAACACTCTGAAATGGGGGTCCCTCCGGGAGGCCCAGCTGATAGGTTTGGCAGGCCGTCGGCAGAAGAAGCAGCAGAGGAGCTGCCAACAGCCTCCGACGAGTTGTTTTTTGAGCAGGCATCATCAAAAGCTTAACGGAAAGATGTGTGGTATTACTGACCAAAGGGGTTGCGAAATGTACCAGTGGGCTTTTCTCCACGATTGATTGCCTCAATCTTGGCCTTGGCAATTTTGGCGGCTTCGGAATCTGGAGCCACCGTAATGGTTTCGTTGTAGAAGTTCAGAGCCGCACGTTGGTTCCTGCGATAGGTGTAGTAAAAATCTGCGGTAATGAGCTTGTTCTGGGCATAGATTTCCCGCATCCGAACAAGGGATTTTTCTGCATTAGCCACCAAGGGGCTATCTGGATAAAGGATCAAAAAGTCTTCGTAGTAATTAATGGCCTCAAGGGTGGCTCCCTGATCATAAGTTGGGCCTTTCACCAGAGAGGCGTAGATGTCAGCCAATTGCAAATGAGCCTGGGCCGCCAGAAGGCTCTCGGAATGGTTGTTGACCAGAAGATCCAGGGCATCAATGGCCGCATCATTGTCCTTTTGCTTCTGGGCAATTTTGGCTAGGTTCATCAGAGCCAGCGGAGCCGTCTTGCTGTAAGGTCCATTGTCGTAGACTTTCTCCATGAACTCCTTGGCTTTGTCATAATTCTTGAAACCGGGCAGAACCCACAGGATTTTCCCTCTGGCTCCTCCCATTAGAGCCTCTGCCAACTCGTATTGACGGGCAAGGGTTTCATCAAAGCCAGGATACGCCGGGTAGTTATCAATGATGGCCTGAAAGGCATCGAAGCTCTTGTCCCACTTACGGGTATCCCGGTAAATTTCGCCCATTCTGGCAAAAGCATTGGGGGCAGCATCGGTATGCGGATAATCCTTGGTGATCTTTTTGTATCTGCGTAAAGCCTTACTGAAACTGCCTTTCTGCTGTGCCCCTTTGCCTTCTTGATAAAGGTCAAAGGATGCACGTTGTTCCGCTTGAGTTGGAACAACATTGGCAAATTCTTTGTCTTTGCCAAAGATCTTAAGGGGATTGAGGCTCAAGTCTGCATGACTGGCCACGGGGAAAACTGCACAAAGCAATGTACAAATCAGAAGGTAGGTAGATTGTGTTTTCATAAAGTCAGGAGGGTTTATGCCACTTAATTAAAGATGCACCCCAGGTAAGGCCTGCTCCAAAAGCAATGCAAAGAACCAGATCGCCTTTCTTGACCAGACCTTTCCGGCAGGCTTCGTCAAGAGCAATGGGGATGGATGCTGCAGATGTGTTCCCATAGGATTGCAAATTGTTGTAAAATTTGTCCTTGGGAATTTCAAGGCGTTCCTGAATGGTGTCAATGATCCGAATATTTGCCTGGTGAGGAATGACTCGGTCAATTTTGGAAATATCGAGGTTTTGACGCTCCAGGAGTGAAGTCGCGGCCTTCCTCATATTTCGGACGGCATGTTTGAAAATCTCCTTACCCTTCATTTTCAGAAAATGGTTACGAGCATCAATGGATTCTCCCGTTGCAGGCATACGGCTACCTCCGCCTGGCATATGCAACAGGGCTTCATGAGAGCCATCAGCATGCAAGGTGCTGTCAAGTACACCAACGTCTGGTTCATCGACCCGACTCAACACAGCGGCGCCGGCGCCATCTCCAAACAGGACACAGGTCTTGCGGTCTTCCCAATCAATAATACTCGATAACTTCTCCGCCCCGATAATCAGAGCATTCTTATAGCGGCCACTTTCCAGCATTGCCGTTGCCAAATCCAGAATGTAGAGAAAACCGGAACACGCAGCCTCCACGTCAAAGGCGGTGATTTTCTCCAGCCCCAGCTTTGCCTGCACAATACAGGCAGTGGAAGGGAAAGGCATATCCGGCGTAATGGTCGCCACAATCAGCAGATCAATGTCTTCTTTTTTCAATCCGGCATCTTCGATCGCCTTGGCTGCGGCGGCAACAGCGAGATCGCTCGTGTACTCATTTTCCGCACAAATCCGGCGTTCGGAAATTCCGGTGCGGGTTTTAATCCATTCGTCTGATGTATCAACTATACTGCTGAGCTCATCATTCGTCAGGACTTTCTCAGGTAAATAAGCACCTGTTCCTCGGATGATTACAGATCCGTTTGTGGCTGGCATGGATAAAAAATTCGGAAGGGAGATCAGGCAACAGACTGCGGTTCGGACAGCTCTTGTAAATCCTGCATTATGTTATTGGCGATTCGAACATCATGGGCAATGCCCTCAATCAAATCTTGTTGCAGGAGTTCCTTGGCGATTTTTATGGCACTTGCAAAGGAAAAGCGGTTTGAGGAACCGTGAGCCTTGAGAACATGCCCCTTCAAACCAAGCAGGGGAGCGGCACCAAATTCTTCCGGATCCAGTCGCTTTTTCATCGAACGAAATGCACCCTTGGCCAGTAAGGCTCCGGTTTTGCGGATAGTATTTCCACCAAGTTCTTCCCGCAAGATTCCCTGAATCGCACGGAAAAGGGACTCACTGCCTTTTAACAGAATGTTCCCGACAAACCCGTCGCATACCACGACATCCACAACATTCGACCAAATTTGGAATCCCTCTACCAACCCATGGTAATCAATTACATCCCGTGAAGCCTGCAAAAGTTTATGGGCTTCACAGACACGGGTTCCCCCCTTGCCTTCCTCTGTCCCAATGCTCAGTAATCCAACCTTGGGCTTGGCAATATTGTGAGCCCCTCTCATGTAATGCATCCCCAGAATCGCATTGTGAACAAGATGCTCCGGCTTGGACTCTGGATTCGCCCCCGCATCAATCAGGCACCATTTGCTATTTCGTTCCGTTCCGGGCATAACAGTGGCCAAGGCAGGACGCTCGATTCCACTCAAAGGCCGCAATCGTACAGTACCACCCGCCATCAAACTCCCCGTATTGCCACTGCTTAGAATTGCAGCAGCCTCCCCTTGCTTCACCAATTCAATCCCCTGGAGCATCGAAGAATTCCGCTTGCGACGAAGGGAGTCCGTCGGCTTCTCATCCATGCCAATGACCTCAGGCGCATGGTGTACTCGGAGAAAAGGCTTATCCAGAAGACCACGTTCAGCCAGAAGGGGATTGAGAACCTCCTCTTGCCCCACCAGAATAATCCGATGAGGCAGTTGATTGGCATCAGTGGCAATTTTAATGCCCTCAACGACTTCTGCGGGTCCTAAATCCCCCCCCATGGCGTCTATCGCCAAAGCCGCTGATTTCATATCTACTGTTTCCCTCTCAGGAGGGTAGGATCAAATTTTACTGCCCGCACAATGCGGAGCACTTTAGACCTCAGCGTCGAGCACTTGCCGACCGCGGTACATTCCATTGGATGGATTGACACGGTGTGGGATAAAGGCAGTGTTATCCGTAGGATCGATAGCGACCTTAGGGGCTTTAAAGTTGTTGGCTCCGCGACGCTTGCGGCTGCGAGCTTTGGATTGTTTGCGTTTTGGTTGTCCCATGGTTTGGAAATGAAGAAAGGGGAGCGTAGGAAAAGTCTTTTTTCCATTCCTGCAATGGAAAAATCAAATTTTTTGAAAATATAACAAGGATGGTCTGATAAGAAACGAGACTACCCATCAGGATTTCTCGTTCTTATGAAGCTCCAGTAGCTCGATTTCATAGCCTTCAGGAGCGTCAATAAAAGCAAAGATTGTACCAGAGCCGCTTTTGGTGGGTCCATCCGAGAACTCGACTCCGTGGGATTCAATATGCTTTTGGAACTCCTCCATAGAATCGACTTCGAAGGCAAGGTGCACCAGGTCTTCCTGTACCTCAACAGGTCCAGAATCAGGGAAATAGGTAAACTCAATCAATTCTTCGCTTTCGGGTGCTTTCAGAAAAGCCAACTGAGATCCACGGGGTGACGTGTGTCGCCGCACTTCTTCCAGCCCGAGGATTTTTTTATAAAAGTCGACGGTGCGTTCAAGGTCATCAACCCGCATACGGGTATGGTTCAGTTTGGTTACAACAGGCATGGGATTTAACAACTATTTTAATCAACACAGTTCGTAGTTTATCGTTTGAGTTTTCACAAGCATCATCTTCTTCCATGCACAGATGCGGTGGGAAGAAGTCGCATACGACCTGTATTGCCTCGTAAAAGAAACCAGCGACGTCAGTGAAACATAATCTGGGTCAGCAGAAACATGTCGTTTTTGGCTTTCCCTTGCTGCATCTCTTCCAGCTTCTTGTTGGCCTTGGTCAGTGCATTCAGTACGTTCATCGTGTACTTGTGACGGGCCAAGGTTTCCGGCTTAATGTTGATGATGACCTCGGCATTCGGGTCATTCATAGCAACTTGCCCTTGCTGGAGAAAGTAACTGGTCAGTTGTGGCATCCG
>Ga0181585_10003115_pt1 | contig 14599 bp, 10 predicted proteins | sample 071ome_29_FD_132469 | JGI IMG/M metagenome (GOLD analysis project Ga0181585, IMG submission 132469) | Coastal salt marsh microbial communities from the Groves Creek Marsh, Skidaway Island, Georgia - 071407BT metaG (megahit assembly) | ecosystem: Environmental > Aquatic > Marine > Intertidal... | reverse complement strand
GTACGTAGATGGGGAGATCAAGCCCATCCTCGGCCATAGCATGCCCTTGGCCACGATCGGCGTATTCCTGCTGTGGCTCGGCTGGTTTGGCTTTAACGGCGGCTCCGTCTTGAGCGCCGATCCCGGCCTCGTATCCATCGTGTTTGTGACGACGAGTTTAGCTGCAGCAGTTGGCTGTCTCGCCGCCATGGTGACCTCTCAGATCTTCCTCAAGAAGCCCGACGTGACCATGGCTCTCAACGGCATCCTAGCCGGCCTAGTCGGCATCACGGCCGGTGCAGACACGGTGACGTGGACCGGCGCCATGATCATCGGCCTTGTTGCCGGCATCATCGTCGTATTTTCCATCGTCATCATAGATCGCATCAAAATTGATGACCCAGTTGGTGCTATCTCCGTGCACGGCATCTGCGGCATTTGGGGCACGATCGCCGTCGGCATATTCAGCACCAATCCGGAACACAGCTTTTCCACGCAGTTGATTGGCACTTTGTCCTACGCTGCATTTGCCTTTGTTGTATCGCTTATCCTGGCTCTCTTAGCCAAGGCCACACTCGGCTTCCGCGTCGACGAGGACGAGGAGTATGAAGGATTGGACTTGAGCGAACACGGTCAGCCGGCCTACGCCGACTTCCAGAACATCAACAACTAAGCGCATTTGCGACAAGGAGAAATAGCCATGTTTAAGATTGAAGCATACCTGCGTCCTTCCGCACTGGAAGGCGTGCAGAAAGCCCTGGGAGAAATCGGCATCGTCGGTATGTCAGTTACTGAAATTCGCGGGTTTGGTCGCCAACGCGGCCATCGCGAAGTCTATCGCGGCGCCGAATACCGCATCGACTTCGTGCCCAAGATTAAAGTCGAAGTCATCGTCAAGGACGACGACAAAGACGGCGCAATAAATGCTCTTGTTGAAGCATCCAAGTCGGGCAAAGTAGGCGACGGCAAGGTGTTCTCCTCGCCGATACAAGACGCGGTGCGCATTCGAACGGGTGAGACAGGGGAAAGTGCCCTCTGATTCACCAAGTAGATCGGCGCGGCAAGACTACCCTCCCCTTGCCGCGCCGATCAGTTATATTTGCATAGACGTTAATTTTCACCGCCCGCAAGGGCATTTTTACCCACCGAACCCTCTAAGGAGAGAGTTAAGATGAAGAAGTTATTACTTTCCGCAGCCTTATTGAGCATTGGCCTGACTTCAGTCCCCGCAACGGCTGAAATCAGCATTGGTGCAGATGTAGTTAGCCGGTACGTATGGCGTGGAACCGACTGGGGTGATGGAGCTTCTGTGCAGCCAGGTATTTCCTACAGCATGGGCAACGTCGAAATAGGCGCCTGGTCCTCATGGGGCCTCACCAGCAACGGTGCAAACGAAAATGATCTGTACGTCAGCTTTGCAGCTGGCCCCGTTGGCATTACGATCACGGACTACTACTTCCCCGGCTACACCGGCAGCGACGGTTTCTTCGACTTTAGCGACGCACACGTGATTGAAGTTATGGGATCGTTTGAAGCTGGTAATTTAAGCCTGGCTGGCGCCGTCAACGTATCTGGCGACGACGATAACTCGATGTGGTTGGAAGTTGGAATGGGCCTCGGCGAGGTCGGTGATGCAGACGTAGGCCTCAGCGTAGGCCTAGGAAACGGCGCATATACGACCGACACCGATCCCATGGTTGCCTCTGTCGGCCTCAATATCAGCCAGGGCGACTACTTCGCCTCCTATATCATCAACCCCGATCAAGAGACCTCTTTCCTCTTTTTCGGTCGCAGCTTCTAATGGGACTAACCGGAGCCGATTCTCCCATTATATACAGCAACGGTGGGTAGTGGAGAATCTTTCCGGAAAGCGCGCGGCGCACTGCGGGGAGTGCGCCGCGCGCACTAAATTGCCCGCCTAATCCCGCACTCTATTCGACGCCGCTCGGCTGTCACCCAAAGCGCACACCACAACGGGCTAGCCCCCCGTCCTGAGCGCTTTACGGTGGTAATCGAGCGGCGTTTTTTTGTGCTTCCTCCCCGGCAAATACACCCATATATTGCAGCCTATATCGGATTCACTATATTCAAAAATTCTTAGTTGAGACATCCTCTAGAGAACAGAGCTACGTGGCAAAACTTATTATTGGCAGTCGGGGTAGCAAACTGGCGCTCACACAGACGCACCACATGCGCGACCAGCTGTGCTCGCTACACGCAGATCTCGAAGTCGAAGTTGAAATCATTCGCACGGTAGGCGACGTAGATCGCGCCCCTCTGCGCAGCTTTGGCGGTCAGGGCGTTTTTACTAAAGAGTTGGAAAACGCGCTGCTCGACGGCCGAATCGATCTGGCCGTTCACAGCCTTAAAGACTTGCCTACTCGCTTCCATGCCGACCTCGATATCATAGCCACGCCTCCGCGCGAAGACGTCCGCGATGCGCTGATTGCCGACGCTTCACACCCAACGCTTAGCCAATTGCCCAAAGGGGCTCTCGTCGGCACGGGCAGCCCCCGCCGACAGACCCAACTGCGCGCCCTGCGTCCCGACCTAGAGCTCACTGAAATACGCGGCAATCTCGACACGCGTATAGACAAAGTGAACCGAGGAGAATGCTCCGCTATCGTGCTCGCCGCTGCCGGACTCCACCGCTTGGGATGGCAGCATCACATCAGTGCCTACCTATCACCGGAGGAGATGTTGCCAGCAGCCGGACAGGCTGCCCTCGGTTTACAGATGCGCCGCGACCATCCGCTCAGAGACCGCGTTGCCGCACTGGACGACGCTGAGACCCATCATTCCGTGCGCGCCGAACGCAGCCTCCTGCGCGCTCTGCGCGGGGGCTGCCATGCACCCGTAGCAGCATGGGGCCGCATTGAAGATGGTCAGCTCGTATTGGACGGACGCGTGGGCCACTCCAGCGGCACCCCCCTGCTGCACGCTCAGCTCAAAGGCGCCGTAGACGAGGATGGAGCGCTCGGTATTGCCCTCGCAGACGAGCTGCGGGCGCTTGGCGCAGACGAGATCATCGAAAGCGCTGAATGAGCGACGTCTCGGCCTCTGTTGGAATCGTCCATATCGTCGGCGCTGGCCCGGGCGATCCCGCTCTCATAACGCTCAGAGGGGCGCAAGCACTCCGCGAAGCAGACGTGGTATTCCACGATGAACTTCTCGACCGCCGCCTGCTCGACCTAGTCTCCCCTAGTTGCGAACTAGTCTACGTCGGGAAAAGAGGAGGACGCGCCAGCAGCGCGCAGCAGTCGATCAACGAACAAATCTCCGCGCGCGCGCGCGAGGGACAGACCGTCGTGCGCCTCAAAGGGGGAGATCCCCTGGTGTTCGGACGCGGCGGCGAAGAAGCCCTGCACTTAAAACAGGCGGGAATCCGTTTTGAAATCGTTCCCGGCATATCGGCCGCTTCCGGCGCCACGGCCTATGCGGGCATTCCCCTCACCCATCGCGGCACTGCTTCGGCCGCCGTCTTCGTTACCGGCAACGAAGACCCCGAAGCTGAAACCTGCTCTGTAGACTGGCCGGCCCTGGCCCAGCTCGATGCAACGCTAGTCGTCTTTATGGCCGCGCGCACGCTGCCGGCCATCTGTCGCACTCTGGTGCGGCACGGTCGCGCCAACACCACGCCCGCTGCCGTCATCCAATGGGGAACGTGGACTCGTCAGAAAACGATAGAAGGCACGCTGGACACGCTGGCCGAAAAATCGGCTGCAGCCGGTATCGCGTCCCCCGCGCTCATTGTCGTTGGGGACGTCGTCGCACTGCGTAATCAGCTCATGTGGCGAGAGCATAAACCGCTCTTTAGCCGACACATCCTAGTGACGCGTAGCAAAGAGCAAGCAGGCGACCTGAGCGAACGCCTAACCGCAGCAGGCGCGCAGGTGCACATCCTGCCGCTGATAGAACTAGCAGAACCGGACGACCCCAGTCCGCTCGATGGGGCAATCAGCTCCCTAGACGACTGGGACTGGCTGCTCTTTACCAGCGCCAACGGCGTCAAATTCTTTTTTAATCGCCTCCTGCATCTGCAGCGCGATGTGCGTGCCCTATCCCACCTACGCATCGCCGCCGTCGGCACTAAAACGGCTCAATCTTTAACCGAGCGCGGCATCCGCGCAGACCTCGTTCCCACGGATGCATCTCAGCGCGGATTGATCCAGGCGTTTTCGAGCCTCGCAGTAGAGGGACTCCGCTTCCTCTTTCCAACTTCTGACCTAGGCCGCGCAGAACTGCCCGACGCCCTCACGGCGCGAGGAGCTCAGGTAGAGCAGGTTATTGCCTATCAAAACAGGGCACCGAAGAACGATAAGACGGTTTCACAGCTAGTCGGCGACGGTCCGATTGATCTGGTCGTCTTCAGCAGCCCTTCCGCTATCCAGCATGCATACGAGGTGCTCGGAGAGCGAGAGGCCAGCGCGTTGCTAGGCCAAAGCACCATTGCCTGCTTAGGCTCAACTACGGCCGCTGCAGCACGCGCGCGCGGCCTCAGTGTAGAGGTGCAACCCGAACAGAGCAGCACGCCCAATTTGGTAGAAGCGATCTGCGCTCATTACAGCGCTCTTTAACCCCTTCTGATCCTTGACACCTAGCCGAGGTGATCGCTAAGTTTTCGAGCCAGTCCACCGGCAAAAACCCAATCGAGCAATATCATGGCACTCCAGACCCACTTTGATTTTCGCAGCCCGACGCGCATCGTGCACGGACCCGGATCCCGCACTCAACTAGCTGATTTCCTCAGCGAAGAAAAGCCGCTGGTAGTCACGGACAAGGGCTTGGTAAGCGCTGGAGTCGTCGACAGCGTGCTCGACGTCCTCACGCAAGCTGGCATAGATTTTGTGCTCTACGATGGCGCCCTGCCCAACCCGCCTGCCCGCTGCGTGCACGCCGGCGAACGGCTCTACAAAAAAGCACAGTGCACCGCGATCGTAGCCGTCGGCGGCGGATCCCCCATGGACGTAGCCAAAATGATTGGGGTCGTCGTCGGTCATGGAGGTCGCATCGAGCGCTACCTCGGCGCCAACAAGGTACCGGGAGCTATTCCACCGTTGTACTGCCTAGCCACGACGTATGGAACGGGAAGCGAGGTAACGCCCTTTGCCGTGCTGACCAATCCCAAAACGCAAAACAAAGACCCCGTGATCAGCTGGCACATTGCACCGCTCGTTGGCATTCTGGATCCCGAACTCTGTGCGGCGCTACCCCTTTCGGTAGGGGGCCCCACAGGTATGGATGCACTGACGCACGCCATTGAGAGCTACACCAATCTATTGGCCAATCCAATTACCGAGGGACTCGCGCTACAGGCCATAGGCCTTATCGGCGCCAACCTGCGCCTAGCCTGCGCCAACGACCATGAGATTAGAGCGACCGAAAATATGCTCATCGCCTCTATGCTCGCGGGCATGGCCTTTTCGCAAACCCGCTTGGGCAACGTGCACGCCATGTCTCATCCGGCCGGAGCCCAGTACGGAATACACCACGGTCTAGCTAACGCGATCTTACTACCCTATGTAATGGAATTCAATCTGCCAGCACGCTTGGAGAAATTCGCCCAGATTGCCGAAGCGCTCGGCGCCGATACCAGCGGCATGGATCTGCGCGAAGCGGCCCAAGCAGCGGTCGATGCCGTGTGGGAACTCAACGGCGATTTGCGCATTCCAACCAAGCTGAGCGCCTACGGCGTGAAGCGAGCCGGCATCAAGCGCATGAGCGCAGCCGCCATGACCAGCGGCAACGTGACGGTCAATCCACGCAAGACGGAGCAGGCCGATATCGAAGCCCTCTTTAGCGAAGCCATATAGGAGTACACTATGTCCTTTCCCAACATGTTGCGCATACGGCAGCACTTTGATGCACCGACGGTAGAAGATATTCCCGCAGCCGTCAGCGAAGAAATCACTCGACTCAACCTGAGTGCACGCGTCAAGCCGGGCCAGTCGGTCGCCGTTTCCGTAGGCAGCCGCGGCATTAACAACATCGCGCTCATAACTAAGTCGCTCGTCGAGGAATTAAAGGCGCTGGGACTCGAACCCTTTCTCGTTCCTGCCATGGGCAGCCACGGCGGCGGCATTGCCGAAGCACAGCGCGAGATTATCGAGGGCTACGGCGTCACGGAAGAATACGTCGGCGCGCCCATCAAGGCGAGCATGGAAACGGTGCAGATCGGCCAGACCGAAGACGGCGTGCCGGTCTTTTTTGACAAATACGCGTTTGAAGCCGATCACGTCGCCGTCGTCGGACGCATCAAGCCCCATACGGACTTTGTCGGCGAAATAGAGAGCGGTCTACACAAGATGATGCTCATCGGATTGGGCAAGCATAAGGGCGCTGCGCTCTACCACCAGGCCATCGTTCACTACAGCTTTGATCGCATTATCCGCTCTGTTGGCCAACAGGTCATCGACCAATGTGGGGTCCTGCTGGGATTGGGGATTGTCGAAAACCAATACGACCAAACAGCTCTGCTCAAAGGCGTCGCACCCGAAGAATTTGTCGAGCGCGAAAAAGAGCTGCTCGTCCTAGCGAAAAAGTGGATGCCGCGCCTACCTTTTGACCACGTAGACTTGCTTATTGTCGACGAGATTGGTAAAAACATCTCGGGGGCTGGCATGGATACCAACGTCGTCGGGCGGAAGTTTCACGACAACCACGCCGCCGAGAAGGAATACCCCAAAGTAACGCGCATTCTCGTCCGCGGCCTGACGCCAGAGACCCACGGCAACGCCTCGGGCATTGGCACGGCCGAGTACGCGCACCGACGGGCCGTTGAAGAAATGGATCGCGAAATCACCTACATCAACTGTATGACGGGCAACCATCCATCGGGCGCCCATATACCACTCTATTTCGACACGGATCAGATATGCATTGAAAAGGCCTTGCAAACGGTCGGCTTGCGCGAACCTGGCGAGGAAAAGATCATGCGCATACACAATACGCTAGATCTGGGCGAACTGCTCGTCTCGGAGGCGTATAGAGCAGAGGTTGAAGCACGCGAGGATCTCTCGATTGTCGAGGAGGCCGCCTCGATGCCCTTTGATGCCAGCGGCGATTTGCCGCTACATTTCTAACTATCTCCGAGAAGAGGATAAACCCTATGGAGCTGCCCGCAGGCGACTATATAGGCATGCGTCGCGACGAGATCGATACGCCTGTCTTACTCGTTGACCTAGATGCACTCGACTCCAACATAGAGAAGATGGCCGCCCATTTTCGCGAGACTGGAAAGCATCTGCGTCCACACAGCAAATCGCACAAGACGCCGGCCATTGCACATCGACAGCTCGAAGCAGGCGCTCTGGGCATTACCTGTGCCAAGCTCGGCGAAGCCGAAGTGATGGCCGATGCCGGCATACGCGACATCTTGATCGCCAACGAAGTCGTGGGTGCTAAGAAAATCGAGCGACTGATGCACTTGGCCACGCGCTGCGACATCATGGTCGCCGTTGATCATCCCGCCAACTTGAATGCACTCAACGCCGCCGCCGCCGCGAGCGACGTCTCTCCGAGAGTCCTTGTCGAGGTTAATATCGGACACAATCGCTGCGGCGCAGCGCCGGGGCAAGCCGCAGTTGATTTAGCACGGCAGGCGCAGAATGCATCCCACCTTCGCTTTGCCGGCATTATGGGCTACGAAGGACACGTAGTAGACCTCGAAGACGGCACAGAGCGCGAGGAAAGAGCAAGCGAGTGCCTACAGCGACTCGTCGACGCCCGCGCCGATATCGAAGCGGCCGGCATAGCCGTCGGCATCTGCTCCTCTTCGGCCACGGGTGACTATTACATCAGCACGCGCTTTGACGGAATCACGGAAGTCCAAGCTGGATCGTATGCACTCATGGACGCGGCCTATGGGCGGTTGGGGCTCGGTTTCGAAAACGCCCTCACCGTGCTTACCACCGTCGGGAGTCGCCCGACCTCTCATCAGGTAATAACCGATGCTGGACTAAAGTCTCTTACACCAGAGCACGGCTTTCCCCTCGTAAAAGACCGCAACGATCTCGAATGTCACGCTCTCTCAGAAGAGCACGGACGCCTGCGCACGCTCGACGGAGCCGACTGCACCGATCTTCAGGTAGGCGATCTGCTCGAGTTTATTCCAGGACACGGCTGCACCACGGTCAACCTACACGACTACCTCTATGCCATGCGCGGCGGCCAGCTGGTCGACGTCTGGCCAATTGCCGCACGCGGCAAAGTGCGCTAGGCCCGTACGCGCTATCCAACCAACTAACCGATACGCAGAGAGAAACCCCTAGATTTGTTTCTCACTGGAGGTTGTTCCATGCACTACGCTCTCGCATTCCTCTTAGTCGTCGTATGTCAATCGGCAGCAGCCGATCAAATACGCATCACAACCACGCAGGACTGGAATCGCTGGCAGCGACCCGGCGACGCGCTCTCCGTTGAAAACGGCACACTGCGGCCCGGCTTTATTCGCCGCGACATTAATGCCGTCGCCAACGCAGCCCAGTTTGGCGGGGGTATCCACGGCGTAGGGTCTAACCCAACACGGGCCGGCAACCTCATTGATGGCGATAGGGCAACCTACTGGGCTCCCGACCCCAATGCCCCGCTAGAAGACTGGTGGATCGAAATCGACCTCGGACGGGCGGTGTCTGCTCAACGCATTGAGCTGCAGTTTATCGAAGGCAGCGCACCGCTAGAATTTTTCCGTATCCTCACCTCAGATGGCGAACCCTTTTTCAACAACGCCAACTCCGTCATACCCGGATCTCTGCGCTACAATAAGAGCACGAGCTACAGCTTTAACACCGAGCACTCCGTGGTCATCGACTTTGAGAAAAAGCCTCTCCAGTATATCCGCATAGAGGCCGATCGCATCCAGTCCGATCCCGACATCCGCCTAGGAGAAGTGAGCGTCCAGAGCATAGGAGACAACATTTCTCTCGGAATCTGGGAGCGCGGGGGCGGCGTCAGCATCGTCTCCGAAGTGGGTTCGACCTTTGGTCGCGAGCTAGTCGAGAGCGTGGGTATCAGCAACACGCTGGTCGACGGCGATATCACAACCTATTGGGGTACCGTGCACCGGGGCGGCTCGGGCGCGCAGCCCGAACAGCAGTTTGGACAGTTCGAACTCGACCTAGGCGCGCTCTTTTGGGTCGATACCGTCCGCATGCTAGGCGATGGTTCGGGCATTGCTCCGGGCCGCGGCGCCGGCTACCACAGGGGCGGCACGTTCAACTATCTCTGGTATCAATTTTACACGTCTGATGGATCTCGCTCGGTTGACGGCTCGCTGCGCTGGGAGTTGATGGGTGAATTGCCCTCCGACCCGCGCAACCTGCAGGGCATTGTGCACTTCGAGGAACACTTCCCACTGCGCAAAGTCCGTCACGTTCGCCTATTCTTCCCCATGTCTAACGGCATTCAGGCTTTTAATGGACGCATTGGAACAACGGCCGAGTGGCAGGTATTTGGCTACGGCCACCCAGCTGAAGCGGTTGCGGTCTCGCCTCTTTTCGACCTCCAATCCATTCAGCATATCACCGCGCTACACTGGGACGTAGACACCCCCCCGGGAGCCCGTCTAGAACTTCGCAGTCGCACGGGCAACGCGCTGCAACAGACCTATGTCTTTTACGATAAAAACGGCAAAGAAGTCACTCAGAAGCGCTACGACAAGCTGATCCCTTCGTTTAGAGGAGCTATCGACACGCTGCGCACCCCCGGTGCCGATTGGAGTACCTGGAGTCGACCATACGACACCTCGGGGCAGCTCTTTCTCTCACCCGCTCCGCGTCAGTACGTTCAACTGGAGCTGCGCTTTGTCTCAGAGGAACCGCTGGCTAGTGCAGCGCTAAACGAACTGCGCATCGAGTATAACCAACCGCTGGCGCAGACTACCCGTGCAGAGATCTTTCCGCCTAGATCAGAACCCGGTCAGACCGGTAATTTCACCTACTATCTACGCGCAGAAATGGCCTCTTCTAGCCGCGGCTTTGACCAGATACAGATTGTCAGCAGCGCGGGTCTCTCCTTCGAAAGCCTGCGCATTGACGGGCAAACACAGGCCGTCGAAAGCGCCTCCATAGAACAGGGTATATTGCTTAGGCTGACCGAGCCGGTGCGACGCTCTGCTCTCGTAGAAATTGATTTCCAGAGCACGCTCTTTCTCAACCAGACGCGCTTTGACGCCTATCTTTTTAACAGCGCATTGGGCCCACAGGTTCGCCAACCCGTCGACCCAGGCGATGCCGACGAGCGCATCGACAGCGGCGTTACCTTTGTCGCTCTGCCTTCTAACGATCGACTGCTCGACAACCTCACCCTCTCCTCGCCCGCGCTAACGCCGAACGGAGACGGTATTCACGACGAGGTTATCCTCTCTTTTGACCTGCTAAAGATAATAGATCCTCGCCCGGTTGAACTGACGGTTTACGACCTGGCTGGGCGTCGCGTAGTCACGGCTTCGGACGCATCTGTTTCGGCCGGCCGCATCAGCCTGCGCTGGGATGGTCGCACCCCTGGAGGTCAGCTCGTCTCGCCCGGAACATATATACTGGGCATCCGGGTGCGCGGCGACGCCTATGAACGCGTGCAACACCGCATAGTGACCGTGGTCTATTGATGGATAATGCATACGACGCTCCGCAGAATGCCCAGTATCACCCCACAGGAAGTTGAGCCATGACGATAAATAATGTGGACCGTTTCAAGGAAAAAATAGCGCGGGGAGAGCTCTGCATCGGCACGACAGTCAGCTTTACCGATCCGGCTATCAGCGAGCTCATAGGCGATGCCGGATATGATTTCACCTGGGTCGATATGGAGCACTGTCCCATCGATATCCACACGGCCCTCGGCCACGTCATGGCCGTACGCGGCACCGGCGCAGCCCCTTTTGTGCGCGTGCCATCCACCGATCCCGTGCAAATAAAACCCATACTAGAACTGCACCCGGCGGCGATTATTGTGCCCCAAGTGCAGTCCGTAACCGACGTAGAGCAGGTGGTTGCAGCCTGTAAGTACCCGCCCGTCGGAATACGAGGGTTTGGACCGCGCCGCGGTCGGCGCTTTGGCGGCCAACCCTATCCCGAGTATTTAGTCGATGCCGATGAACAGATCATGGTCATCGTGCAGATTGAGCACATCCGTGCCGTCGAAGCCATAGACGAGATCTTGGCGGTTGATGGCCTCGACGGGCTGTGTATCGGCTTTAACGACCTGGCCGGTTCCATGGGGCTCTCAGGTCAGGTCAACGATGCGCGGGTTATCGCCGCTGCGGAAGCAGTCATAGAGAAGACGCGGCAGACGGATAAAACGATTGGCATCGCCATGGGATACGACCGCCAGGCCATTTCCCACTGGCTAGACTTAGGCCTGCAGTGGATTTCACTCGGCGGCGATTTCAACCTGCTCTATGCCAAACTGCGAGAGATAGCAGAAGACGTTCGCACGCTGCCGGGATAATCCACCTGTGCCTTCTGTTTCCGTCCGGCCTCGAGCACCCCATTCCATAGAGACCCGTCGTGTTTAGGCAAACGCTGTATGCGACCGTAGGCGATGGGCTGCGCTTGGCCTATGCCGACAGCGGTCAAAACAGCACACCGGCAATTCTCCTGATACACGGCATCTTTGACCACAAAGGCACCTGGCGTTCGCTCGTCGAACACATGCCCGACGTCCGCTGCGTAGCCCCCGATTTACTGGGACACGGTCAGAGCGATCGCCCCTCGCTCTTTGAACTGCCGCCCGAACAGCGCTACAGTCCGGATATGCAAGCCGCCTATCTGTCCCACTTTGTCGAGCGCATGGGACTCGAGTCCATCGTCTTGGGAGGCTCTTCGCTGGGCGGCGGTATCGCCCTCCGACTCTTTTTGGACTATCCGGACATTCGCCGCCGCACGCGTGCGCTCGTGCTCTGTGCCGCTGCGGGTTATCGACAGCCTTTACCCGGATATATTCGCGAAATGGGAGGCTGGTTGGGCTCGCTGCTAAAGCATCCGCTAACGCGCTCCCTGTGTGAGAGAACCGGCCTGCTCTCACGCGGAGCGCAGCGCTCGGTTGCGCGCTGTTTTTTCGACGCAGATAGGATTCCCCCGCTCTTGGTAGAAGAGACGCTGGCTGCGCTACGGGTGCCCAACGCGTTTATGGCGTATCAGCTCGCTGCGCGCAATATCATGCCACCCGACCTCCATCAACTCTCGGATCGCCTGTCCGAAATCAACGTGCCTACGCTGATATTTTGGGGACGCGAGGATCGGATTATCAGTCCGCTCTCTGCCCTGCGCTTCTCCGAGGACATCCCCAATACGCAGCTGCACCTATTTGATCACTGCGGACACGCGCCCCACATTGAATACGCCCGAGAGGTAGCCAACCATTTGACCTCTTTTCTCAAACAATTGACTGCGAGCAATTGATGCACAGACACAGCGAAGCGCCTCAGAGCAACGAGCACGCCTACACGATTGAAGTTGGCGGCACCGCTGATGGGAAAAGTATGCGCGACCCCGTCGGCTATGGGTATTACCAACAGCACTGGGAAAACAACGTAGCGCTCTCCATGGAAAACGTCGGCCGTGAAGTGGTCGTCAATCCACGCATCTCTGTCAATGGAACGAACCGTTGGCACTCGCTTGAAGAGATTGTCTGCGGCCTGCTAGATGACGGAATGACCGAAGCTGAAAAGGCTCGGGCAATCTGGGAGTTTGCCCGCCGGCATCGCTATCACAGCACCACTGCCGACGACGAGGTCAAAGACACCGTCAAAATGCTCAACGTCTACGGATATACCCTGTGCTGGGACGAGGCCTATACGGTTTCTAATTTGTGGCAGGCGGCCGGATTGCCGGTCCGGCGCGGCGTTCCACACGGACACTGCACAACCGAAGTCTTTTACGACGGAGCGCACCACCTGCTCGACAGCGACGAACACCTGCTCTACCTGCTGCGCGACAACGAAACCGTCGCCGGCGAGGAAGACCTGGCGCGCGATCACGACCTGGTTAAGCGAGGCCATGCCTACGGCGTACTCAGCCGAGAGAACCGCCAGGGCGACGAGAGCGCAGCTGCGCTTTTTATACACGAAGGTCCGCGCAGCGGAGGTCGCCCCCAAGTGGGCACCCATCGAATGGACTGCTCGCTGCGCCCCGGTGAGGCGCTGGTCTGGCAGTGGCAGGACCGCGGTCTCTATCACGGCTACGGAAAGCGGCCTCCGCGCATGTGTAACGGGGCGTGGCATTTTGTCCCGCGCCTAGATACGACCTTCGACCAGTGGTGCGTACGGGCGGACAACGCGCGTTCTACAGACGACCGCCTCTGTCCGATCGATCCGTCAAAGCCCATCGCCCTCGTCTACCGCCTGCAAACGCCCTATGTCATGGTCGGTGGACTCATCCGATACGCAGGCGACTTAACTGCTCAGTGCGCCCTTTCACGCGACGGCCTATCGTGGCAACCCATCGGCTCAGACGGAACGCTCACTCCCCTATTGCCCAGTGACGGACCCGCCACATACGACCTGTATCTGCGCATCGAAGGCGTCGCCAAGCACATCGACCACATCGCCGTTGAGTTGGACCTGCAAATGGCTCCCCTCTCGCTGCCCGGTTTATCCCTAGGAGAAAATAGGCTGCTCTATACGGACGAGAGCGCAGATCGAGCCGTTGTGTTAACCCACAGCTGGAACGAACGCGACGACCTCATTCCTCCCGCTGCGCCTCGGCTAACAGAACCTATAAACGGCGAGCCCATAGCTGGCACCCAGCCGGTCTTCTACTGGGATCCGGTGCCCGATGCAGTGGACTATCAGTTCGAGCTCAGTCCGTCAGACGACATGCGATACGCCCTTTCGCCCGTTTTTGAAAAGCTCGTCTCCAACACGCCTTTTGCTGGACAAACGCGCTGGTCTCCGCCCGAAAACGGACAGCTCAACCCAGAGCACACCTACTTCTGGCGCGTGCGGGCGCGCAGCGAACAAGGCCTATGGGGGCCCTGGAGCGAACCCGCATCGTTCACACCTTTCGCACCGGGCATCCCACTCGACGTCGAGCTATATACCGACTGGCAGACGCGGACCCAGTGGCTCAGATGGCGGGCCAACCCACAGGGTAGCGCCCCCGAGCGCTATATCGTCTATGCCAGCGACGAGCGCGGTTTCAGCGCGCGAGACGGCGAACACGAGGTATTCTGCGGGCGCGACGTCGGCATGGAAGTGCGGCCGGGAAATCGCTTCGCGGAGACGGACCAGACGGAGCTACAGGTCGTGGGTGCAGAGCGTTCGATGGCCAATAAGAGCTACTACCGCGTCGTCACTATAGACGAGCACGGCACGCCCAGCGGACCTTCAGATCTAGCGTGCGCACCGCGCCCTTTTATATTTTCTCAGCCGCCGCAGCATATACGTGCGGAAACGGAAACGCACTACGCCGTACAGAGCCTGCAGGGAGCGGGCGACCTGCGCTGCATAAGCGATGGAACGCACCGCTACCAGTCGGCCATTCGCGATTTTGACACGCTGCGTTTTATACTAGACGAAGGCCCGGCCTTTATCTCATTGGACAGAGTCAGCGGCCTGATGATTTTCAAACCCGCAGCCCACCATCTCGGCCTGCACACCGTAACGCTGCGCGTGCAAAATGGC
>Ga0181585_10003114_pt1 | contig 14602 bp, 8 predicted proteins | sample 071ome_29_FD_132469 | JGI IMG/M metagenome (GOLD analysis project Ga0181585, IMG submission 132469) | Coastal salt marsh microbial communities from the Groves Creek Marsh, Skidaway Island, Georgia - 071407BT metaG (megahit assembly) | ecosystem: Environmental > Aquatic > Marine > Intertidal zone... | reverse complement strand
GCTGCAGAAGCGTGCTGCATGAAAGCAGAACAAAAGCGCAACCTATGGCTGCTGCGCGCCGCCTGCTTTTTTCAGGTTTTTAGCTTTGGGATCCTGTGGTCTTTTAGCAGCGTGTGGATGAAAGAGCAGGGCGTAGGCGAAACGCTGATTGGGCTGATCTCCTCGACTAGTATTGCGCTGTGGTTTTTCTTTGGTCTGCTGTGGGGGCGTCTGTCAGACCGGTCGGGCCGCCCCGATCGCATTGTGCTACTTGGTGGTATTTCGCTTGGCATGGTGATTATTTACTTGGGCCACTGTCAAACGGTTGAAGAGTTTTTTGTCTACGCCGTGTGGATCGGCATCTGTTTGCCGATGGTTTCAACCCAGATGCCGCTCTTGGCCGTATCGGCGCTAGGGGATGCCGATCGCGGTCGGGGATATGCTTCTTATCGTATTTTTGGCTCGTTTGGTTATGTGATCGGCAATTTGTTAGTGCCGCGTTTACTCGACGATATCTATGCGCTCTTTCTCGTAGCGGGTATCGCCTTCTTTATATCAGTTATTCCCGTTGGATGGGTGCGCGTGCAGTTGCCCGAGCGCCGCTCGAGCGGGTCGCTGCGCAGCGCGTTGAACAATAGAGAACTGCTTGGTTTTTTGTATGCGGTGTTTTTTTTCGCGCTCGCTTCTCCTGCCGTTTTTACGTTTACCTGGGTTTACGCACGTGAACTGGGAGGAGATAACGCATTTATCGGTTTACTCGCTGCCGTGCAGGGCGGAGTGGCAATTTTTGCCTTGCCGCTGACGGGCCGATGGACCGATCGCTTTGGCGTTCGCCTGCCGCTTCTCTTGGCCTTTATTGCTATGCCGCTGCGTGCCTTATCTTTAACGCTAATAAGCAGTTATGAATGGCTGCTCTTTCCACAGGTGTTCCACTTTTTTACTTGGGCTGGTTTTGAAGTAGCCGGCGTGCTCTTTGTCGCGCGGTTGGCATCCGAGGGCAATAGAGGCATGGCGCAGGCCATGTTTATGAGTGCTCAGGTTTTGGGAAGTTTGCTAGGATCTGCGCTGTCGGGTTATGTAGCAGAACATCACGGCTATGATCCCATGTACTATATGAGTGGGGCGCTGGCTGCCGTGGGCTTAGTCCTCTTTGTATGGCAGCAACGTGGGCGCCAAGAGGTTATCGATGAGTCGGTATGACCTTCCATCCGTAGTGTCGTACAAACTCAGTTAATTTGGGATCGTCTGCTGCAAGTGGCCCCAGATACGTACCCAAACGCGTGCGTTTCCACCACGCGCCGTGTTCCCGACGATCATGTGTAAATTCGTATTCGTAGAGCTCTGCGCGTAGATAGCTCGGTGGTTTATCTGGGAAGGGGTTGTGCGCTAGGAGTGAGAGCGCGCTGGGCTGTCCGCGCAGGATTTTATAACACAGATGGACGAGCCAGGGGTTTTTCTCGTAGTTGGACATGGCGGCAAACCACAGCTGCCAGTCGAGTCGGTAGTGGTAGGGAGCTACCCACGGTGGGCGTCGGTTGACGTCTCCTGGCTTGGCGGGCAACTCGTAGGCGTGCCAGACCGCATCGGGTCCTAGCGTAACATCGTCTGTTCCCTCAAATACAATTTCATAGCGCTTCTTACCGATATGACCAAAGGCGCCGTAGCTGTTTACCAGGCGCAGCGGATCAAACGAACGGTTCATCACCTGTTTGGGAGAAATCATGTTTTCAATGGGATGCGAGCTGAGGTAAAACACGGCGATGCACAGAGCGTAAATGGCCAAACGCGCACCGCTGCCGCGCTCGGCGCTCAGGCCGGCGTCGGCGTAGCGCTGCAGTTGACGCGGGAAGAGGCGTCGCAGAAAGTCGTCGTCAAAGCAGGCCAAGCACAGAATAAGAGTTAGGTAGTTAAGCCAAGACAGATTGCCGCTGAGAATTAAAAAGAGCTGGAATACTAGTTGTATCAGGGCAGCCGTATGGCGCAGGCGACGCGTGGCAAAGAGGAAGAAGGGCACGACCAGCTCGACGATGTGGGTGGCCAGCACGCTTGCCTTGTGTGCCAGAGGAGGCAGCTGATGCCAGTACCAGCTCAGCATGTGTGGCAGTGGCTGGGTCTGGTAGTGATATTCCATGCAGGTCAGGTCCCACCAGCAGGCGTCCCCGCGCAGCTTAATGAGGCCCGCCCCAAAGAGCACGCGAAAGAGCAGCCATCGATACAGCCATAGTACGGCTGTTGAAGGCGGTGTGGGACCGCGACCAAATGGGGCTAAGAAAATGGCTAAGAAGCCCGCTTCTAGGAGCAGAATTTCCCAGATATAACCGTAGAATACTTGTCCTATACCGTTGAAGGATAAATAGATCACCCACAGCACAAAAAGCTGCAGTGCGTGGGCATAGCCCAATAGGAGTGAGAGGGATAGGGCTAGGCCAATATAGGAGGTCAGGTATAGGACGGCGTCCGATGCCCCAAACCAGAAGAGCGTTGGCAGGCGCAGCCAGGGGGTCGCATCTTCGCCAAAGTAGAGGCGCGCTTTTTCTAAAAAGACGCCCGCCGGCAGCAGCCCCTCCGAGCTGATAAGGCCGTAGAGCTGTTGATTAAGCGCGTAGAAGGCAACCAGATAGATCAGTCCAAGTCCGCGTAGAAGGAGAAAACGCGCGGTGCCGTAGGAGGCGGGATCGAGCGGAGTAACCCACTCGCGCTCGACGCGCGGGAGCTCGACAAACGCGGTGCGCAGGCGCTGAAGCGTCGTCGTGGGAGATGTGCTGTCGCTCATACAGTTCCGATGAATGTTAGTCTGATCACGCGTCCTTATCTCGGGTGCAGAAGATAGGCAATGGATGCATTTGTCCAAAGTGTTCAGGGGTGGCGGCTGCGGAATCGGCCTATACTTTCTTGGAGAAGCTATCACAAAAGGAGCACATTAGATGCAACGCAGAACGTTCATTCGCCTTTCTACAGGTGCAAGTTTGGGTTTGGGTTTGGGTATTGCGCAGGCCCAACCTGAGAAGGGGTTGCCAATGCGTCCCTTGGGTAATACGGGAGAACAGGTTTCTCTCCTATGCTTAGGAGGTTATCACATCGGCCAGTCTCATCTGAGCGAAAAAGAATCACTGCGTTTAATGCATGCGGCGATAGACGGGGGAATCAACTTCTTCGATAACGCCTGGGAGTATAACAACGGGCGTAGCGAAGAGCTGATGGGCAAAGCGTTGAAGGGCGCGCATCGTCAACGCGTGCTTCTAATGACCAAGCATCTGGGTCGTGATCCGGCAACAACGCTAAGGCAATTAGAAGACAGCCTACGCCGTTTGCAAACGGACTGTATTGATTTGTGGCAGTTTCACTCTATCAAGACGCCGGCCGACGTAAATATGATCTACGAAAGCGGTGCACTTGAAATTGCACGGCAAGCGCGTGAACAGGGCAAAGTGCGCTTTGTCGGATTTACGGGTCACTACCGGACCGACCGCCACTTGGAAATGCTGGCCGGCGACTTTGATTGGGATACGGTGCAAATGCCATTGAACCCTTTTGATTATCACTACGAGAGTTTTGCACAGCGCGTTTTGCCCGTGTTGGTGAAGCGCTCAATAGGTTCGATTGCCATGAAGACAATGGGCGGTGGCATGGGGGGCGGCAAAGGAGTTTTCTTACGCTCGGGGGACGTTAAAGCGGCCGAATTGCTGCGCTATGCTATGTCATTGCCGGTTTCTACTGTGTGCGTTGGAATGGATCGGATGGAAACGCTGGAGGCGAATTTGGCTTCAGCGCGTGACTTCACACCGTTTGATGAGGCCGAAATGAATGCGCTGCGTCAGCGCTGTCTGCCCTTGGCAGACGGAGGTAAGATAGAAAATTACAAGGGCTGACAGGCCTATTCGCACAGACTCCAACAGGGAGCGTATTCTCGCCGGAATTTGAGGTTACAGATAGGCATTTAAAGGCGTTAAGACCTAGGCCTGCAGAGTCTGTTTCTGGGGGATAAAGTGGTTCAAATACAGAATCATGCCGGCATACGTTAGTATGAGCGTTGGGACGTTCGTATTAATGCCAAAACTGAACTCGGGGATGCCCAACCACTGCCTAAAAGAAGTCGTTGCAATGGTGCACATGAAAACAATGCCAAAAACGAATAGGCCAATAATCGCTGCCTTGTTCTTTGGGGTTCGAGTAATGTGCATGGCGTTTTCTTTCTTGAAGAAAATCCACAGCGTAAATGCCGCGAACACGGCTTCAATGCCAATGGCCAGAAATACGTTTGATGCGTAAAGGCCTAGGCCAAATTCATGTGATTCCAAGCCGAAAATATAGTGCGGGTGGCCGGAAAAGAAGTCTAATAGCGCATGCCCAACTACGAGCCCCGCACCCATCAGTCCAATCTGCGTGCTCCTGAATGCGATTTTACCAACGATAAAGACAAGAGCGACCCAAAACGCCTGGGGGATGAGGTCGTGACTATACATCATGTTAACGGTCATCTCGCTTAGCGTTGCATCAAAAACGTCAGCCGGTTCGGTTACTTCTATACCCAGATAGTGAAATACAAACCACAGTAGATCCTGCAGCTGTGAAACGATTAGAAAGTATAGCAGCGTTTTTCGGGGGTATTTCAGATTTGCTAGAAGAGCGGTTGTATAGTGTCCTGCCATCATAAGGTTGTCTGTTCCAATCTCAAGAGATGTCTTTTTTTGAAGTATGTAATAAGAAACCGAGCTTTTGTCTTCGGGCTGCTTGTAAAAAAGTTTTCCGCGTTACAGATTGGCTATCATGTGGTAGTTGGGGGCTTTGGTGGTGAACTCGGCAACCGTGCGAAAACCGAATCGCTTGTAAAAGCCGATGGCCTGTTTGTTGTGTTGTCTCACGCCTCCTAATAATACCATACGTTGATAGCCCAGAGCGCGGTAGAGCTCGACTAGGTGTTCCATCATCATACGGCCTAAACCCGTTCCCTGGTAGTCATCGGCGGCGGAAGGTGCGATCTGACAATCAGTTGCATCGTTCAGTGGAATACCCCATTCCTCGTAGCGCTTACGGTCGCCGTCATATACGTAAAAAAACGTGATAAAGTAGGCGACGACCTGCTCTATTTCCCCTTCTTTGACAGTGGCTAGCAGGCGCATTTCTCTCGTGCTATCAATCTGAGCGCAAAGTGCGTCTGCTGTTGCCCGATCAAAAGGATGCGGTGCAAATAGATTGCGCGTCTCTTGCGATAGAGAAAGGAAATAGGTGCCCAAGATGGATGCATCGTCTGGTCGCAGCGGGCGCAGCAGCACCTCTCGTTCATTGGGAAGAACGATCTTTTTGGATACTTTTTCGGGATGGGCGTCAAAATCGGCCAAAGAAATATTCATTGTTTGGTTCTTTCTTTTGCGCTGATGGTCGGATTCGGGTTTTTAGGGTGCGCGTGACTTTATGTAAGTTTATGGAGGACGAAAAATACAAAGGCTCTTTTGAAAGGAACACCCCATGAACCTCATCGTCATTATGCTCGACAGTCTGCGCACCGACTACGTTGGCGCCTATATGAAGGGCCAAGCCAAGGCGCGCACGCCGAATATGGACCGCTTCGCGCGCGAGGCAGTAGTCTTTGATAAAGCCTATGCGGGATCCTTCCCGACGCTGCCGTGCCGCCGCGATCTGTTCACGGGGCGCTGGGGACATCCCTTTAATACCTGGGACCGCATGGAGCGCGACGTGCCCACGCTGGCGGGGCGCCTGCGAGCTGAGGGGTATACGACGGGGTTGGTTTACGATACGCCCATGTTTATGACAGAGGGTAATAACCTAGATCGCGGCTTTGGCTCGATTGAGTGGATTCGCGGACAGGGCGGCGAGCCGTGGATCAGCGACGGTTTTATCGACGTGCCCTGGCCCGGTGGAGAGGACAAGGTTAAACCGGGCGTACAGCGCTACCTCGCCAATATGTCGCGCCGTCTTTTTGAGACGGATTATCTCGGACCGCAGGTCATGCAGAAAGCCGTGCACTGGTTGGAGCGCAACTACACGCGGGAAAACTTTTTTCTCTGGATAGACTCGTGGGATCCGCACGAGCCGTGGGATCCTCCGCAGCACTATGTCGACCTGTATGATCCCGATTATGAAGGAGACGAACTGATTTTTCCGTGTTACGGCTTTATCGATGAGATCATGAGCGAACGAGAGGCTCAGCACGTGCGCGCTCTCTACGCGGCTGAGACGACGATGGTCGATCGCTGGTTGGGCTATCTACTCGACAGCATTGAGCTCTTTGGTTTGCGCGAAGATACCATGGTTGTGCTGATGTCGGACCACGGTCACTACTTTGGCGATCACGGACTGCAGGGGAAGCCGTGGGGCGACTTGGGGCAGCTCTACGAGCCGATGGCCCACCTGTGCTTTATGGTGCAGCATCCGCAGGCCGATCCGGGTCGCAGCGATGCGCTGGTGCAGCCGGTTGATCTGTTCCCAACCGTTTGTGAACTGAGTGGCGTCTCTGCGCCGCAGGGGCTACAGGGTCAGTCTTTTGCTGGCGCTCTGTTGGGCAAAGTCGGTGACCGGCGGTCGTATGCCATCACGGGCCGCAATCTAGACGACCACTGGGGAACGGTCCCGGCTACGGTAACGGATGGCGAGTGGACGCTGGTCTACTGGCCGAATAAAGATTTGGCTTATCGCGGCAAGCCCGTGCGCACTGAGCGCCATCGCACGATAGGATATCCAGAGCGCCGCGTCGACGAACTGTTCTACATGCCGGACGATCCGGAGCAAAAACGCTGCGTATTAGCCGCGCACCCGGCTGAGGCAAAGCGTTTGCACGAGGCGCTGCTAGCGCTGGTTGAGGAGACCGATTCCGATGCCAATATCGCCCAGACCTATCGCCGTTTGCCGGGAGAAAATTACCACCTGTAGATTGGCTTGATAGGGGGATGCCGCAGCGGTATATTGGTGCAATCGCGAGCAAGCAAGGAGAAGGCGAAATGGCGGATTTCACACCAGTTGATTTGAGTTCATACTACAATACGGGCGGAGAGAACGGGGCTTCACAAGAGCGAGAATGGCTGTGGCCAGCACCCGCCGAAAATCGAGATACTACGCCGCTTAAGGAAATGTTGAAGGGCACGCGCGCCTTCTGGGGGATTCCCTTTACCCTTGCACCAGAAGAGAGTGGAAAAGTCGCCGTCCAGGTGGCGCAGGGAGCCAGCGGCGTGCCCGAATCGGTCGTCGTAGAAGTCGGTGCGACCGCGCCGCGCCTGCTCTTTGCCCACGTATGTGCGCCCATCAAGGGGGCTGCAGTGACCGGTGAGGGAACGGGTGAAGAAATCGGTTTCTACCGGGTGCGCTATGCCGATGGCGGCAGCGTCGAGCAGACGCTGCGTCGCCGCTTTGAAGTGCACGATATCAACGTGCCTTGGGGACATCATCCCTTTCTGTGCCGAAACTGTCGCGAGTTTCGTTCGGTGCCCCTCTCCGATCGCAGTTTGTCGTACGGCTTTGCTCAGGTGGGTACTTATACTCCAGATGGACACGATCTGCAGGGATGGTGGCTCTACGATTGGAAAAATCCCCATCCGGATAAGGCAATCGTATCTGTGGAGATTGTTGCGACCGGCGCTACGCCACTGGCGCTGGGCGGCGTGACGCTCTGTGGAGAAGACGGGGATCCCTTTCTCTGGGAAGCGCGCAGAGAGATCGCTGTGGAAGTAGAAGGCGGAGAAAAGCCCGAGGTTGAGATAGAGCGAGGCGTCGTGGTGCATCAGGACGATCTCTTTGCCCCGGGCAGCGATTTTTTGAACAGTCCCGAACGGGGTTGGGGACGCGGTGGTCAGGATGTGAAAGAGGGGGGATACGTAGAAATACACGGATCGCGCGAGGGGCAGCTGACGGTGCGCGCCGGCCAAGACGTTGAAGAACAGCTGCGCTGGGGCGACGTGCTCGATCAGAAAGAAGTCGAGAAAGGTCGCGTGCGCATCGAGATGATTTCGCCGGAAGGCAAGCAGTGGGTGCACGTGCGGGTCGAAGATGAGGATACGGGAGAGACCGTGGGTTCGCGTATTCACTTTCGCACCGAAAGCGGCGCCTACGTGGCGCCGCACGGCCATCAGACCGACGTCAATATTGCGTGGTTTGAGGATATGGGGGGAGACTGCAAGGTAAATGGGGTGCCCTATGCTTATATAGACGGAACGTGCCAGGTCGATATGCCCGTTGGATCGATGTATGTAGAAGTTGTGCGGGGTTTTGAATACGAGCCTGTGCGCAGGCTAGTCGAGATCAAGCCGGGGCAGCGCGACCTGACGCTGAAAGTCAAGCGTGCCTTTGATATGAAGAAGCGCGGCTGGTATTCGGGCGATACGCACGTGCACTTTTTGTCGTCGCAGTCGGCGCACTTAGAGGCGGCGGCCGAAGATCTCAACGTGACGCATTTACTGGCTTCGCAGTGGGGTCGGCTCTTCACCTCGTGGGAAGAGTTTACCGGCGGGCTGGCCCCCACTTCGAGTGAAGACTATAAGATCTGGGTGAGTCAGGAAAATCGCCAGCACGTGCTAGGGCATATCAGTCTATTGGGTTTAAAGGATATGATTGCACCCATCTGCACGGGCGGCGCCAACGAGGACTGGATTGGGGGCGAAGTGGGAGCGCTGATGGCCGACTGGGCGGAGGCGTGCAAAAAGCAGGGGGGACTGGTTATCATGCCGCATATGCCGCTGCCCGATTTTGAAAATGCGGCCAATATCGTCATGGGCCATGCCGATGCGGGTGAGATGTGCTGGCTGTGGGAGGGCGAAAAGATTAGCTCGGCCGAGCGCGGGTATTATCGCTGGCTCAACGTCGGTCAAAAGCTGCCGATTGTCGGTGGCACGGACAAGATGTCCAACGGACGCATCTTGGGGGGCTCGCGGACCTATGCGCGCCTGCGCGAGGGCGAGGAATTCACGTTTGACGCTTGGTGTCAGGCCGTCAAGCAGGGCTCGACCTTTGCCAGCACGGGTGCGATGATTGACCTACAGGTTGAAGGGCAGCCGATGGGCAGCGAGCTGCGCTTAAAGGGTAACGGGGGCACCGTCGAGGTCGAAGTGGTGGCCGAGAGCGTATTTCCGCTGACGGGGGTGGAGATCGTCGTCAACGGCGAACAGGTCGCTCGCGAAGAGAGCAAGCACGGCGATACGTCGATGCGTCTCAAACACAAAATAAAAACCGAAAAGTCGTGCTGGGTGGTGGCGCGCTGTTGGGGACCGCACTACACGGATGCAGGGCCGGTAATGGCTCACTCTTCGCCTGTTTACATCGACGTCGGTCGTCGCTGCGCCTTTGTTGAAGCAGAAGGTAATTACCTGATGACGCATATGGAAGGTGGAGTCGCATGGGCTGAGAATATCGGCGTATTCCGAGACGAGGGCGTGCGGCAGCGTCTGATCGGTCTTTTTAACGAGGCCAAAGGCGAACTGATTCGCCGTATGAGCTGATGGATGGACAATAACTGTGTCACATATTGATAGCATGTTTAGGAGAGATCTATGCTGACGAATGAGCAGGTACACGAGTTTGAACGCAACGGCTTTGTAAATGGCGGCAAGGTGATAAGCGATGCCGATCTGACTGAATTGACGGCGGCCCTTGATGCCGTGTTGGAGAAGGGCCCCGACGGCTTTGATGAAGGGGAACCCCAGCCCGTCTCTTTTCGCACCCTGAGCGGTGATCAGGAAAAGCCCGTTTGGCAGATTGTCAATATTTGGGAGGCGACCCCCGCGTTTGAGCGCCTTATTTACCACCCCGACGTGGTGAGTGGAATCAGTCAACTAACCGGCGACAAAGATTTAATGGTGTGGCACGATCAGATTCAGTATAAACCGGCTGAGTACGGCGGTGCAACGACCTGGCATCAGGACGCGCCGCTGTGGCCGATTATCAAGCCCATGACGCCGGGTTCTGCGTGGATTCCATTTGATGACGCGGACGAAGACAACGGCTGTATGTGGATGGTACCCGGCAGTCATAAATGGGGTAATCAAATAGATTTCTTACGCACGCAGGGCGAGTTAAAACAGCGCGAAGATTTTAAGAACTTGGCGACTTTTTCTCCGCCTAGTGATGCTGATATAGCGCAGGTTGAAGCGGTACCCTGGCCCGTTAAGCGCGGCGAGGTCTCTTTTCACCACTCGCTGACCTGGCACGGTTCGCCGTTTAATCGCTCTGGCAGGCCGCGCCGGGCCATAGCCATTCACTATATGACGGGCGAAGCGCGCTTTGATGCCGGGGGCGATCATCTTATGAAGCGGTTTGTCGATCTGCCCGACGGTGCACCAATGGCCGAAGCGGGCGCTCATTTCCCCAGCGTATGCCGAGACGGCGTGCCCGTGGGCGTGCCTGCGCACCTATCTGCGTAGGTTGAAAAAGAGGGTATGACGCGACGGTGAGAGGCTCTGTGTAAGGCGCGCAGAGTCTCTTCTATTTATGGAGTACTGCAGGCATCGCTTCAACTACGCGCAGAATTTGGTTGGCCGGCGCCGACTCGATTATCTGGTGCTGGCCGCCGGGCCAGAGGATTTCGATACGGGCCGTGCTCGCTGAGCCCAGTCCAAAGTGCAGGCGTGGGTCGCTGCTCGAAAGATAGGATCCGCCGCTGTGGCGCTCGCGCAGCTGTCGCCGTCCGCTCGCCTCAACAAAAACGCGTGTCCCGATGGCGTCGGGATGCCTGTGCCCCACTAGCTCAATTATTAACCAGTTCATCGCTCCGTCGCCGTCGTTGCGCAGGAGGCGAGCGGGTGCTTGCTGCACGGCGATCAGTAGATCTACGTCGCCGTCATTGTCGTAGTCTCCCCGTGCACTGCCGCGTCCGATATGAGGCGCCGTAAAATCGACACCGACTCCGTCCGATACGTCGTAGAACCGCTCGCCCAGGCTGTTGCGCAGGAGTTGGCTCGGCTGTGCGTGGTGCTGGGTTGAATCAATTTCGTATATGCGATCCAGCACGTGCCCGTTGGCGGTGAAAATGTCGAGGAACCCATCGTTGTCATAGTCAAAGAAATGGGTGCCAAATCCCAGGGGAGCATAGGTGAGTTGGTCTAGGCCGACCAGCTGAGTCACATCGCTAAAGTGTCCGTCGTTATTCTGATATAGGGTGTTGGTCTCGGCGGAAAAATTCGTGACGTATAGGTCGGTATCGCCATCGTTATCGTAGTCTGCCCAATCTACGCCCATGCCTGCTTCGGCTTGCCCATATCCGTTAAAACGCGTCCCGGTCTGTAAGCTGACTTCGCTGAAGAGGGCGCCTCTATTCTCGTAAAAGAAGTTCATGGTGCCGTCGTTTGCCACGTATAGGTCGATGTCTCCATCGCCGTCGTAGTCGCTCGTGGTCACGCCCAGGCCGCGGCCGACGTGCGTGAGACCCATAGACTGGGTGACGTCGGTATAGCGTTCTCCATCATTGCGATAGAGAACGTCCGCCTGGGCGGGGTATTCGTCCGGGTCGCAGTAAGTGCGCACGTTGCCCCGCGCGCAGTATACGTTATGTTCGGGTGAGAATGCGACGTAGTTGGCCACAAATAGATCTAGATCTCCATCGTTGTCGTAGTCTAAAAACGCAGCGCTCGTTCCCCAGCGCGGGTCGCCAACGCCGGTTAGTTGGGTCACATTGGTGAACTGTGCCCCGTCGTTTCGGTAGAGTGCGTTGGGGCCCCAGTTTGTTACGTATAGGTCCGTATCCCCGTCGCCGTCGTAATCGGCTGCACTCACGCCCATGCCGTAGCCCAGATCTCCAGCACCGGCTTCGGACGAACGCGCTTCAAATAGACCGTTGCCTCCGTTGTGGTATAGCTGGTTGGTGGGCGCCGCCGCTGAAAGGGCTGAATCAATCGGTGCTCCGTTCACCAGATAAAGGTCTAAATACCCATCGCCGTCGTAGTCTAGAAAGGCCGCGCCTGAACCAAAGGTTTCTACGTAGTGATACTGGCCGCGGGCGTCGTTATAGTGCGTGAAATGCACGCCCGCTTCTGGTGCAACGTCTACCCACTGCACCGGTGGCACGGACGGCTGGTCGCGACAGGCGCTTCCCATACAGATGTAAAAAAGCGTGCAGAGAATGCGGTAGGGTATACGTTGGGTATACGATGTGTAGGGGGTGTTATGGAGCAATGTTCATAGCCTGTGAAGCGATGTGAATGGAAGCGAAATGCGTGCGCAACATAATAGGGTGCGTTGAGTCCTGAGTCGAGTTTTGGGCTGCTACCTCTCGTTTGTGTAGATGTGAATTCAAGCGGGTGATTCTTCTTGATAAGGGGAGCTAAATTACCTACAATGGCCTGTGCATTGCTTCAGATGGGGAGCGCATACAGGTCAGTTAGGCGATGAATAGGGGATACGTATATACAGGCTGGAGTCGATTTGGTAAAGAAACGGCTCCTGCTGAGGTGGTTTGTTAATGCTTCTTGTAAGGACTTTTCTTGCGTATTTGGCGATCGTGCCCTTGTTGGTTGGACCGTCTAGTGCGCAGCAAGAGGGCGTTCGAGAAGACATCGAAACCCTGGCCGGGGTGGGATCTCGCGTCGTTGGCTATTCCGGATATGATGAGGCTGCAGCGTACGTAGAAGCGCGGCTGCGCGCTAGCGGGGCGGCCGAGGTGCGTCGAGACACATTTCCCGTGGTCGTACCCGTAGATTTGGGGGGCTCAATCGGTCTACTCGGGCAACCTCCTGTGCCTATGTGGGGGCTGTGGCCCAATGGAGCTAGAACGCCGACGCTTCCTCAAGAAGGGCTGCGAGCTCCTATGATCTACGCCGGGAAGGGTAATTGGAGCGACTTTAACGGCCGAGAAATTGATGGACGCGTTGTCCTACTGGATTTTTCCAGCGGTGCGAACTGGCTCAATGCCGCGCTGCTCGGCGCCCGCGCCGTAGTATTTATTGCCCCAGACGCAACGTCCCTCCGAGAAATAGAAGACAAAGTGGCCGATGTGCCGCTCGACCTGCCGCGTTTCTGGGTTGAGCGCGATGCGGTTGCGGATCTGCGACGCAGAGCGATGGATAGCGAAGTGCCCGTCGAGATGTTTAGTCGCATGGAATGGCAGCAGAAAACGGCGTGGAATATCTGGGCGCGTTTTCCTGGAAATGATCCTGAATTGAGTAAAGAGACGCTGCTCGTCTCTTCCTACTTTGATGCGAACTCGCTGGTGCCAGCGCGTGCGCCGGGTGCCGAGTCGGCCGTGGGCATGGGCGCACTGCTTGCGCTGGCAGATCGTCTGGGGCGCGAACCCACTCCGCGCTCTCTTATCCTGCTGGCCAGCGGGGCTCATTTTCAGGATCGCCAAGGCATCGGCGCATTTCTTCAGCGCTATATGCGCCGCCATCCATACTACCGAGCTCAGCAGCTCGATTCTCTTAACGTCGATTTGTTTATCGGCCTCGATCTCTCTTCGCACAGCAGTGAACTCGCCGTTTGGGACAACGCTAGTGACTTCACCCTGAAGCGTTTTTTTGCCCCTTTTGGACGCCGTTTTGTGCGCTATGCCGAAGCGGTGAACCCCTCGGTTGAGTCCGGTAGAGAAGTGTTGGCCAATGGGATTAGTCCGATTCGCGGCATGGACTGGTCTACCTATATGCCGGGCGGTTTGCGCACCGCCGGTCAGCGCGTATTCGATGCGGGCCATATCGCGTTGACGTTAGCGACGATCTTTGATGGGCGTCAGGGCATAAATTCTCCCCTTGATCAGTCCGGCCGCGTCCAGTATGCCAACGCACAGCGCCAGAGCGATTTAATCAGTGGAATGGTCGTACGCGCTGCGCGAGACGACAGTCTTTTGCTGGCTGCAAGCGCTCTGCGCAGTCGACTCAAAGACAATCTGCGCGACGTGCGCTTTAAGCTGCGCACGTTTCCACGTCGCTCGCAGGTGCCAGATCGTCCCGTGAGTGGATTGGTGACGATGGCCAGGCCGCGCGAAGCCGATGTGAAAGGAGTGCGTTCGATTCGATATGCGTTGGCCGACAGCGACGGGGTCGCACAGATGAATGCCCTGCCGATGAACCGGTACGCAGCAGCGGCCTACGCTTTTGATGGGGACGGCGCAATTTCTTACGCCCCTGACCTCAGCAAACGGGCTCAGGGGCATACGGGAAAGCCGACGGGACAAGGTCTTACTCACGTCTCGGTGCGCTGGGACAAACCTACAGAGCAAACGTTTGTGCTCTTTCCGACGCGGGCTCGGCCGCTCTATGGCTTGATCGAACCGCGTTCTCTGCGCGCGGTCGATTTGGTCAAAGTGCTTGACGGCCGAGGCGTTGAACCACGGCAGTATGGCTACGTTATTGGTCAGCGCGCACAGCAGGTTTTTGGCGTCTTGTTTGGTTCGCCGGGCTTAGAGGAAGAGAATCGTCTGAAACTGCTGATTGGCGATGTAGATCAGCGTCAGTTGCTGCTCAATAGTAGCGGCTATCGAGACGAAGAAGAGGCTCGAGGGCGCGGATTTCTATTGGCGCATGACGAGCTTGGTTTTACGGCATTACAGGCTGCGCGCGATATGTGGAATCTCGACGAAGCGCGGATTCGTTCGATGCGCCGCCACGCGATAGAGAATGCCCGAATCGATCGACTCCACGCGCGCGTCGCCGATCTGATAGAAGGTGCCGAACGCGCCCGCGATAGGCTCGACTGG
>Ga0181585_10003107_pt1 | contig 14624 bp, 20 predicted proteins | sample 071ome_29_FD_132469 | JGI IMG/M metagenome (GOLD analysis project Ga0181585, IMG submission 132469) | Coastal salt marsh microbial communities from the Groves Creek Marsh, Skidaway Island, Georgia - 071407BT metaG (megahit assembly) | ecosystem: Environmental > Aquatic > Marine > Intertidal... | reverse complement strand
TGCTGAGGTATCAGGTGAGAAAAGCTGAACATCAAAATCATTTGGTACTGTCCGTTTGATCAGGGTAGGAGAGATCACCATCCCTGACCCAACCGTTGTGGCAACGGCGCTTGTTAAATGCACAGGCGTAATGGAAATGCCGTGACCATAAGACATGGTCATAATTTCTGCTCGGCCCCAGCGTGAGGGAATAAGCGGTGTGCCAATTTCTGGAATTTCGAGTGGCGCGGCTTTGAAAAAGCCCATTTGCTCAAAATATTCTTTTTGCATCTCTGCGCCAAGCCGATCAGCAATACGGGCAGACCCTTTATTGGATGAGACGATCAATACCTCAGCCACATTCAACAGTGTTTTTTCAGGGTGATAGTCCCGAATAGAAAACCGACCAACCCGAAGCGGAGACACCACATCAATCATATCAGAAGCTTGAAACTGACCGCTTTCTAAGGCCATGGCTGTGTTGAAGATTTTGAAGGTTGAGCCAAGCTCATAAACACCAGTCGCAGCGCGGTTAAAGCGTTGATTTTCAGAAGCGTGCCGGAAATGATTTGCGTCAAAATCTGGCAAAGATACCATCGCGACAATCTCGCCTGTTTCAATATCCTGTATCACTCCTGCACCGCCAATGGCCTCAAACAAATCTATTTGGGCGCTGATTTCTTGGCGCAGAATAGCCTGAATATTTAAATCAATAGATAAGGTTAAATCCTTGCCTTCCGCCAGCTCTTGGTTTTTGCTGTATTCAATTCCAGCAATGCCTTTGCCATCTTTATCTACCCCGCCTAACAGATGCGCCGCGGCCTCAGCATTAGGATAAACCCGAACCAATTTGCGCCGACCATGGATGCCGGCTATGCCAAGCCGAAGCACATCAGCATATTTTTTCGGGGAAAGCCGCCATGCTAATTCCGCATAGCTGGATTGCCGGGTTAAGCGTGAAAAGAGTTCTTCTTCGCTCATATCGGTGAGAACACTGGACAGTGCCGCTGCCGCTTCGTAGGGATCAAGGATCTCTTTAGGATTGGCGTAAAGCTCAAACGCGGGCAGGGTTGTTGCCATCATCTGCCCGTTGCGATCCAGAATGTCGCCGCGGATCACTTGTTCTTGTGTTGGGGTGTAAAATTGCGCCTCAGCATTGACATCGGCGGCAAGGATTAGCACCCGTGAGCCGATTGCCAGAAAACAGGCCGCGGCCACCAAGCGGACAAACCCAAGTCGATTTGCTGCCACACGCCTTGCTTCTGCCGCAGGCATGTCACGAACCAGACGAATTAAACGCGACAGGATGCTCATTCAATCCTCCAAATCAAATTGGCTTCTGTTATGGCTGTTCCTTCCTCAGGATGAGTAATGCCATCCAATTTTTCGGCAGGAATGATCTGATGCTTGGCCAGAGGCTCTAAGTCCAAAAGTCGCTGGGATAAATGCAAAATGCGATCAGGACGTGACAAGTAAGCCCAATCTGATTGCAACACCATGATGCTGTCTTGGGTGGACTGAATCTCAGCGGTGATGCGCGCCAGTTCTTTTTGCCGGATATCTTGCTGAATGCCGACCAAATAAACGCAAACGCCTAATACCACGGTGATCAGCGTAAGAACTAATGATGTGCGTGCTGAAAAAACAATCATTACGCCACCTCATCCAGCAACGGGGCATCGGTCCGCGTCGCCACCCGAAGCCGCGCAGAGCGTGATCGTGGATTGATTTCCATTTCTTCTTTTGAGGCGGTGATCGGTTTGCGCGTGATCAATTCAAGACGCGGAGGATGTTCTGGAAGATCAGGTAAATGCCGGGATGGCCTAGGCCCTTTCCCTGCCTCATTTATCATAAAGGTTTTCACCAAGCGATCTTCAAGGGAATGAAAGGCGACGACAGCAAGACGTCCATCAGTGCGAAGGCTTGCCAATGCCGCAGGAAGCGCGGCGTCAATTTCTGCCAATTCTTCATTAATATGAATTCGGATAGCCTGAAAGCTTCGGGTGGCAGGATCAATTTGTCCAGGTTTCGGGCGCGGCAATACCCCACGAATAAGACGTGCCAATTCAAATGTGGTGCGGATAGGGCTTTCTTCGCGCGAACGGGTAATAGCGCGAGCGATACGGCGTGAAGCGCGTTCTTCGCCAAAGCGCCATAACACATCCGCAATGTCTTTTTCAGCGGCAGAGTTAATAAAATCCTCAGCACTCACGCCTGTTTTTTCCATCCGCATATCTAGCGGCCCATCCTGTTTAAAAGAAAAGCCGCGGTCAGCTTGGTCTAATTGAGGGGAGGAAACCCCAAAATCAAAAACAATGCCATCGACCGCGGGGAGGGTGAGTTGGTGGAGGATATCCTTAAGATCTGAAAAGCGGCCTTCCCTTAGGGTCAGGCGACCTTGATATTCAGAGATCATATTTTGTCCGGCACTAATCGCATCGGGGTCACGGTCAATCGCAACAACGTGACAAGGCGCAGCATCAAGAATAGCGCGGCTGTAACCCCCGCGACCAAAAGTGGCATCAACATAGACCGCGCCAGATTTTGGTGACAACGCTTCTATAACCTCAACTACCAGAACGGGGTGATGTTCTGGATGGGGGATCATTGCCCTGCTCCTGATGGGGTTCGAGGCTTCAAGATCAGTTTTGGCATCTGTCCGTCACGCGCGGCGGAACGGCTTTTGGTTTCACGAGCCTTAAAGCTGGCAGGATCCCAAAGTTGAAAGGATCGACCGATACCGGCAAACAAAACGGTTTCATCAATATTAGCATGGGAGAGGAATTCTTCAGGCAGGACAATTCGGCCTTCGCTATCAGGGCGCATTTCTTGCGCGCTAGCAATAATCATCTGCAACATTTCAGCGTCTTCTGAAAACGCATCCATGCCATCAATGGCATCAGCGATTTGATTCATGCGCTCAGAGGACATGCCTTCAAGGCAGGCATGGGTCAACGACCGCGTCAGGATAAGCGGTTCATTCCGATGCTCAAGAATGGTCCGAAACTTCGCAGGAACAGAAACGCGTCCCTTTCGGTCAATCTTGTTTTCATATGTCGACGTGAACAATTCCACGGCGCCATCCTTCCTATGCTTGCCTCTGTCACCACCTTTGGTAACAGCCCCAGAAGAGCCAAAATGGCATCTTGGGATATTATGGGATATCATGGGAATTCATGGGCTGTCAATGGGAAAAGCCGGAAATATCTAAAAAAACACAATTATTTCATATAGTTAGCATAAAAAATTAAGATCTTTCGTTTAGTCATTGAAAAATAACAATATTCTATTTTGTTCATGTTATGTTCTTATTTGAAATCAATATCTTACGGTGGCGAATCGCAAATGATGCAAAAGCTGTCTCTTGCCTGCTAAGGGCGAGAGCATTTCTGATGAGTTGGCATATTATGAGAGAACTGCTGACCCAATAGTTGAAATGGATAGCGGAAACTTAAGCTTTTATCTTTGCTTTGGATGCGGTTTTACGAGCTTTGCCTTTTTGAGCCACTTGTCGCCCCGCTTTTTTGGTTTTAGCGCCTTTTTTGGTGGGGGTGGTTGAAACCCTCTCCGGCTGATAAGGCGGTGATGGCTCTACTCTAACCCAACTGGCATTGTCCTCCTTGCCATGATCGTGACTTTGCTGAGGCTTCTGATGATAGGTTATGTCCCGAATATGGTGCAAAGCTTCGAGGATCGCTTCGCGGTCATGGCGCATTTCCTCTAGCCGATCTAACATGGATAAAAAGACTGCTGCCAGTCCATTAATTAATCCTACTGCTACAATCATAACTATAAAACCCAAAACCAGAGATACCGACAAATCAATACCAAGCGTATCAAAACAAAATCTGACACCCACCACATAGCTGATCAGGCTGATGGGGATAATGGCAAACAGATTGATTATCCCAAAGAGGCTGGCTAGTAAGCGGTGACAATAAGACATGATTACAACTCCAGTTAGATTTCTGGGATCAGTCTATCGTCATCTTCTTAACAAATGTTTAAGCCGGCACAGAAAATTGAAATTGTAGATTAGAAATGGGTCAGATGGTCTATAAGCCGGGTTCTGTCTGTCGCCAAAGCGGCAGGATGACCATTCATCTGGGACGGAAGTTACCTTCACGCCTCATGCGACCTACCCGAACATAGAGAGAAAACCATCCCTTGCCACAAGGGCATCATGTTCCTATCTGGTCTTGCTCCCGGTGGGGTTTACCCTGCCAATTTCGTTACCGAAACCGCGGTGCGCTCTTACCGCACCGTTTCACCCTTACCGTCTAAAGACGGCGGTTTGTTTTCTGTGGCACTTTCCCTAAGGTCGCCCTCGCCGGACGTTATCCGGCACCGTGGTTTTCTGGAGCCCGGACTTTCCTCTGCCGAAACAGCGATCATCCGACCATCTGACCCAAACCTTATCTATGATGGGTAATGGAGGATGTCAAGCTAGGGGCGGATCAGAAGTCTTCGCTGTTATCTTTGCCTTCGATGTCTTGTTGCAAGAGCGCAGCCTCAAGCCAGCGTTCTTCTTGCCGAGCCAACAACTCGCGTTCCGTGTTCAGTTGATTAACTAGTAATTTAAACAAATCCGCATCACGACTAAACAATTCTGGATCCGCCAGTTTGTCTTCGGTTGCTTGGATGCTTGCTTCTAGGGATGCTATTTCTGCTGGCAGAGTTTCTAATGCGTGTTTGTCTTTGAAACTTAGCTTACGGTCATGGGGCCTGTCAGGGCGTTTTGGTTTTGCCGCTGTTTTGGATTTGCCTGATGACGCATTTGTTTTCTGGCTTTGCTGTTTTTGGCGCCGCGCCAAATAATCAGAATATCCACCAGCATGGGTGATGATCCGCCCATCTTCTTCAAACGCCAATACTGCGGTAACGGTGCGATCAATAAAATCACGATCATGGCTGATGATAATGATAGTGCCTTTGTAATCAGCAATCACCTCTTGCAGCAACTCGAGGGTTTCCATATCTAGATCATTCGTTGGCTCATCAAGCACGAGCATATTGTGCTGTTCAACAAAAAGCCGTGCGAGCAAAAGACGGTTCTGCTCTCCACCTGATAGTGTGCGTACCCTTTGCGTGACTTTATATTCATCAAAAAGGAAGTCTTGCAGATAGCGTTTGACATGAACCGTTCGGCCTTGCCGTTCCACGGTATCGCCGCCATCGGGGCAAAGCACCTGCCAAGGGGTAGAATCCTGGTTTAAGGCTGTACGCTGTTGATCAAAATAAGAAGCTTCAAGACCAAACCCTACCTTGACCCTGCCAGAATCAGGGGCAAGTTGATCAAGCAGGATTTTCACCAGTGTGGATTTCCCTGCTCCGTTCGGGCCGATAATCCCTATGCGATCCCCTTTACGGATGATTTGATTAAAATGTTTGAACAAGGTTCGTCGAGGGGCATTTTGGGTTGCTGCACCCCCTATAGTTGCTGGCGCAGGAACCGTCGCTGTTAGGTCAATAGCTTCGAGGACTATCTGACCGCCGCCTTCGGTGCTGGCGGTCATCATGCGACTGCTGCGGCCTGCACCTGCTGCCATCGTTGATCTGATTTGCCGCATTTCTTGCAGTTCCCGCATTCGCCCTTGGTTGCGTTTGCGTCGGGCGCTGATGCCTTCGCGTGACCATCTGGTTTCTGATGAAATACGTTTATCCAGTTTTTCACGCCGCACCTGTTCTTCGGCTAAGATGACCTCAGCCCATTCGTCAAAGCCATCAAATCCCCCTTGGCGGCGGCGACACTTGCCATTGTCAATCCATAGAGTGCCACTGCCAATGTGGTTAAGAAAAGCGCGGTCGTGGCTGATCACCACCAATGCGCCAGTATGCGTCATCAACAAGTCTTCCATCCAAGTGATAGTGGGTAGGTCAAGGTGGTTGGTAGGTTCATCCATCAACAACACATCAGGCTCTTTTACCAGCGCCCTTGCAAGGGCTACCCGTCGAGATTCCCCACCCGAAAGCCCGTCACTTAACCGGTTAGGATCCATCCCCATTCGGGTCAGATAGGCATCCGCCTTATGGGGCACAATAACGCTATCGCCATCACTGCCGGTGCCATGCTGAACAATGCTGGAAAGGCTCATGCCTTTGGGTAGGGTTGGGGCCTGCGGCAGATAGGATACCGTTTTGCCAGGGGCAATCCATAAAGACCCTTCATCGGTTTCTGCTAGCCCAGCCATGATCTTCATCAATGTTGATTTTCCGGCCCCATTACGCCCAACCAGACACAACCGGTCACCGACCTCAAGGCTGACATCCACCCCTCGCAGCAGCCAGCGATCACCCAGATTGACCCCAATATCATGAACACTAAGGAGGTTTTCTGCCATCTCTTATTCCTCACGCAGGGTTTTGATGCGTTCATAGGCCGCGTTGATGCTTGCTACTTTTTCCGTAGCGGAACGAATAAACTCTTTGGGTAATCCTGCGGCCTGTAAATGGTCGGGATGGTGCTGTCTTACTAATTTAAGCCAAGCTTGTCTGATCATGGTTGGGTTAGCATCAGGGCTGACATTCAAAATGTGATAGGGATTGTCGTCATCATGCTGATAAAGCATCTCAAAGCGGCGAAAAGCCTTATCATCGTAACCTAATTCCATCGCAACATGATAGAGATATTCCTGTTCCTTATCGGTAATCTGGCCATCCGCATTCGCAATATGAAAGAGCAGTGCCATCAGATGCTCAAACACTACCGCCTTTGGCCCGAATAATTGTCGCAATTGCCGGGCATAGCCTTCATACCCAGCTGGGGTTTGGCGTGCCAAATCCCAGAGCTGGCCAACATGGGTAATATCTTGGTCTGCGATATCCACCTTTTCCCGAAAGGCAAGAACCTCATCCAAAGTAACCTTGCCATCAGATTTTGCCATTTTCGCAGATAAGGCAACCAGAGCAACCGAAAAGGCCACATTCTGGCGCAGATGTTCATCATGCCCATCCCGATAATGATCAATGGCGTGTCCTGCTAATGCGCCGACTAATCCCCCAATAGGGCCGCCAATCGCAAGCCCGGCGGCACCACCTAGAATAGTAACCCAAATGCTCATGCCCTTTTATCAGGCAATCACCTTACATTTGGCAAGCAAAAGCCGCATTGAACACAGCAGGAATGCTAGGCAAAGATGATTTTCAGCCCTTGATTAGTTGTCTTTATGGCGAAAACTGTTATTTCTAGGCACATGATTACGGATGATGATATGGCCCCAAAGACACCCCCTGAACATCTGCTTGATGCCACCGGACTGAAATGCCCATTGCCAGTATTAAAAGCGCGGCGGCGGATTTCAGAAATGGTGAGCGGTGAGCAATTGGTGGTGCTGGCTGATGATCCTGCCGCGCCATTAGATTTTGCTCATTTCTGTGAGGTAGGTGGGCATCAGCTGGTTGAGCAAACCGAAAACGAAAAAGGCCATTTGCGTTTCGTTATTGTTAAAGCCTAATTATGACCCAGCCGCATTGTCATAAAGTGCGGCTAACAATCTGGCGTGCATAGCGGCATGATCTTCGCCTTTATGATGATGGATAAGATGCGCTTTACAGCAATCAAAAAACCCCTCTGCAGGAAGTCCGCGTGACGTCTTGCTGATGACTAACGCCGCCCTAAGGGGGCGATGGGCTTTCGCGTCTTCAGCAATCATATGTTCTAGATATTCCGTAAGCTGATGAATACGATAGGGTGAGGGGATTGCCGCCATTTCAGCAAGGTCAGCATAGGTAATAGTCTGGTGATGCTTTGCCAGAGACAAAAGAATCTCTTGAACTTTTTGTTGCCAATGTGGATCAGTAGTGGAAATAGTTGTCATGATAATGTTATGACTTTGATGAAAGCCCAACTTCCCTATCTGGTGTCATGATGCGCTTTATAAGAGGTCTCATTTTCTCAATCCTGTTTTACGGCAACACGGCTGTCATGGCAATCCTTGGCTTGCCTTTGTTAATCTTGCCGCAAGCGGTAACTTTTTTCTGGCAGTGGTTATGGGCACGGATAATGATGGCCTTGCTTAGGGTGATTTGTGGCATCCGGTCGCGATTTGAAGGGGAAACACCGGATAGGCAGGTGATCTATGCGGTAAAGCACCAATCAGCATGGGAAACAATAGTTTTGCTGGCGCTGTTTGGCAGGCCTGTGACAGTGATGAAACGGTCGTTGTTATGGATACCTATTTTTGGGTTATATCTGTTACGGTTTGGCGTCATGGGCATTGACAGAAGCCAAGGTAAGGCCGCGCTTAAACAGATGATCCGGGTAAGCCAAAAGGCCGCCGCCACAGGGCGCAATCTTTTGATCTTCCCTCAGGGCACTAGACTTGCGCCGGGTGAAGAACACCCCTATCATAGTGGTATCTATGCGATATATGCAGCAACAGGGCTTGAGGTTGTGCCCGTGGCGTTGAACTCAGGGTGTTTTTGGCCAAAAGATACTATTGCAAAAACCCCTGGTGAAATTGTTGTTAGCACATTGCCGCCAATACCGCCGGGACTTTCCAGACAAGAATTGATGCAGCGTCTGGAAGAAGCCATTGAAACAGAAAGCCAAAAACTGATCATGGGCAAACCTCACGCGTGATCAAAAGGGAATGAGGAATAGCAATGGACGGATATTCTGGCGAAAACGGTAGGCAGCGAAATGTCATTGGCGGCTTTTTGGCTAGTTGTTCTGAACGCCCAATGACGGGATTTTATCGCACCGGATGTTGCGACACTGGTCCTGAAGATGCCGGATCACATACCGTTTGTGCTGTTATGACAGCTGAGTTTTTAGAGTTCAGCAAAGCGGCAGGAAATGACCTTTCCACCCCTAGACCTGAATATGGATTTGTTGGGCTTAACCCTGGTGACCGCTGGTGCCTTTGTGCCGGCAGATGGGAACAGGCCAGACAAGCCGGAAAAGCCCCAAAGGTTGTGCTAGAAGCAACCAATCTGGCAAGCCTTAATATTTGCCAGCTTGAGCATTTAAAGGCCGCGGCCTTTGATGAAAACCCTTAAGAAAGAGAAAAAAAATGCTAACGCTTGACCAGAAAGTTACCGTAGTTTGCACGGAGACAGATGTCACTGCTCCTGGCAAAATTGTTCGTATCAGGCCTGATGGATTTGATGTTGCTCTTGGCGACCTTATCATTAAGCTTTATCGGCACAAGCCGAATATTTATGTCGGCAACCAATCAGGGATGGAGTTTGTTGTTCGCACCTGAACTGTTTTCCCAAAGGATTACCACCTATGGCAGATCAATCGAAAACACATGGTCGTCACCCTGATACCGCCTCGCAAGAACAAGATACTGAGCAAGCAAAAATGGGGACAAACACGGATGCTTCATCTGGCGGTGATCGCTGGATTTGGGGGGTCTGGCTTATCATTGCGGTGATTGCTATTGGCATTTTACCCTTGACCACGCGTGGCCTAGAAATGGCACGCGCCATTGCCAGTTTTTGTGGTTTTCCTGTCTGATGGGTGATGCCCTTATGCTGGTTCAAACCGAAACAGGGATGCTATCTGCCCTTGGTTTGATTTTTTTACTCGCGGGTTTAGTAAAGGGGATGATCGGAATTGGGATGCCTGCGATTTGCATGGTGTTAATGACCTTATTCTTGCCGCCTTTGGTCGCAATTCCATTAACAGCAACCCCAACCATGATCGTCAATGTCCTGCAACTTTACCGTGCCCAAGACCGCGGTTTGATTGTCCGGCGGTATGGGTTTTTTGCCTTATCGTTATCACTCAGCATTTTTGTCATTGGCTATTTTGTTCGCTCTTTTCCTGAAGCCCTTTTGCTTTTGGTTCTTGGTGTAGCGATGGTCATTTTCTCAGTTCAGTCTCTGGCTGGCTTTAGTGTAAGAGTATCGCCGTGGCAAGGTTGGCAAATTCTTGGCGGGGTCACATCAGGTTTTGTCGGCGGGCTTAGTTCCGTCTTCTCACCGCCTATTGTGATGTATTTGCTTGGCCGTAAAGTCGAAAAAGAAGAGTTCATAGGCGCCACAGGTTTTCTTTTTCTTGCTGGGTGTTTACCGCTTGTCGGGGCTTTGATGCTGAATGGCGTTTTGACCTTTGATCTTTTCATCAAATCTCTTGCTGGTTTGGTGATTGCCTTAACAGGATTTTTAATTGGTGAACGCATCCGGGCCTATATTTCTCAATTATGGTTTCGCCGCTTAATCCTCATCTTTTTTCTAATCATGGGATGCCGGTTGATCCTCATTTCCGTTCTCTGACATGTCCGGATGAAATGGGATTTGTCGCGTTTAGAAAACTAGGTCGCATAAGTGCTGTTTTATGGTGCATAAACGACAAAACCATCCTAATTTATCCCCTTGTTTTGTTTAAGAATTTGGCTGATCTTGAACACTGATCACGCAGCTCGGAGATGGCGATGTCAGTGGATAGATTAGGGATTATTCTTATCATAGCTGGAATGTCGCTGTTTAGTATTCAAGACTTGCTGATAAAGGTACTGGCCGAACATGGATCCTTGCTTCAGATTTATGTGTTGCGCGGTGTCATTGGCGGTTTAGTTATCCTTGGTTATCTCTATATCACAGGCCGGCCAATCAGGTTTGGGACGGCCTATCCGTTGCTGACGGTTATCCGCTCAACCTTCTTTTTTGTTGGATTTATGAGCTTTTATATCTCGCTTTCGCTTATGCCTATTGCCGAGGCAACAGCACTCTTTTTCATCAGCCCGTTGTTCATCACGATTTTATCGTGGTTTCTCTTAAATTATCAGGTAGGATTATATCGTCTTTCAGCCATTATTATCGGGTTTATTGGCACAGGGCTTATTGTTAAGCCTAGCTCTACAAATTTTGAATGGGCTTATATGTTGCCGATTATAACGGCACTGACTTATGCTATTTCCATGATGATTGCCAAACATACTCGCGATCAGGATACGGTTTTTCAGCAAACCATTCATATGTATTTAGGCAGTATCTTTTACGGCCTTTTGATCCTTGTGGTGATTAATTGGCTTGGCCTGTCTTTTGAAGGGGTGAGGGGGCTTGAATATGTGTTCCGCCCATGGTCATTCTCAGACCTCATGATATTGGCATCAATTACGACCATATCGGTGGTAGGGACAATCGGAATGATTTTCTTGATATCCGCTTATCGCATCGCGCAACCGCCTGTGGTTGCACCTTTTGAATACACGCTTTTGGTGGTGTCTATTATCGTAGGATACGCCGCTTTTGGTGAGGTGCCCGACGCATATTCTATTACCGGCATGATTATGATTGTTTTCTGTGGGTTGTTTATCTTTGTCCGTGAGGAAGTCCGCGGAATGCCTTTGGCGATTAAAATTCGGCTTAGATAAAATCTGACCCCAAACGGTTTCAACGCAATCCTAAGTCATAAAAAAGCTGGCCAAAAGGCCAGCTTTAGAAAATGATATTTGAAATGTCTTAGACAGCAGAAAGGTTTACAGCAGAACTTTTGCCGTTTTTGCCTGTTTCTACTTCAAAGCTGACCTGCTGATTTTCAGCAAGAGTTTGCATTCCGGCGTTTTTAACAGCGGAAATATGAACGAAAACGTCCTGTGATTTGTCTTCGGGTTCGATAAACCCATAACCTTTGGTTTCGTTGAACCATTTAACGGTGCCATTTGGCATGAACTTCTCCTTAAGAAGTGAGTTGCTAATCGTCAAACAACTTCAATTTCCGTAGAGAAGCAAAGCGTTGACCCCTTATCAACGTGATAAGGTATCCGCTTATGGCACTTTGTACGACCAAAATCCAGATAAATTTCATTTTTGCTAATAATGATGTGTTCGATAACCACCCCTGAGACAGGTAAGGCATCATTGACAACCAGCTTGGTTGTCCTAAGATCTAACCTACCGATGTCTGAAAGACAGACCTGTCGTTTCCGCCATGGGCGCAACAGGTTATTCTTGGGGTTTCTTATCGCCCGTGGATTTGATCTGGCCTAACCATATGTTCTTTTTTGTGGTGTCAGGTAGCTTATAATGTAAAGGAAAATCACCTCATGGCAGATATCCATATTCAATTTACCCTTTTTTCAGCGTTCTATTCGCCTTTGATTTCTACTATGACTGGTGGTTTTCTTGAAGATGAAGGTCTTAGCTATGACTGGAGCGTTGCCGCCCCTGGCACTTCAGCAATCTCAGCGCTTGAAGACGGCACCGCTCAGGTGGTTCAATCTACGATCAGCCAAGGGTTTAATCGCCTTGAAAAAGGTAAGCCGAATGTGGCAAAGCATTTTGCCCTGATTAATGATATGGATGGGTTTTTTATCACCAGCCGTCAACCAGATGCGTCTTTTAGCTGGTCAAGCCTAGAAGGGGCAGAAGTGCTGGTTCATCATGGCGGTCAGCCGATGACCATGTTTACCTTTGCTTGTCATAAAGCCGGAATTGATATTGATAAAATTAAGATTATTGATGCAGGAAATGCCAAAGAAATGGATGCTGCTTTTCGGCGAGGCGAAGGCCAGTATATCCATCAGCAAGGCCCAGCCCCACAACAGCTAGAAGCTGATGGGGCAGGATATGTGGTCGCGGCGCTTGGGCCAGTGATTGAACCATGTGCCTTTTCCAGTCTCGCGGCGATACCCGAATGGCTTGCAACGGATCAGGGCAAAGCCTTTTGCCGCGCCTATGAACGGACACGCAATTATATGAATGATACTCCAGCCGCTGATATCGCTGCTGCCCAGAAATCATTATTTCCTCATACGGATGAAACCGTACTTGCAGAATGCATTAAGGCATATCAGATGATGGGTTGTTGGCCGCGTAGCATGGAAATTACCAACAAAGGGTATGATGCCATGTTAGATATTTTTACTTACGATGGTAAAATCACTAGCCGACATCCTTATGATCAGGTTTGTGTTCGTGTTTGATCCAATGGCTGTGAGAGATCGCCACTGATTTAGTGGCAAGCTTTGCCTAGGGCTTTGAGTCGCCAATAATTATAAGGAAGCGGCGTCAGAAAGCCGGCCATCAGCATAACAGGTATTACCCACCACGTTAGCTTAGCACCCCCGGTTAGGGCAACATCCACCACGTTCATTGCTAATTCCATGGCCACCATGGACAGAAACGACATGCCAATCGCGGTTTTGAACGCGATCTTTAACGCCATCTGGCGCGATAGAATAAAGGTTTCCAGCATGATTGAGGTCAGCAAACCATTAATAATGGCCAGTGTCATAATATGTAAGGTCGGCCAGGGTATGCCTGTATATTGAAAAAAAGCAATGGTGCCAAAATCACCAATTGAACACCCAATAAGACACCACATAGTATTATATGATGACCGCCGCCATGTGTGCCGGCAGGTCCAGTTTATGGTTAAATGTGTGGTTAGTGTTGCCATAATACCCCTCTATACATATGATTATGAACCTTCCCCTTAAGGTAAAGTAAAGCGGTTTTTGTGGAGACGGACTTGAATATTGGAACAGCAGCAAAGCAGGCGGGTTTAACTACTAAAACCGTTCGATATTATGCCAATATCGGTTTAATCGTGCCGTATCAGAACCCATCATCAGGGTACCGAGAATATATGGAAAGTGATGTCGCCAAATTGCAATTTATTGGGATGGCGCGGCGCTTTAATTTTTCAATTGATGAATGCCGCGAGTTGCTGGCTCTCTATGAAGATCGCAACCGAAGTAGTCACGATGTGAAAACTCTAACAATGCTAAAAATTAAAGAAATTGAGAATAAGATTAAAGAATTGCAGTCTCTTAAAGATCAGCTTTCTCACTTGGCATCAGGTTGTGATGGTGATGACCGTCCAGATTGCCCTATTTTAGATGCTTTAAGCGCAGGAAAAGGACAATCCTGATAATCCAGCTAGAGAGCTTTCTTTGAAAAAGATATCTCTGATCAATGCAGAGAATATAACATTCTGGGCCTTTATATTTCTCAGATACAAATAATTTATATGACTATTCTATTGAAAATAGGTATATAAATTATATATTAATAATAATATAAAACCATTTTTAAATCGAGTAAATTTCATGCCTCAGATTCAATATTATGCCCAACTTCGCAATTTGATTATGCAGATGGAAACCGATCTCTCTATCGCGTCACTGACAGAAATCGAAAAGAAAGTCATTTCCGCACTGATCATGTTGTCACAAGAACAACAAGAGCCTATTCATCTGGATCAACTTCGTGACCATGCTTTGCTGAATAATATGCCTCAGCCGTCACTCTATCGGGCGTTTCAAACCCTTATTAAATCAGGGTTTATTGCTAAGGTCGGTTCTGAACGCTCTGGTCTTTACATGCCCAACACAGAACGGTTTGGCTAAAACAAAAGCGCGGTATCATTAACTGTGTTTGATTTATGATGTTCGCTGTTCATGTTTTTAAACATGGGTAATTAGGTATGGCCATATGCATTTGATATCTGCCCTATATCATCACTGGTTAGGATTTGTGATCATTATTTATCTAAGTATGTTCTGGCTTTGCTTTAATGTTATTTTCCCGATTGAGTATTATTTCCTCGGCGAGTCTAGTGCCATAGCCAGCCTTATCTTTCTGCCTCATGCAGTCAGGGTGTTGTCGAGCTGGTTACTTGGGCCAAAAGCTTTATTTGCATTGATACCTGCGGAAATCATCACGCATACGATCTGGGGATTAGAATACAC
>Ga0181585_10003106_pt1 | contig 14625 bp, 9 predicted proteins | sample 071ome_29_FD_132469 | JGI IMG/M metagenome (GOLD analysis project Ga0181585, IMG submission 132469) | Coastal salt marsh microbial communities from the Groves Creek Marsh, Skidaway Island, Georgia - 071407BT metaG (megahit assembly) | ecosystem: Environmental > Aquatic > Marine > Intertidal zone... | reverse complement strand
TTCACCACTTGCATAGCCTTTTGTACTTCTAAGATTTCGAACAAGCTCAACCATATTGTTTTCTGAGATATCAACAACATGAAGAGTTTTGGGATCTCGCTTGAAAATTTCTTGCGCTACAGCTTGACCAATTGTGCCTGCTCCACCAATGACTAAAAACCGAGATTTTTTAATAATGGTTTTTAAAGTATTCTCTTGGGTTTCTATATCTTGAGAAAAAAGAGCTGAATTGCGTCCAATGAGTTTTAGTAAATCCATAATGCACCTAGAGTGGTTTTAAGCAATGATTATAGGCTATCAATAAATATTATATTTAAAAATAATAATTCGTTAAAGGAATTATTTAAGCATAAAATCTTAGAATAGCATTCTCTTAATGAGTATTGCTATCTTTATTAAAAAACCTTGAAAACAGTTAGGCAAACTATGTGTAAATAAGTCTTCCAAGACATTTCGTATAAGTATTCTTCATTTAAACTCTTGGATCTCAATAATTTTCTAATTGGGATAAATGCTTTATATTCATTTATATGAGTTGGGTTTATACAGGATAGGTTCCAACTTTCGTTGACTTAAATTTAGCCATTAAATGAATATCAAATATTTTTTTCATCATTTTTTACTTTAATTAAAAAATTGTTTCATTCATTAAAGATAGAATCGAGGCCTGATTCAATGTCTTCTTTTGGCTTCCAAGACAATATTCTTGATGTTTTCTCTATATCCACATAAAGGTTGTCAAATAATCTAGTATAAAAACTTTGTCTTCCAATAAGGATACAAAATATTTTTATAAATAAAGGACTTAAATAAAAAATTTTTGTTTTTATACTAAGTTTATTCGATATTAATTTTATCAAAGAAACTGTCGAAATATCATTTCCATCACTCACCAAAAATACCTGATTAGCAGCTTTAGGATGATCAATACAAAGTATTAACAAATCAACCAGATTGTTTATGGATACAAAGCTGCGTTTATTATGTTTTGCTGCAGAGAGGGGTAAAGGTATTCTAAATTTGATAATTTTAATTAGAAAATAAAGGTTACCTTTTCTTTGTTTTCCATAAACTAAAGGCGGTCTTATGCATACTACTTCCATGTCCGAAGATCTAGATAGCTGAAAAAGCCTTTGCTCTGCTTGAAATTTTGATATTGCATAACTTCCTTCAGGTTTTGGAACATCATCAGCCAAAAATCCTCTTTCAGTTGTTGTTTCTCCATTCACTTTTATGGTGCTTAAAAAAATAAATCTTTTTACTCCAGCTTCAATTGCAGCGAGAGCTAAGTTTACAGTAGCATCTACATTAATTTTCTTATACTTTATTGCAGATTTATTGGCATCCTCTTTCATTATATGAACTCTTGCTGCAGTATGTATAATTACATCGATACCTCTTAAAAGTTCCTTCCTGTCTAATGCATCTTCTAAGTTGCCTAATTCAATTATATTAATTTTATTATCAGTTTTCTCATCTTTATTTTTTTTTCTTACTCCTGATACTGGAGTGTGGATTCCTTGGGAAAGCATTAATGATAATAACTCCTTACCAACAAAACCATTCCCACCAGTAACAAGAACCTTCATAAAAGAACCTCTTCCCAAACTTTTCTTGTTTTATTAGTAATTAAATTTTCTGCGAACCTATTTAGCACAATCTTCCTTCCCTCCTGACCCATTGAATGTCTTAGGTTTTTATCAATTATCAATTCTTCAAGACGGATTGCTAAATCCCTTGATTCTCTCACTTTTACAAGGTATCCATTAAGACCATGAGATACCACTTCTTTGCAACCTGGTACATTTGTTGTCACTATCGGTTTAGCACAACTAGCTGCTTCAATAAGAACTTTAGGTAATCCTTCCCTATAAGATGGTAAGCAAACTATAGAAGCCTCGCTCATTATCTTTGGCATATCATCACTAAATCCCCAGTATTCTATTAGCTCTTGATCTACCCATTTTTCAATAACTTCTAATTCAATATTTTCTGGGTTATGTATGTCTTGACTGCCAACTAAAATAAACCTAGCAGCTATAGATTTGGATTTAATAATCTTAGCAGCTTCAACAAACTCTCTAATACCCTTATCCCATAAAAGTCTTGCAGGTAAAATTATAGTTGGTATTTTTTTAAGTTTTTCCTCCTTTGGCATAAAAAGATTTGTATCTACTCCTGCTCCTTCTATTAATCTTGTTTTATTTTCTTGAATTAATTTTAAATCCCATACTGTCTTACAATCATCTTTATTTTGCATTATCAAACGTGTTTTACCTCCTGAAAGACAATATTTCAAAAATAGTACAACAAAAGGTCTAAGCAATTTTGCTAAAAATTTATTAGAACTAAAAATAAAGCCCATACCCCCTAAGGCAAATACTCTGCTATCAATATCTTGGAATTTAGTGACTATTGAACTAAATATTACTGGTTTTATTGCAACAGCATGAATCAAATCAGGTTGATACAATTTAAACGTTTTAGAAATTTGAATAATAGTTTGGATATGATTTACAGGACTCAAAGAAGTTCTACTTAAAGAAAAATTATAGACTTCAATGCCTTTATCCTTTAATAAAGTAGTATTTTTTCCTCGGTTGCACAAGATGCCAACTTTATAACCATTTTCTAACGCCTCAATAGCCAAATTAAGCCTATGAGATATGAAATACGATTCTTCAGAAATAATAAATAGTATTTTTTTCATTTATAAGGTTTTTTTAATATAAATAAAACTTAATTTGATTTCTTTAGGGTCATTTGAATATCAAAACTGCTCATAATTTATTCTGCCAAATTTATGAACTTAGTTAAAAGTTTTTATGGCTATAAATAATCATAATATTTTTTACTAATTTTGTGGGGTTGGTAAAGATAAAATAGATAATTTTAGGAAATCTTCACTTAAATGTTTAGCTCCAGCTCTAGTTAAATGCCCTCCATCTGAAGAAATTAATAATCCATCCTTTGTAAAGATAACACATTCCATAACATCACCTCCGCAAGATACAAGACTCAAATCTACAAAGAAATCTGGAGGTATTATTGCTTTTAGTTTTTTATTGGTAGCAATCACTTCAACTGAAGAGGCTTGCCTGTATATGTGACGTTTGGATGGATCAATATTTAAAATTTTATATGGTGAAATATTTCCAAAGTGCTTGCTCCCAAAAACTTTTATCTCTGCATCAAACTCAGCCGATAAGTTCGCTAACGTTTCAGGTATTAAATCTATCACCCAATCCTGCCATGAACTCACCAACCAAATTTCATCAGCTTCTGCCATTAATAACTTCATATCAGGGTCTTCATACCTTCCCATCCAATCACATCTATTAATTCGATTCTTAGGTATAAAGTCATAAATATTTTTATTAGTATAAGAATTTCCACACTCAGAATTAATTTGTTTTGTTGAGAACTGCATGACAGTATCAAATCTTCCCTCATACATAACATTAATTAAATCCTTAGCATAACTATCACCAACAACCATTACACGACGCTTAGAAGTTTCGTTAAAAGGTCTCATTTGTAGTTGGTCAAAACGAGTTTGGTTATAATTACCTTGATCTACGAACTGTTTTAATATTTTCTGATCAGCTTCGTTATAGCGATTTAAAAAGCCATTATTAAAAATTAGCATCATGCCCAAAACTATAGAAACTAAAGAAGCTAAAGCACTATATTTAAAAATATGTCTCATAGAAAACTTACTTCTGTCCCTAAAAGGGGTTTCTATGAGTCTATAACTAAATAATGAGAGAATAAATGATAGAGGTATTCCTATAATGATTATATATTCAGAGAAATTCAAATGCCTCATGAATACAAAAATGGGCTGATGCCACAAATATAAACTGTAGCTTACTAAACCAATCTTCACTAACCATGGACTAGTTAAAATGCGATTAACTATATTTCTGTTAGGGTTAGCAATAATTAATAAAAAGGTTCCAAATACAGGAATTGTTGCGGCATAGCCAGGAAAAGCCGTGGTCTTGTCAAAGCTTAATATCGCATAAAATATTAAAGAGAGACCAAATATTGAAAGCATACTAGAATATTTTTTTCCTAAACTAGTTAATCTTTCTCCATAAAAAGCTGCAGCAGCACCAATCATTAACTCCCATGCTCTAGCAAAAGGCAGATAAAAAGCTGTCTCAAAATGCAGACCAGTAAGAAACCAAGAAATGTAGAGTGAGCATAAGATTGTTAGAAGAATAAATGATCCAATCCATTTGCGTAATTTAGACCATAGAAGCATTAATATAATTGGGAATACAAGGTAAAACTGTTCTTCGACTGCTAAACTCCAGGTATGTATTAACGGCTTTAATTCTGCCGCCCCACCAAAATATCCTCGCTCGCTCCAAAAAAGTACATTTGATAAAAATGTTGGTACAGCTACTAAACTACGTCCAAAATTAACTAATTCATTAGGTAACAGCGTAAAATAGGCAAAAGGTATACAAGAAAAGGTTACAAAAAAAAGTGCTGGTAGAATTCTTCTTGCTCGCCTTTCATAAAATTTTACTATTCTAAATTTATCTTGTTTTAAATCATTAAGGATTATTGTTGTGATTAAATAGCCACTAATTACAAAAAATACATCTACACCAACAAAACCTCCACTAAATATTCCTATGCCTGCATGAAAAAGGATAACTGGCAAAACAGCAATTGCTCTCAAACCATCTATGTCAGATCTATAATTCATAATAAGTCAAATAAATATTTACAAGAAACTAACTGATGGCTTATCTGGCTACTCAAGAATATTAAGGATTTCTTTAATTGCATTCTTCCATGTTGTATAAAGTGGTGTAAAGGGAACAAATTTTAAGTCATTTTTCTCAATATAAGTCCATAGTGCTTCCATTTCAGAAGACCCTTTCAATTCACCCGTATCTTTCAGTGATCCGAATATCACATTAAGTTGATTTTTAAATACTTTATGAAAAGCATAAATCCCGCTATCTTCAAAACCTTCACAATTAATTCTGATAACAACCTCATAAGAATTTTCTCCTAATGATTTATCAAGCGACTCTTTAAGCATTTCAGCAAAAAATATACTGCCACAGGTTACAACAGTATCACTTTCTTTAACATCTATATCTTTTTTAGTATTAAATATGCTTGCACCTTGACTTAGTTTGTCAGAATTAGGGAAAAATAAATTTGAGAAGGACACATTATCATCCGTATTAACAAGAGCAAGACAGAATACTTTATCTGCACTTCTATAGACCAGATCACCAAGCAATCTTGTGTTTGGTTCAACTAGCACAGTAGTAATATTTTTTTTCTGCAGTCTTATTAGCTTAGAATACTTAATAATATCTATTCCTTCATTCAGACCTACAGAAACTATTTTTTTCTTTGGGAATATACATGAGGCTATGTATAGTTTGATGAATCGAAAAAGAAATTCTAATACGGAATAGCTAAAAAGCGCCTTATATTCTTGTCCAATATGAGTACCAATATCAACATAAACTAATTTTTTTTTCATGACTTTTGCTCTTTATTTAATAGTAATTTAATAGTTCAACACTCCAAATGCCTAATCTATAGATTTTATTATAAAGGCCTATTTTTAATAAACCACATTTGGAAAATCAGAAGTCGCCATAGCTGAACATGCCATCGACGTGTCCCCTCTTTATGTTCTTTCCACATTTTTTGAACTATTGCTGTATCAAAAAAACCATGCTTATTAAGCTGTTCCTCATTTAAAAGATTTTCAGCCCAATCTCTTAATGGTCCTTTAAGCCAATATTCTATAGGTACTCCAAATCCCATCTTTGGTCTATCGACCAGTGAGGCAGGAACATGACGATAAAGAACTTGACGCAAAATCCATTTTCCTTGTTTGTCTCGGAATTTATATTTGAAGGGCATTTTTGAAGCAAACTCAACAAGTCTATGATCGAGAAAAGGAACTCTAGCCTCCAGACTAACTGCCATGCTAGCACGATCTACTTTAGCAAGAATATCATCTGGTAAATACATCATCATATCCAAGTACATCATTTTTTCTGGGCCTGATAACCCATCAATTTTTTGCTTATATCTATCTAAGAAATCAATACCATCAGTGGTATTGAGAACTATGGGTTTTGGGTAATTACTCTGAGTAATTACTCTATCATAAAACGTAAGCCAATTAGGAGCATTTATTAAACGCGCAAATTTTGGAATTCTGTCACTGAGATGCTTTGCTGTAAACTTAGAAGGAAATAATGACAATAATGCATTTAAAAAATTAGTTGGAATCGATATCAAAATACATGATATCAGCCGCCTTAATAACAAAGGTACTAGACGAAGTTTAGACCACCAACTATGAGCTTGAAAGTAGCGGCTATAACCAAAAAAAAGTTCATCTCCTCCATCACCTGATAGACTAACTGTTACCTTAGTTTTAGCTAGCTTACTCACAATAAAGGTTGGAATTTGTGAATGATCAGCAAATGGCTCATCATAAATCTCTGATAGCTTTGGCAGCATAGACATTGTATCTTCAGGACTAATATACAATTCAGAATGATCTGTACCAAGATGCTCCGCGACCATTTTAGCATGCCTCGCCTCATTATAACCCTCTTCATCAAAGCCAATTGAGAAGGTCTTGACCGGCTTATTAGCTATACTTTGCATCAATGCCACAATTACGGTAGAGTCAATCCCACCAGACAAAAAAGCACCAAGTGGAACGTCTGCCTCCATTCTAAGTCTGACTGAATCAAGAATCAGGTTTTCCAAACTATCTGTGACAGACTTTACACTGTCATACTTGTATGGCTCAGTACCTTCGGAGTTACTATCGACATCCCAATAGCATTTAGGATTAGAAATAGAGTTGCCACCCTTTCGGACTTCAATATAATGAGCCGGAGGTAACTTTTGAATACACTCATAGATACTATATGGCGCAGGCACATATCCATATTTCATAAATAATGACAAAGCATTGCGATCTATATCACCCTTCCAGCATGGATGCACAGATAACGATTTTAACTGAGAGCCAAAGACAAATGCGCTTCCTATAGATCCATAATACATAGGTTTTTCACCTATTCTATCTCTTGCTAGATAAAGATTTTTAGTATGATTATCCCAAAGTGCAAATGCAAACATGCCATTAAGCTTCTTTAATGTGACCTCTAAACCCCAATGACAAATCGCCACTAAAAGTGTCTCAGTGTCTGAATGACCTTTCCACTCAGAGAAATTTTCTTCTATAGACAAAGACTTTCTAATCTCGAGATGATTATATATCTCGCCATTATATGAAAGTACATATCTTCCACAATAAGAAACCATAGGCTGATGACCTGAAGAAGATAAATCGATTACTGAAAGACGGCGATGAGCTAAGACTAAACCATCATTTACAGCTGTCCAGACACCAACATCGTCAGGACCTCTAGATGCTATTTGATCAGCCATTTTTATGGCAATTGCCTCATGATCAAAGTTCATTGAGGACCATGACCCTGTCACTCCACACATAAATTACCTTTTTTAGCCATTATATTTAAATTAGTTTCTCATAATACGTATAAATAAAATTTTTTTCATCTTCGTACAGATAGAAAGTAAAAGTAACTATACATATCTTTTAACAAGTAAGGAATTTAAAAATTTATAATGGAATTACTGTCTAGCAAATATAAAATTTTATCTTATTGGCTTGGTGAAATTTTTAGTCAGCTTTTCATAAACAGCTTCATAACATTCGATATTAATTTGCATTATATACTTCTCCTCTATTCTTTTGCGTGCTGCCTTACCTAGAGAAATTTTTTCAGAACTAGATAAATTTAAAAAAGTAAATATGGCTTCAGCTAGTTTTTTTGGGTCGCAGGGAGGCACCACAATACCCGTCTCACCAACAACTTCAGAACTTTCAGCTACATCTGTAGTAATACAGGGAACTGACATTGACATAGCCTCACCTAAAACATTAGGAAATCCTTCACCCCACGCGCTACTTAGACAAAAGCCATCCATTGATTGCATAAGATCATAAACATCCGAACGCTCACCTAAGAAATAAAATCTAGAAAATAATGATTTAGGTAAGTCATTTAACAAGAATGAGGTATTATCTCTGACTCCACGACCAATTAAGAGCACCACTAAATCTGGTCTTTCCGACATTACCATAATTGAAGCTTTAATAAAGCTAGCATGATCTTTCATTGGATGATAGCGGGCTACATGACCTATCACAGAGTTCTCTTCTAAAATTCCAAGTTTTTTTCGAAGAATTTTTCTTTTTTTAGGTGAAGGTTTTAGATTATTAATATCAAAACCGTTAGGATTATAAATAGAGTGTTTTGAATCGAAACCAAAACTTTCATGCTGAAGTTGAGAAATTCTGCTGTTATAAAAGATTGCGTCAGCCCTAGATGATAAGAGTCTATTAACTTTTATGATCTGACGTATTGTAAAATTTTCAGCTTTCAGTTTGTAAAGACTGTGTCTAATGTTCCAAGCAAGCATTACTTGCCCATCACAAAAGTATTTAGCTAGAGTTGCCACAAGGTTGCCGTGATACATCCAACCCTGCAGTATGTCAGGTGCTATTTTTTTGATAATATTTCTTAATACTGCTATTGATTTAAAAACTGAGAAGTTTTTATGCATCTTTATGACATAAACAGGAATTCCTAAAGCGCGTATTTTAGTTCCGTATGTGCCTTCATCAACTAATGAAATAACAGAACAATCATATTTGCATCGAAAATCACTGGCCAGTAAATTATACAGTGCTCGCTCAGCACCTCCTGTATTCAAGCCGGTAATTATATGTAGTATTTTGATTCGTTTATGTGTTGTCATTTGACTGGCTAATATTCAGTTCAATTAAATCATCCCATTTGGATCCAATATAATCCAAAGAAAACCTTTTACGAACTTTAGTTGCTGCCTGACCAAGAGATCTTGAAAACACTGGATCTTGAAAAATTTTTTGCATGGCCGATGCCAGTCCTGAGTTACTTTCTAAACTATTCAATAATAAACCATCAATGCCATCAGTAATAATCTCTTTGGGTCCTGTATCGCAATTCACACTTATTACTGGCAAGCCGTGAGCCATAGCTTCAAGAAGAGTATTTGGAAACCCTTCATAGCGTGAGTTCATAACATAAGTATCCGCAAAAGAATACCAATCTGATACATTACCAGCATGTCCAGGTAAGTACACCCGATTTTGCAAATTTAAATTGGAGATTTCTATTTCAAGTTGTTCGCGTTCAGGACCATCGCCAAGAATTACTAGGTCCCAATCAAAAAATTTTTTTGCTACTTTATTAAAGGCACTTATTATCTCAGAAAAGCGCTTGCCCTCATCCAGTCTACCAACAGAAAGACATACTTTACGAGGTTTAGTTATTATATCTTTAGGTATCACAATTGGTGAAGAGTTAATCATTGGATAGGCAACAGGGTTGTAAATAACAACGCCATTATTTTGAGATACATTATCTTTTAGCCAAGCTAAACCTTGATCTGTTTGCATAACTATAGATGATGCAAATGGATATACTAGTTTTCGCAATGCTGTAAGAACAAAACCTAGAGGATAGCTTGGCGGGTAAGTTCGTTCAGATATGATTACTGGAATCTTGGAACCAAAAGCACTAAGTACAGCAGCAACATTAACATGAGTAAGAAAAGAGATAATAACATCTGGCTTATCTCGCAATATTATTTTTCTTAAAGTCCAAAATCGAAGAAAGCGGTTCCATATTAAATTTTTATTGCCAGTAACCCTGTCTGCTAAATAATCGAGTTTAACTTTTTCGTCCAAATGGTATATACAGTCTCCCCGGCCTGAGAAAGTCGGCATTAAGGTTACTTTATATCCTTTATTTGCCCAATAATTACACAATGTTGAAGCAACACGTTCTGCGCCACCTCCTTGCATTCCGCTGACAAGAAAAAGAATATGTCGTTGTTTTGTCAAAGGCTTAGAACCCATGTTGTATGACTTGCTACTGTAAAAAACAACCACAGCAAAAGAGTCAATATTAATATTTGAGGTTTGCGATCATAAAGTAATATCATCACAGCATAAAATGGAAAGAAAAAAGAAAAAAACCTTATAGCTGAATATCTTAAAAAGGAGCCCCATATGACTAGTGAAATAAGTCCCAGAGCAATAAAAACAAATTCATTATTTACTTTGCTTTTACCAATAAAGTAAGTGTATGCAGCTATAACATATATAGAAATTGTATATACCAATCCACCCTCCCAATCACCCCCACCCCGTTGAGGAAAAACTACTTTAGCTGAAGTAATTAGTGCGCCAGGTGCTAAAAAAACTAACCATACTAATATGCTTGAGTGTGAAAGATTATTAGGAAGTCTCCTCCAAAATATATGAAGAAGATGTAAAAAGATAGGTGCTAGCACCGCTAAATGAAATGTTGTAGCAACACCCATTAAAAAAAATTTAAGTTTTGTTCTATTAACCCTTAGAGAATAAATGAATAAAACCAAGGCTGAGGCCGACCTGATGTTACTAATAACAAGATCTAAAAAACGAGGATGCATAAATAAAATAAATAAAATTATAAAAAGCAAACTCTTGTTTTTTAGATGAGCAACTGAAAATAACGTAGGATAAATAATTATAAATGTTAGGAATAAAGTAATTATTCTCAAAAAAACAGCTTTATCTTCAAAAAAAGTACCTAAAATACCTAACCAAAAATAAAAATGAAGTTCATTAAAGTACTGAAATAAAGTGGTGGGAGTATTAGGGCCCGACCAATAAGAGCCTTCTGATGCGCCAACAATACTATTTAGATTATTAGAGAAATCTGATCCTGGATGTGCAGCTAAAATATCGAAGAAAAATACACCAGACAAAATCAATAAAATAAAACATAATGATAATGCATATAAACGTCCAAAAAATCGGCTTTTAGAAAATATCAAATTCATATTATTAAGTTTTCTAGATTTAAAAAAGTATCAAAATCTTTTTAAAGGATGACATGGTAGCTTTTTTATGTTCAACAAGATTTTTAACTTTTAACCTTTTTCTTTTCATTATCTTTATCAAGCTCTCTCAAACATTTTAGAAGGTATTCACCAACATCAAACTCATTACTCTCATTCTTCAGACCACAATAACTTAGTATGTCATCGGATATATCAAATGTTTTTGTTTGTAAAAAATTTTTTAAACTTTCTTCACTATCAATCAGCATGGAGGCTTTATGACTTATTAAATAGTCGAAATTACCATTACTAAACTTATCTACAATACCTGTCTTTACTCCTAGCACCAAAGCCTGAAGTATAGATGATGATGAGAAAGTTAAAAATCCATTACAAGTGCTCACAGCCGCATTAAAGTTAAAGTCATCGAAAATAATAAATTGTTCAGAAATAATATGATTTTTTTGTACTATGTCGCCAATTAAAATTACATTTGATGGTTTTTTCATATCTAGGTATGCATAATTGGTAATCTTTCCATTATCCTGGGGGTGAGTTTTGATAACCAAAATAAACTCTTTCATATGGGAAAAACAATCAATTAGAAATTTTTCATTCAGATAGCGCTGACTTTCATCTTTTGAAGGATCTGACGCATAAAATATTATCTTTTTTTGTATATCAACTTTTAGTAGCTTATGTAAATAATGCGATTCTGTTTTAGTAAAATTTTTAAGTCTATAATTTATAAGAGAATTACTTCCTTTATAAATGTGATTGCTTTTATGGGCTAGTGCTAATTTAGAGGGTTCTGTATTTTCTGACATTGAAGGATAAATAGCGGCATCACAGTAAAAAACCTCTTCCATGATATCACCTAGAATAAATACTCCTCTTTTTTTTGCTTCAATAGCTATGTAATTATCTACAACATTAGTTTGTAATCTACTTAAATGAGCGTCAATCTTATTTAAAAAAATAGAGTTAACAACATCTATGCTCCTACTAAGATTTGCATGATCATAGAAAATTAACAGAATATCAGTAATATAACTTTCTAAGGTAAAACACATATTATTACTGTTAAATATGCCCCGTATTAAACCTGTTTTTCTTTTAATTTTTATTCGCTTATAGTCATTAGGAATACTTTGCCAATATCCCATACTATATAAAATAATATTAAATTTATTACTAAATTCTTCAACATAAGATGAAAAAAAATCATCAGCTCTTCTTTGTGGCATGGTCATAAGAACTGTAGGTGCTTTGGAGTCTATATGCTTATAAAAATAATCTTTTGGAAGATTGCTAGGTGTAATAAACATTTTAATAAGTGCAGCAAATCTCATAATTAATGAATTTGCAGTGATACATGCAGTTAATAGGCCACTAATATTCCATGAGATATTAGTAGATTTAAAATCTAAGAATATGAAGGCTTCTTTCATTATGGCTACAGTTTGTCTGTCCGCTAAGATTTCTATTTTCTCTTCACTATCAATTGATAGCTGTCTTATTCTATAAGCACATATTAGAACTCCTGTTAATTTTAATTTGACCTGTCTAGTGTAGAGCTTATATAACTGAAGATTTTTTATTAATAAATTATTAAAGTTTCTTGATTTTCCTAGATATTTGTAAAACTTGATGCTCATAGCATCAATGTGATCTTTGTGAACTCCTACAGCAATAGCACTTACATTTCTTTTGTCACGTATCAATAAATTATCATGGTCTAGTCGATATACAATCAATCTATTACCTTTAGTTTTATTTGCATTAAGCATTTTTTTTATTAATACCATATAAGCCTTTCTTATAGGATTAATAATATACATAGAATCAAATGCTAAAATTTTATTCATTGATTATCTTTTGCTTAGTTGAAAATATAAATATAAACATGACGTACAAAACATTAATAAATACAACATTTAAAAAAATGTTTCTTTTCTTTTGTATTCAATCAATATCCGTTCTTACCAATAACTTATTTTTAATAATTTGAGACTTGTTGGATTCTATAAAGGTTTCATCAAGTTCTTGTGCTGAATATATTAATCTTAGAAGATAAAGACCATTTTTTTGAGGCAAATACTGTAGGCGAGGAACTAGTGCAGCTTCAGACGGATCATGCTTAAAAATAATAGAATTCTTTCCATCACCAATATGAATTTCTCCATTTGTAACTCCTAATCCATGCCTAGTTGATACTAGTTGATTAAGATTTTGCGTATGATCAATAATCTTGTTGCCAAAGTTAAAATGCTCTAATTTATCCCCGCCCAATGATGTTTTAAAGAAAAGATTTTCTTGATCCCATATACCGGGCAAAATTGTAAAATGAATACTTCTTATCAGCGATTTACTTCTTTTAGAAATTTCAATTGTTTGTTCCACTAAAAACTCATTTCTTTTTCTATTAATTGAGTATTTCTTTTTAAAGTTATAGCCAGGTTGTTTTATTTGCATTCCAACATAAATAAAGTCATCGTGCTCATCATCAATCCAAGGGTTAATGTTCACAAGATCTGTAATCTTATGTTCACCTTGTGGCTCTATGACTGAATGACATGAGTAAAAATCAACAGCGAGACTGATATCTTCAAAAGTGCCGTGAGGCAAAGTGCCAAGAATCGGACTTCCATTAACCGACCATTCTCTGAGGCTTAATCCTTTTTTTAGATCTAGCTTTAAGCTTTGTTGTGGAGTTTTTAGTTTAATAAAACGATTTTTGTTTAAATTTGAATATTCTTTATGTTTAATTAGATTTGAATCTTTTATTATAGCTACATTTTTCTTTAGCCATTTTAATTCTAACTCTGTCATTATTTCTTGAGCATGTGCCCATCGATTTTCTTCAATATGAGTTCTTAAGTCGCTCGACCATAAAAAACAAAGCTTTCGCCAGTCGTCGTTATCAGGCGATCCATCTTTATATGCATTTGCTAAAGAATGACATTTTGTATTTAAATTAAAATCATCTCTGCCAGTAAGCGCCCATCGATTAATGTTATATTTATCCTGCTTTTTAACCGTGATTGGTTGCCAATAGCTTTCTAGTTTTAAAAGATTAGAACTCTCTTTATTAAAATCTTGGATAATATTTGATGGTAATGTTAGGCCATCTGTTTCTGATTGAACAGATTCAAGTAATTTTTTAATCCTTAACCATTCACCCTCTCTATTACCTTCGTTTCCATATCGACGCGGCCTAAAATCAAAAACTTCAGCATCACTAGAATAAAGACATAGAGCTCCGTCCTGATTATTATATTTAGATAGTCCAATCATATATTCATTTAAATCTATTTCACCATGAACATATCTTTGAAATGTCTGAGTAAGAATAGTATCTCCCCAAACCAACTCTGTTTCATAACCTTCTCCCAAATCTATTTTTTGAGGATAATATCTGAAAGATGAGTCCCATTCAGGATGAGCTTTATAAGGATTATTCCACTCCATAACTAAACAGTCATAGCCAACTTTTGAAAAACTCCTTGAACTACTTGCGCTGTAAGCCATTTCATTCACAATTGCTATTTTTGGTCTTATTCCAAGGATTTCTTCATAACATTCCATACCTATCTCTTGGTTTTTAAGATTTACTTCCCATGGAATCAATGGTTGTATTATTTGTGA
>Ga0181585_10003104_pt1 | contig 14626 bp, 14 predicted proteins | sample 071ome_29_FD_132469 | JGI IMG/M metagenome (GOLD analysis project Ga0181585, IMG submission 132469) | Coastal salt marsh microbial communities from the Groves Creek Marsh, Skidaway Island, Georgia - 071407BT metaG (megahit assembly) | ecosystem: Environmental > Aquatic > Marine > Intertidal... | reverse complement strand
TCGGAGGCGATTTGGTCGAAGCCTGAGAGGATGGGAGTATGAGCGTGAAGGTCATTCACGAATTACGTGCAACACAGTCCTTACAGATAATGAGTGCAAACACAGTGTTCGAGAGTAAGAGCAAAGTTACTGTGGCTCCACAGTCTTTTGAAAGGCTCGGCTGCGATGGATAATACACGTGATGAAATGCGAAGGCTTATTGATGTTATTGAAAAGGGAGCTCGAAGTGCAAGTGTTGCGCAAGTTACTGATGATATGAAAACTTTTTCCAATACTGCGAGCTTTTTGGCAAATATGCTTGATACACGCTTAAAGAAAAATGGGGCTAAGCCCAAGATGTGGTCAAAACTCCCAAAGGCTGTGGGGGCGCCAAGACCCCCAAGGCCTAGCATACCAAAGTCATCCAGTACTCCTAGGCAGCAGGACACCACAACGGGTATGCCAAATGCAATCAGCACAGCAATCTCGCAAGCTGATTATGATAGACTTAAGCCGCAGACGGCTCGAGCTCCTTTGGGTGGGCGTTGAAACTCAATGACCGTAAAAAATTACGCGAGGTTTTAAGGAAAAATTGTATGATAATATCTGATCAAAATATCCAAAAAATTGTGTTGACCGAATGTTCGCCAGGCATAGTTTAGTTAAGAGAATTTAGGGAGAGCACAATGAGTGAACTAGCGCGTGGGTCTTGTCACGTTAACCGGCCTGATGTTGCGAGTTGCGCGATCTGGACATAGGCTGAGTTCATTCCGACAGAAAAAATCAACTACAAACGCCACCGCTTTCCGCCTCAGATCATTACCCATATTGTCTGGCTCTACTGCCGGTTCAACTTTAGTCTTCGCGACGTTGAGGAATTGATGCTGGAACGCGTTACAGACCGTTCGTATGAGACGATCCGGCGCTGGACTGTCAAGTTTGGCACATTACGGCATGCCTGTCAGCAATGTCACTGCAATAAGGGCTGTGCTTAATTTTCTCTCACCTTGTCGTTGGTAACGATTGCAATAGGGACAAATCCTTTGCATGATCAATCCACATAAGCCAGTTGCTGGAGGCTTCAAGGACAACTTGATTGGAGTAAACACTTGCTACAAAACGGACATATGTTGCCTCTGGATGAAATTTCAGATTACAGGCAGCAGGCTTGGGAACGGCAAAGTCACTATGTCGCCCAGAACTCTGAGTTTTACCAAAGGCTCTGGGGTGGACAAAAACCGCCAAAACGTTTGCAGGATATTGCTGAACTGCCGCTTTCGGATAAGTCCGGCCTTAGGTTAGCGCAACCTGCATCGCCACCTTTCGGTGATTATTTAGCTGCGCAACCGGAACAAGTCCGCCGGTTGCACCGAACCTCAGGAACCACTGGGCAGGCTATGAACCTTGCACTAAGTGCGCAGGATTGCGAAATTACCGAAATTGTTGGTGGCCGCGCGCAGTCACTGGCTGGGCTAAAGCCAGGCATGATGGTGGTGCATTGCCTAAATTATCAAATGTGGATGGGTGGGCTGACCGATCACTTAACACTAGAACGTACAGGTGCGACTGTCGTGCCGTTTGGCGTTGGATCGACCGAATTACTGATCAAGACAATACTTGAAAATGGGATCACTGCAATTTCTTGCACGCCATCCTATCCTGCGGCTCTGGAAATGGTAATTGCCGAAAAATTCCCGCATCTGTCGCCCAGTGATCTTGGGCTAAAGCTGGGCTTATTTGGGGGTGAACCCGGCATTGATGATCCAGCGTTCCGCAAACGTCTTAGCGATACCTGGGGGATACAGCCACGCAATGCAAATTATGGTGTGACGGACGTATTTTGTAATTTTGCATCTGAATGTGCATACGATAGCGCGCTACATTTTGTGGCCCATGATGTGCTGAATGCTGAACTGATCGACCCAGACAACGGTTTACCAAAGCAATTTGAGGCGGGCACCTCAGGCGAGCTTGTTCTGACTCATCTAGCGCGCGAATGCCAACCCTTGGTCAGGTTTAGGACAGGCGACATCATTCGCATAGAGAATACTGAAACCTGTCAGTGTGGCTGCGCTGGCTTTAGGTTCCGTGTGATTGGTCGATCGGATGATATGGTGGTCGTACGCGGGCTAAATATGTTTCCAACAATGGTTGCAGCCGTTGTCACCAGTTTCAAAGAAATGTCAGGTGATTATCGGATCGTGCTGGATACACCCCCGCCCTACGATGTGTTGCCTGTACACGCAGAGCTGGCCGAAGGAATACAGGACGACGATAACACACTGTCGTTGCGTTTAGAAAAACGCTTTAAGCAAGAGTTAGGGGCGACGATCCGCGTGAAAACGGTCCCCTATGGCACGTTCCCGCGAACAGAAGGTAAAACCAAACGTGTGATCAGGAGTTATGAATGACGCGCTATAACTATGAAACCATTTGCTCAGAAATCACGGCAGACGGGGTCAGGACGATTTCACTGAACCGACCGCATGCGATGAATGCGATGAACCGTCAACTGATCAACGAGGTTTCAGTAGCATTTGATGACGCAAATCGAGACCCCGAAACGCGTGCTATTATATTCACGGGCAAAGGGCGCGCATTTTGTGCTGGTGATGACCGACATGAACATGTTCACCCAGAAACCGAAGAAGAAGCGCGTGCGGTTGTTGATGCCATTCAACGCGCAACAGTGTCCATTGTAATGGGCGCAAAACCAGTTGTTGGTGCTATTAATGGTTGGGCCGTTGGCGGTGGCTTCGAATGGGCCATAAATTGTGATTTTCCGATTTGGGCAGAAAGCGCGCGAGCATTCTTCCCCGAGGTGTCGCTCAACCTATTCGTAACGGGTGCTGTAACCTCAATCCTACCCAACATCGTCGGCCCGATTAAGGCGCGCGAAATGCTCTTTTTGTGTAATCGTTATTCTGCAGCTGAATTGCAAGAGATTGGTGTCGCGTGGAAGGTGGTGCCGGATGATGAACTCTTAAGTGAGGCTGAAGCCGTTGCAACGCAACTCGCCGCGCTGCCTACGCTTTCAACTCGGGCGATGAAGCGGGTACTTAATCAAGCGATCGCTGGTGGATTACAACACGCGTTGAACCTGGAAACAGAAGCCACCGTCGCCGGATTCCTTGATCCTGAGACCACAAGGCTGTTAAAGGATTTCTAAGGATGTCCTGATGTCCTGGCCGCTTTTGCAAGCGCCAAGGCCATTGGCTTGCAGCAGCTTCTCATACTCATCGGCGATGGACGTGTTACCTTATTGCCCGATAGCTTAGGATGCGGCAGTACTCTCAGTCGTTAGAAAATAAATTATTGCTGATACAACAATAGTGCCGCCTATGAGAGTGAAGTGTGTTGGTGTCTCACCGATGGCGATCCATACCCACAGGGGGCCTAGCGCAGTTTCGAGTAACATTAATAAGCTGACATTTGAGGCGCTTGTATAACGTGCAGCGCGCGACAACAAAATAAAGGAAACCGGAAGGATTATGATCCCTGTGCTAGCGATGATTAGACCACTACTCAGGCCAACTGACAGCGCGGTAGGAAAAAGCGTAAATGCACAAAGCCCCGCTATGACTGCGCCAACGCCTAGTGCCATTTCGAATGCTACATTTCTATCATGCCGAATTATGACGAAGTTCGTAGCCAAGCTAAAGGCAACACCAAGGCCCAATAATGCTCCTAAGATTGTTTTCGGTGACCAACTTAAGGAATGCTTAAGTTCCCCAAAAACAGAGATAATGATCCCAGTTATTACAATTCCTAATATTATCCACGTTTGGGCGTTGGCGCGCTCGCCCAAAAAGTAACTGCCAAGTGCGATTGCAATGATTGGGACAGTTGCGACTGTTATTAGTACCAGCGCAACTGGAGCAAATGAAATAGCAAAAGAAAAGAAGCTCGTATTTGCGACTTGGCATAATACCAACACTGCAAAATTTCGAGATAGAAAAATATCTGAGCGGAAGTTTTTTGGTTGTATTTTTATTGTTCCAATTAGCAAAAACATAATTCCTGCTAAACTTGCGCGCCACGCTAACATTTCCCCGCCATTCAAGCTGGATAAGCGCATGAGCAAACTATCTGGCGTTAGGATTAAAGCACCCATAAGTGCCAGAACAATCCCGGTGTTTGGTTTCGTCATATACGTTCCGTGCACTGCATGGTTGAAGGGAAGCATTTTGATATTGAGCGCTTATTCCGTTCTAAACTATTGTCAATAAAATTTATCAAAATGGATGCACTAATTTAGTCAGCTCATAGCAAGCCTAAGCATAGATCATGTCATATGTTCTGGCAGTATCACATTCGCTATTTCGCCAATCAAATTCCAAAGAACAAATTCAAATCGGGAGGCTCACACCACAAGCGGGTGCTTCGATCAGGATATCTGAGGGTATCTGTAAAAACGAATTGTTTGAGACGAAAAAAATTATATCGAATTCACCTGCGAGATATCGTTCTTGAACTGTATCATTATAGCATTCCGTCAATTGAACGTTTGCGGAATGATTTTCCCTTAGGTCTTTTACAATCCGAGGTAAAAACGCTGGCGCAACTGGTGCATAGTAGCCGATGCTTATATGTCCTGATAATCCGTCGCGTAATTCCGACGCACTGTGCATTACATGGTCGTACTCTTCAATTAAGTTTGTAAATTGTTCATAAATTGCCTTACCACTTTTAGTGGGTTGTACGCCCCTAGATCGAAAGCGGTTTACGAGTGTTAGGCTAAAGTGTTCTTCAATCAAATCCATTGCTGATGCAACTGCTGACGCGGCAACGTTCATTTCAGCTGCAGCGTGAGAAATGCTACCGTGTTCGATCACAGCACAATAATAGCGCATAAATGTGATGGATATCGCCATTATAAATCGCTTTTTCAGATAATGTTTTGCACTATTTACTGCTTTTCAGCTTTAAAGAAATGTGTCAACGTTTATCCCACACACGCAATGAGGTTAGAATGTCAGACGGGCCATTGAAAGGTTGGAATCATTTACCGCAGCTCCCGCTGCAGGTTTCTCCGGTATTCCAGTGGCCGCCAGACCCTAGAAAAATTATGCGCTGGTTTTGGGACTCGTGGTTTTTAATTACAGAGAAAATAATTATTTTGGCTCTGACGATTGCAAGCTATTATTGGTTTTCGCCAAGCCTTGAAGCAACTCGTTTGCTAAATTTTGACTGGATCGCGCTGGTTTATATACGCAATTTTTTATTGGCTTTAGCAATTGGCGGTAGCCTACATCTTTGGTTTTATTCGTTTTCCGCACAGGGCAAAAACCTAAAGTATGATCCCCGTCCCTTGATGATCAAGGGCAAACAGTTCACCTTGGGCGGCCAGATTAGGGACAACATGTTCTGGACGTTAGGATCCGGTGTATTTATCTGGTCTTTATTTGAGGTTGTGTCTTGGTGGGCTCTAGCAAATGGTTTTATGCCCTATATAAAATTTACTGATACCCCATTCTGGTTTGTATCGGTTTTTTTCCTGATACCGATTTGGGAAAGCTTCTATTTCTATATCATTCATCGGGCGTTACATATCCCAGTGCTGTATCGTTATATTCATTCGGTCCACCATAGGAACATCAACGTCGGCCCATGGTCGGGTATGTCCATGCATCCCGTTGAACAGTTCGTGTTTTTGGGATCTGTATGTATTCACCTTATTATCGGGGCGCATCCGTTACATATCATTTTCCATTTGCAGTACTATTTTCTGACGGCAATCACTACACACACTGGATTTCAGGGTTTGTTAATCGGTGATAGAAACCGACTTGCGTTAGGAACGTTTCATCATCAGATGCATCACAGATATTTTGAGTGCAATTATGGAAGTCTTGAAATTCCTTGGGATAAGTGGTTCGGTTCATTTCACGACGGTACCGTTGAAGCAAACGACAAAATCCAAGAGCGTCGAAAAAACATAATGGGAAAATAGGTAGCGTGCCTACACCTTACCCTTTCAAAGTGAGGCTGATCACAGTAGCGGGTTTTGTGTAATCTGACCGCCGGATTGGGTGCCAACAGGTGTGGTTTAATTGAGGGTTATTGACCGGATTAAAAAGCACAAGTCATTTGAAATATGAAAAACACATTTTAACGCACACCCAAAAATCCAATATCGAACCCACAGTAGTTATTTGGAGATATAATGGCACCTCCATTGAAAATCCCTGTATTGGCGGTTCGAACCCGTCCTTGGGCACCATTTAAGCAAAAAATTAATTTTCAATCGACTAGTATCTCGACAGGGTCGCGTGTTGGTGTTGTGCATTGCACATGCGTTCACCTATAGCCGAACTTGGGGCCAAGTTTCAGTTTCTTAAACGCAGGATTAGGATACGATCTTTTGAACGGGGCTTGTACGTGTAGAGCCGCGTTTAAAATCGCACGCTGATACCAATATTGATAGCATTGGTGACTACGTTTGTTTTCAGCCCTGCCTGGCGGCCCAGATCGACGTCGTTTTGCGAATAGGTTCCGTTATATTCTGCAACCACGGACATGCGGTTTGAAATAGGATAGCTTATTCCACCGATCAATCGTACCGCGCCACCTGTCATTTGATAACCGTATTCCCGCAATCCGTTGCCTTCGATATCGACATGCGGCAAAGCAATTCCCAAACCAACGCCAGAATGCATGCGGATTGGCGATCCAGAGAATTGTTTTTGCCACATAACATTCGCTGTGATGATGTTTAGACCGTCGGTGAATTCCAGCCGATCAAACCCAGATTTCGTCCGCGTTTCCTGATTTGCATATACCTTGGCATGAGTCAGCTCCGCACCAAAGCCAAAATTTCCGTACCATTTGGTTGCGCGCACACCGTAGTAGGGTGGCGGCGCCATACTTTTGCCATTCCAGCCTGCTGTGAACTTATCGACGTTGCCTTGTTCATCTGTGAATGTGACGGGGCTGTGGGGCGATGTTTGGACCCCGCTGTAAATCGTTACCTCATATCCCTCTGCAGCGACTGGCGCGGCCAGAAATAATAACACAGAACTAATAACGGCATATGCGACACGGTACATGTTGGGCTTCCTTTTTCCTTGGCTGGCAGGTTAAATTTTTCTCAGCCGTTATGCAAACCGTTTCTACAATTGGTGCTGGCCTGAACTGCTGCAAAACTTGACAGCTTAGACGCCGCAGCTTAGTGGAGCATAGGTTCATATCGGGCCAGACGCAGAAGTGGGGATGTTTCATTATGGATATTATTGCATTGATTAAATGGGGTGCAGGTTACCCCACAGATGAATTCAACATGACCTATCGCGCGTTACGCGATCATGCCCCGGCCGATGTTGATATCTGTTGTATCACGGATAATCCGCAGGGTTTGGATTCTGGGATAAAAATCATTGCCTTGCCAGATATCCCAATGGATCCCGCGCGCTGGGCGGATGGGATGTGGCCTAAATTGGCGATGTTCAAAACCGATATTTTTCCGGCGGGTGCGCGGGTCCTGTTCATGGATGTCGACGTGGCCGTTGTTGCCCCCGTGGCAGAATTATTTGATGTGATCACGGATGACACAATCCATATAATCAAAGATTGGCCAACCTATCACGAAAAATGGTTTCCCAAATTGTTTCGTGTGGTTCGCGGCGGAAATTCATCGGTGGTTGGTTTTGTGGCGGGGCGGCACACCGAATTGTGGGATCAATTCAACACAGATACACAAAAATCGCTGGCAACCTATCGCAATGACCAAGATTATATCACAGGCGAAGCCCGCGACCTGCGGTATTTTCCTGAACATTGGATTGGATCGTTTAAGAAATCGGTTGCCCCTTTGCCACCCATCGCGTGGTTCAGCGCATGTCGTCCGCATCCTGACTGTAAAATTGTTGCATTTCACGGAAAACCCGATATTTCCGATTTATCTGCCCGCCATAGATCATACGTCGCACGCCTGGTCGAGGGGTTTGGCCATGTCCAGTGGATCGAAGATTATTTGAATAAATATGCACCGCCTAAATGTTAGAACGCCGCACAATGGCCATTTCTGTCCTATTTGGAAATAATTAATTTAAAAAAGTATGTTGTTTCGGGGGCGTTGAAGCGAAGCTTTGCAACTTCTACTATGTTCGAATTCGGTGTCATTACACCCAGTGAATTTCAGAAAATCCCAAACCGCCTGCCCCCAGAATTTACCGCTTCAGAACAACGCAATATTCATGATTTTGTTGCAATGGCAAACCAACGGGCGCAAACTTTGTTTGCTGACATCCGGGGTCTGTTATGAACAGAATGCGTTTTGCCATCGCGAAATTTTTCCGTGACGAACGGCTGTTGGCAAGGTTGTCAGACACGCAGCAAGACATTTATGGCGATTTGCGCGATAAAACTGTAGCAGTTGTTGGCAATGCACGGTCACTGTCGCAGGCGGAATTTGGGGCGTATATTGATCAGGCTGATATCGTTGTGCGGATCAATTCATCCCCGATACCGGACCAAAAATCACATGGCCAGCGAACAACATGGATTGCGACATCAATCCCTTTGTCCGCCGATGTTATCGACGCCCGGTCGCCGCAGCGTGTGTTGTGGATGACATCAAAGAGAAAACGTCTACCTTGGACTTTGGCGACCAGCTCTGGTTTCTATCTGCATCCGGCAGATCAACATCATCGATTAATTGGCGAAATGGGATGTCTTCCAACAACTGGTGTGTTGGTTTTGGACATGTTGCGCAGGGCGCCTGTTCATGCAGTGACAATCTTTGGATTTGATTTTTTTGCCAGCCTATCGCTAAGCGGCGCACGCACAGCGACACAGGTGCCACATGATTTCGCAACGGAAAAGAAGTGGGCTGATCAGCTATTCTCTTCAGATAAACGGTTCACTTTAATGAAACCTAAATTCTGACTTGCCTTGATGTGCGTTATTGTGTCTGCTTGGGCGTGATATAGGCGTAGGGCGCAGGTTATGGATCCGCAAATCGAACATAAAATTCGCGATAGTTTTGCACGCCAAAGTTTGATGCAAACCTTTGGGGCGCAGATCCAGTTTCTGGATCAAGGACACGTGCATATCACGGCCCCGCTGACACCGCAGGTGTTACAGCAACACGGCTTTGGGCATGCGGGCCTGACCTTTGCCATTGGGGACAGTGCAGCAGGATATGCGGCATTGACCGAATATGACCCACAAGCCGAAGTTTTGACAGCAGAGATGAAGATCAACCTGCTGGCCCCAGCTGCGGGAAACACGCTAATCGCCAAAGGCCGGGTTATTAAAACCGGCCGCCGATTATCCGTGGTGGCTGCGGATGTTTTTGCTGTTCAAAACAATGCGGAAACACTGATTGCAGTATTGCAAGGGACGATGGTGCCAGTGTCCGGCTGACGCGGGCAGCTAGCGTTCGACATATCCGCCAAATGTCAGAATTTGATGTTCAAATGATTTGATATTTTCACGCGCGCTTGGCGATCCTGCGGCCAAGGTGGTCAACAACAAATCTGCCACGATAAAGGCAGCGTGCAGCGATGGCATATATTGCGGACCGCTCATTGGTAATTCAATGACATGGGCGGCGGATTGGGCCAAAGGCGATGAAAAGCTGTCTGTTAACGCGATAATCTGCATGCCTTTGGATTTGGCAATTTCGCAGGCGCGGATGACTTCTGTTGAATAATGGGAAAATGAAACCGCGACCAGAACATCGCGCGATGTGGCGCGCGACAGCTGATCCATAATTGCGCCCGGCTCGGATGGGGCGCGGTGAAATGACGGAAAGGCCATTGATCCCACATAGGACAAATAATGCGCGACCGAATAACAGCTGCGCACGCCCACGGTATAGACCTGTTCGGCCTGTTCCAATGTTTTTGCGCTGGCTTGGATGATGTCCAATGATGCTGGTTCAAACAGTTGGGACGAATTTTTCTGATAGCTGTCCAAAAAATCGGCATAGATATCTTGGCTGGGTCGCATGTGCAGTGCGCCTGCGCGATCGCTATAGGATACAGGGTCGGTTTGGCGCAGGGTGTTTTGCACATCCTGACGTAAATCGTCATAGCCCGCATATCCCAGTGATTTTGCCAAACGGATGACCGTATTGGAATTTACACCGGCCAGCTGGGCCAACCCGCGCACGGAATGGAACGCAATTTCAGAATAATTGTCCAACGTCCATTGTGCAAATTTAGCCAAGGCCTTGGGTCCAGTTGCGGCGATGTCCCCGATCGCATGTTTCAAAGCGGCCTGTGTTTTCATAAAAAAATTCCCCGTTGGCCGCAGTTTAGCAGGCTGATGATATAAAACAAACGTTTTCTATCTTTGATAAAAATAAAACATATGTATTATACGTGGAATCATCTAAAGGGAGATTAGAATGAAAAAACTTATGACACTGGTCGCAGCAGTGGGCTTTGCCGCCGCGACGGCACCTGCGTTTGCACAACAACAATTCATTTCAATCGGCACCGGCGGCGTAACCGGCGTTTATTATCCAACCGGTGGCGCAATCTGTCGTTTGGTAAACAAAGATCGCAAAGAACACGGCATCCGCTGTTCTGCGGAATCCACAGGTGGTTCGGTCTATAACATCAACACCGTCCGCGCGGGCGAATTGGAATTCGGCGTTGCGCAGTCTGATTGGCAATACCACGCCTATAACGGCACATCCAAATTCCAAGATGCCGGCGCATTCGAAGGATTGCGTGCGGTATTTTCCGTACACCCCGAACCATTCACATTGATCGCCCGCAAAGGGTCAGGTATCGCCAAGTTCGAAGATCTGAAAGGTCAGAAAGTCAACGTCGGCAACCCCGGTTCAGGCCAACGCGCCACTATGGAAGTTGTCATGGATGCCTTTGGCATGAAAATGGACGATTTCGCATTGGCAGCCGAGCTGAAAGGTTCGGAAATGGCGCAGGCGCTGTGTGATGGTAAAATCGACGCAATGATTTACACCATTGGCCACCCCGCCGCTGCGGTCACCGAGGCGGCGACAACCTGTGACGTCGAACTGGTTTCTGTCAAGGGCGCGCCAATTGATGCGTTGATTGCTGATAATCCTTACTATCGCTCTGCAACCATCCCAGGTGGAATGTACAAAGGGACCGATTCAGAAGTCACAACATTCGGCGTCGGTGCAACCTTTGTTTCGTCAACAGATGTACCTGACAACGTCGTCTACACAGTTGTAAAGGCCGTGTTTGACAACTTTGATGATTTCAAAAAACTGCACCCAGCCTTTGCGAACCTGCAAGAGGCACAGATGATCAGCGATGGTCTGTCCGCACCTTTGCATCCTGGTGCTGCCAAGTACTACAAAGAACGCGGTTGGATGAACTAATCTAACGCACAGTCGATCTATCCCCCCGCGGTTTTGCGGGGGGATTTTTTAGGGGGACACCACATGGCACAAACACCACAAACCGCAGATGAAATCGTCGCATCTGTTGAATCAGGTGGGCGTCAATTATCGGGATGGCCCATGAAACTGGTGTTGGCCATTGCGTTCAGCTGGTCGGTGTTTCAACTCTATATTGCGTCGGCAATTCCGTTTTTCCTGTCTGAACATTTGGGATTAAAACTGGTCTTCAACAACCAAGAGGCACGCCAAATCCATTTGGCCTTTGCGCTTGTGTTGGCGATGCTGTCGTTTCCGTTGTTCAAAGGGTCATCAAAAACCTCTGTTCCAATATACGATTATGTCCTTGCGTCTATTGGTGCCGTGGTTTGTCTGTATCTGTTTTTCAACAAACAGGCGATTGCGGATCGGGCGGGTCTGCCCACCACAATGGATTTAATCATATCCGCCAGTGGTCTGATCCTGCTGGCCGTTGCGGTGTTTCGATCGCTTGGCCTGCCATTGGTGATCGTGGCATCCGTGTTTGTGGCCTATGTGTTTTTCGGCCATTCCGATGTCCTGCCCGAAGTGGTCCAATGGAAAGGCGCATCGCTGGGCAAAGCGTTGTGGCATTACTGGATGCAAACCGAAGGCGTGTTCGGCGTGGCGCTGGGCGTGGCGGCATCGATGATTTTTCTGTTCGTTCTGTTTGGCGCCCTGCTGGAAAAGGCAGGGGCAGGCAATTATTTTATCCAACTGGCCTTTGCCGCGCTGGGGCATTTGCGCGGGGGGCCGGCCAAGGCGGCGGTCGTTGCCTCGGCTGCATCGGGTCTGTATTCGGGCAGTTCGATTGCCAATGTGGTCACCACCGGCACATTCACCATTCCACTGATGAAACGTACAGGGTTTTCGGCCGAACGTGCGGGCGCGGTCGAAGTGGCGTCATCCACCAACGGACAGCTGACACCGCCGGTTATGGGGGCGGCTGCGTTTTTGATTTCGGAATTTACAGGCGTGTCCTATCCTGAATTGGTCAAACACGCGCTGCTGCCTGCCTTGGTATCCTATATCGCGCTGGTCTATATCGTTCATCTTGAGGCATTGAAGCTGGACCTGAAAGGCCTGACCAAGGCCCCCAACGACAAACCCATCCTGCGTCAATTGTTGGGATTTTTGACGGGGTTTTTGGGCATGGCTGCCTTGGCCATGGTTATTTATTACGGGCTGGGCTGGATCAATGATTACCTGCCCCAAGCGGGCGGTATCGTGCGCCCTGCATTGATTTTGGCGGCCTATCTGGTTTTGATCCGCATTGCCGCGCAGGCGGATGATTTGCCAAATGATTTCTTGGTTGATGAAAAAACACCGCTGCCCCGTCCCAAGGATGTGGCCATCACGGGTCTTTATTTTCTGTTGCCCATCGTTGTGTTGATTTGGAACATTTTGGTGGAACGTTTGTCGCCATCGCTGTCGGCCTATTGGGCGACGGTGACGATGATATTCATTGTTGTCACACAACACAGTCTGAAACGTGCCCTTCGGGGTCAGGGCCAGATGATGGCGGGTCTGAAACAGGGTGCGCGCGATTTCTTTGACGGGATGATCGCAGGCGCCCAAAACATGATTGGCATTGGCGTGGCAACGGGGGCGGCCGGTATCATCATCGGTACCGTATCGCTGACCGGTGCCCATCAGGTGATCGGCGAATTTGTCGAATTTCTGTCCGGCGGCAACCTGATGCTAATGCTGTTTTTGGTTGCAGTGATGAGCCTGATTTTGGGCATGGGCCTGCCCACAACCGCGAATTACATTGTTGTGTCATCCCTGATGGCACCCGTCATTGTATCGGTGGGCGCGCAATCGGGACTGATCGTGCCCTTGGTTGCGGTGCATTTGTTCGTGTTTTATTTCGGCATTTTGGCCGATGATACGCCCCCCGTAGGATTGGCCGCCTTTGCCGCGGCCGCCATATCCCAAGGCGACCCGATTAAAACCGGTATTCAGGGCTTTACCTATGATATCCGCACCGCGTTGCTGCCGTTTTTGTTCATTTTCAACACGGAATTGTTGTTGATTGATGTGTCCTTTGGCAAGGCGGTGTTCGTGTTCATCGTGGCCACAATCGCCATGATGCTGTTTGCCGCCGCAACGCAAGGATATTTTCTAGCCAAAAGCAAACTGTGGGAAACGCTGGCCCTGTTGCTGATTGCGCTGACGCTGTTTCGTCCCGGATATTGGCTGGATCAGATATCCCCACCCACCCAAGATTTCGCTGGTGCGCAGGTTTTGCAGGCCTTGAATGAATTTCCCGATGTTACAACCGCCTATGCGCAGGTGACGGGGCCTGATTTTGACAACCCCGATCAAATTGCATCGCTGACCGTTTTGTTGGATTTGCCCGTCGGTGGTGACGTCGAAACGCGGTTGGATGGGGCTGGGTTGACGATTGACGATCCTGATATGGTCAGCATTCTGGAACCCTTTGTCGGAACGCCGTTTTTCGAACAATTCCAACAATTTGATTTCTATGGCGATCAGCCAGTTGTGATCGAACGGATCAGCGTGCCAGTGGATCGCATGCCCAAAGAAATCTTTTACCTTCCTGCTTTGATGCTGTTGTTGCTTGTTGTGGCATCACAGCGGCGGCGCCAAACCAAACCTGCTTTCTGATGGATTGAAAACACATGACCAGCCATATTTTCCCCCGCCACACCAAGGCAAATTTGCCAATCGCATCACATGGGCAGGGCTGTTACCTGTTTGATACGGATGGGAATAAATATCTGGATGCCTCTGGCGGTGCGGCTGTATCATGTTTGGGTCATGCGCATCCGACTGTGATTGCTGCCCTGCATGCGCAATTGGACAGCCTGACCTATGCGCATACATCGTTTTTTACGTCTGAACCTGCGGAACGGCTGGCGCAGCGGTTGGTGGATCAGGCGCCCGCAGGATTGGATCGGGTTTATCTGGTATCTGGCGGGTCAGAGGCGGTCGAAGCAGCCTTAAAACTGGCGCGCCAATATTTCACCGAAATCGGCCAACCCCAGCGCCGAAAAATCATTGCCCGCAGGCAAAGTTACCATGGCAACACCTTAGGTGCCTTGGCCGCTGGGGGAAACCAGTGGCGGCGTGCGCAGTTTGATCCATTGTTGATTGACACCCACCATATTGCACCCTGTTATGCCTATCGCGGTCAGCATGCGGATGAAACCGAATGGGATTACGGCCAGCGCATGGCCAATGAATTGGAACAAAAAATCATCGAATTGGGTGCCGAAAACGTCATGGCGTTTATTGCCGAACCCGTGGTGGGCGCAACCGCCGGTG
>Ga0181585_10003101_pt1 | contig 14632 bp, 18 predicted proteins | sample 071ome_29_FD_132469 | JGI IMG/M metagenome (GOLD analysis project Ga0181585, IMG submission 132469) | Coastal salt marsh microbial communities from the Groves Creek Marsh, Skidaway Island, Georgia - 071407BT metaG (megahit assembly) | ecosystem: Environmental > Aquatic > Marine > Intertidal... | reverse complement strand
CCAACAGAGCTTGATCCGTTCCAAACCTTTTCAGAGCGTCCTTTTGGTTCTTTCTCCTGACAGTCAAAGAACACACCTTTTGTGGGGATTTTTTCAGATTGTTCTTTTAGGAAGCAAGGCACAAAGTCACTTGTTTTGCCGATGATGTATCCGAAAGTACCGTCACCGCTTGGAGCAGGAACGCAGCCGATCACCACATCAGCTCCACCACGATAAACATCGATCAATTCTGCAACATCATCGTGGCTAACGGATTTGGTTGCCACATCAATTCCGATCACACGAACAGGTGGTCTATCGAATGATGTAGGAACAAACTCTCCAGCCAAGAATGAGTTAATTTTGTCCAATTTCTCCACCAACGAATCTACAGTGTTGTTCTCTGGTAGCCAGTGTTTTCCATTGATTGTAGTGTGCATTTCGTGGAGAGAGCGAGTAGCAAAGAAATTAGAATCCACCCAAGCGACCTCTTCCACCATTTTCACAACGGCTTCTTCGTTGCAGCGAGTAGGATTCAAGAGCAACCAAGTAGCAAGAACAGTGTCTGCGTCTATATCGTTAATTACGATTGTATTGATTTTGTGGATAGGGAAGCCAAGCTCCAAAGAATCACGCACTTGCTTGCAGGTTGCAGATGTCCAATTGCGAACACAGTCAGAATGATGATCGAATGAGTATGAGAAGCGAGAATTATCGAGTACTGGACCTTGCACCGCACCGTCCAGATAACAGGTATTTGCGACCATATCAGCTTGTGGGATTACTTTGTTCCAATTGAAGATAATTGTTTTGTCTTTGATGTTTAATGTTTCCATTTCCATTGTATTTTCCTTTTGGTTAGATTGAGATTTAGGCATTGTATTTTCCTTTTGGTTAGATTGGTTAGGCATTGTTAGATTCTCCATTTTAAGATTTATTGTATTTACGATTTAGATTATGAGGAACGGATAAAATTAGAGAGAAAAGGTGCAAGTTTTCCCTCTCTTTATCCAACCAGACCGCTACAAACTTGCAAACTCACGATCCAGCTCCCTCTGAACAAACTGTTAAACCCAGCGACCGATACCCTGTTCTTCTGGAACAGACACGATGTTGCCATATTCATTTACGATCACATTTTGGTCAAGAAAGTAGTTTTCAAGGCGATCAATGACCGATTCTAGGCGTTCAAAGACCTCCGATTCTATGTCACCCAAATTGCCCCCTTGAATGTCTTTTAAGGAATAGGTGTCAAAGCCCTGTTGCTCTCCATTGACAAGGAGTGTAAAGTCACAATACTCACACAAGAGAGCAGCCTTTTCAAAAGTAATTACACCTGTCTTGTAGTATCCACCAGAGCCGGAAGAATTGGGGAAATTAAGATCAAGAAACTCTTGCAATTCCTTTGGATCGTCAAATTGTGCAAGGCGATGAATGCTAGCAAACGGATAACGGAATTGAACCGTATGCTTCGAGATCACGATGTTTGTCAGGCCAAGATAGTCCTGTAACTCAAACAATTCAGACTTGACATTTGGCATAGTGTTATCGTCAATAATCATTTTGGCGGTCAGCTCCGAGAACAAGGTTCGTCCGAACGATTTGATGAATTGACGCTTTATGCGTTCGTCTGTCAAAGCATAGCCGAGAATACGCATTGTGCGTTCTTCAAGGTGCTGGTAGGGGTCATTAAGGCTTCGCTTGTAGCGTGTGATTTTGTCGGCATTCTGAAGCACAATTTGAGCAAACTCTTCATCATAGCAGATTGGTTCGCCCAATGATTCTGGAAGATTGAGATCGAACATTTGCAAGCCGTCACGCTCTGTCTGGAGCGGAGAAGCTTGGTCCTTATCGGAGATCAAACCCATATTGACCAATTCTTGCTGATAAAAGCCAAGGTGAGCCAAGCGGTTTTCAACAGGTGTAGAGATTCCACGCTTAGAAGCCCAATTTTCAAAGGCTGATTGAGGAATGCGGTCGAACAAGGTGAGATCGTTTTCCCAAGCAGCGGAAGCCAAGATAATACCAAGATCGCTAGGTGCGTCTTCTAGATCGTCTTTTGTGATGTGTCCGGCAAGAAAGTCAGTAAGAATAGGTTGCACTTGACGAAAGCACCCGCTATCGTAGGCGAGATTGATTGTTTCAGAGTATAGATATGTCATTGTTTTATCCTATGAGGAGTGAGAGAATGGTGGCAGAGCGAATCATACCACCGGAAGAAAGTGAGAGATAAGGTTATGCGTTGATTGCTTCTACGAGTTTGGTCTTGTTCCAAGATTTGAAGAAATTGACATTTTGCTTTGTTGCAAGAGCTTGCAATTCCGCCTTGCTCATTTTCATTGTAGCAACAGCCTTTTCAACAGGAGCAGCAGTTTCAACAACAGGTTCTGGTGTAGTTTCAACAGGAGCAGAAGTTTCAACAGGTTCTGGTGTAGTTTCAACAGGAGCAGCAGAAGCAGAGGAGATTGGAGAAGATAGATCAGCCATAAGAGCCAATCGAGTGATCATAAAAGGCGTGAAGAATACAGGCATTTTAAGTTTCCTTTGTTTTGTCGGTCATAGACCGGATTGAGATATATTTAGATTGGTTGGTTCTAAGAGAACCGATGAAGATCGGCAAAGTTTTGCCTCACCTTTTCAAGATAAAATTGTTTATTCCGAATTGCAAATTATTTTGGCAAATTATTTTGAAATTATTTTGTTGCATATTTTGCAATTCCATTGAAAACCCCTCTGGATCGAGCCTGTAGAATGTGATCACCAATGAAAAGAAAAGAAGATCGCTCAAAATTAGTGTCATTCCAGAAGAACAAAATTGTAGCATTGTAGATACCCCTTAGAATCCATTTTGAGAGCTTGTGCTACCCAATGACATAGGCCAAACCCTCAAAAGCCATTCAGAGCGATTTATGAGCATTTTACGGTGAAATTACAAAAGGGGCGATACCATATAGATACCACCCCTCGAAACAAGCTCTGAACCGATGAATTACTTGCGTTGCACCAACCCATTGAACAGGCTAGGGAAATTGCCACCAATTTGACCCTTGTATTTATACAAGCGTTGCCAAGTTATATACCATACCATTGGTTCTTGCTCCCATAGAGCAGCGGTGTTGATCGTCTTGAAGAATCCGGTGTCAGCCTTATTAAAGCCCATACCGTCCTTGCTATTCGCACCGTCACAGGCTGCGTCCAATTGTGATATAGCACCCAAAATTGCCCATTTTACTGGAGCTGGAACAGTAGGTATCTCAATACCATAATTCGGACGAGAAGAACCCTGAGTCTGTGAATCGGTATCGGTATCGGATTCGCTCAACAAACCTTTGGCAAACTCAATTCCCTTGGCAAGCCAACGATCCTTGTACGAATCCCATTTGCCCAACGCAATTGCCTTTGCTTTTGCTTCTGCTTTGGCTTTGTCCTTTGCTTCCTTTGCTTCTTTCAGAGCCTCCACAAGATCGGCAATTTCTTCTTCGGATATATCCAGAGCCACCGGATTTGTGATCTCCTTAGAAGCCTCACGAAGCCCTTGCAATACTGGATCGTCCAATTTTACATCACTGGCTGCCCCAACCGACAGATCGACCGTCTTCTGCTTCTTGGCAACCAAATTATAGACATATCGATCTACATTGTGATCCCATAACAAGGTGATGTAATTGCAACGATCTCGCTTCTTGCCTTGCTTATGTATGCGACAGATTCGGTCTTCCGCCTGTGCATTCTCAGCTGGTAGCCAAGACTGGTCCAAGAACAGCATTGTATCGCAATCGACAACATCAAGATTCGTCAATAGTGTCAGTCCAGTACCCATAGCCTGTATTGTACCGGCCAAACCTTTCAACTCGCCATTCTGAAACGCTTCTACGATCTGTTGGCGTTTGTGATTTGGCGTTGAGCCGGTGATGATCTCCCAACCCTCACGCTCTCCAATTTCCAGAATTGGCTTGCGGTGTGCTGACATTACCACAAGAGGCTTGCCGTCGGTTTCAAATTGCTCGATGATCTCCAGAGCAACCGACAATTTCTTGTAGGCTAATTCTGCTCTCATTTGAGCAATTTCGCCCAATTCTACATCACCAAGCCCCTCATTGTTGTCCTCTAATTTGCGAGCCTTAGAAGCCTCAATTGCCTCCTCTCTCGCCTCCAATGATGATTTAGCCTTGCTACGCTTCTGGTATTCTTTCCAGACGAGATCAGCCATTTTCTTGGTCTTTGCGTCCATATCGAGCAATTGCGGGTTGCGGAGCTTGCTTGGAAGCCCTGCAAGAGCCATTTCTTTGGTTCTACGCAGCATACCTCGTTGCAGGAGAGCAGGAACATCGTCAGCAACAGAACCAAGCGAAAAGTGACTATGCCCCCAATCGTCTATCCAACCGCCCATTTTCTCAAAGAATCCACCGTAAGAACCGAATACACGCTTGGCAACATTGAAATTGTTCAAGGTGTGCCATAAGTCTGGTGGGCGATTCATCATAGGCGTACCTGTCGCCCCCCAAGCAGATTTTGAAGCATTTACAAGGTGTTTAACTCGCTTGGAGCGAGCAGCCTTTGGATTCTTCGTAAGGTGGCATTCATCACAGGCTACAACGGTGTTGCTCCAGTCCATTTCAGCCAATTGCTTCTCTTTTGGCAATTTGGCATAATTGACAATTACGATTTGTCCTTTCTCTGGCACAACGAGATCGACAATTTCCTCGTCTTTGCGTTTGCGTTTCCCTTTCCCCTTGACGATCTTAACATCAAGCTCTGGCAACCAATACTTAATTTCCGAATACCAGTTATAGACAAGGCTTGCCGGACAGACCACCAAGCAACCCTGACACATAGACAATTCCATAAGGATCAACATCGCCATAAGCAATTGCAAGGTTTTCCCCAATCCCATATCGTCACCGAGGATACCAAACTCATTGTTCAGAAGCCATTCCACACCCTCAACCTGATAATCATACAGACCACGATCTTTCAAAGTGCTGATCTTCTCACGAATAGCAGCCAACATTTCATCATCGCCCAATTGAGCAAACGAATCGCAAAGATCAAACCCTGCGTTGCCAAGTAATTCAATCGCATTGGAACGGTCTGTGCTTGACATACGAGGAAGAACATAGGAAGATAGACCACGATCCCATTTCGCCCCTAAACCACGAAGAATCGCTTGGCAATCGTTGTCAAACGGTTTCATAATTGCTTTCCAAGTATTTTCGTGTTCTACAATTTCACGAATGCCTGCAAGCTCTGTGCGAGCAAAGGCGATAAAACCGGAGAATTGTGCTTCAGCTGCTGCTAGGCAAGACTGTTGCAAGCAGGTTTTGATATATTTCCAATCATCGCCCTTGCGAGCAGGCTGACGAGCGATACCTTGGTTAATTTGAAGCGTACAGCCACAGGTGCTGCAAACCCCGTCAAAACGACCATTATGTACGAAGAATCTCCCCATATTACACCCCCCACTGTTCAAGATCAAGCAAATTATTGGCTACAAATTGCTCCATATCGGCAACATCGTCTGGACCGAACGGCTTCATAATTTGATCTCCCTTGTCACTATGAAGATACACCAACAAAAGAGCATTCGGAAAGTCCATATCAGTGTCAAAGTCAAACCAAAATTGAATACAGCCCTCGTCTGTATTCCAAGGTTGGCGGTGATTTGCGTGGCAAACGGACAGGTGATCACAGGCTTCCTCAATTGCGGAACATTCGTTCTGGAATGATTGCTCCAACATATAGCATTCTGAACAGATATGACCTTGGCGATCATTACACCAAATTGCCATATTATCTGGATTCTCCGAGCCACGAATGACCTCTGCACCGCATTCACCACAGGGAGAAGAAACACAGTCAAGAAAGTCCGCCAAATTGCCCAATAGAGAGCAAGACGATGTGAATCCACTCGTTGCAACACAACCGGAGCTTGGTGTGGCGAATTGTCCGTTATTTCGGTACGCATAGAAGCGACCATTGAACATTGTGTAACAATTACCCAATTGTTCGTCAGCCTGTTGAATTACCGTTTCAACTGCCTCTTTTACAGCAATTTTGGCTGCATTGGTGGAGCGGTACGGATTTGTCGATGTAGTATTTACGAGCGGTCCAGTGACTGCTCCATTCTGAATTGTATGTCCTAGGTATGTAGGCATTTTGCAATTCCTCTGTGTTGTAGGTTAATTTTGTGCCTCGTCAGAGGCGGTGAAAAGAAAGTGTCCAATTGACACAGTATGTACGAACCAAATTAAAAGAAACGGACAAGCTTGTCAAATTATTGCACAAATTACTTGGCATTTAATTTCACAAACCTATCCGCTATTTTGCTACAAGTACGATGATATGGGCTAATCCCACCAAACTCTCAAAAGGTGATCATCACACCAATTAATTTCGTCCGCTGCACAATCTCGGAAGACCTGTACAATCGTGTCGGTATCCGTACCCTCCGGACAATGGACATAGAGAGCCACAGAACCCTCTCTGGCTACCTCGAATCGAATACCCTCACCGCTACGGAGAATGTCCTCACGATAGCACAGAATCTCCTCTATAGAGAATCCGTTGTATTGCAAGCAATCCGAATTGGCGAATGTTGCCCACATTTCATCGAAATTGAGAAGACGAGTAAAACGCCAGTCTGTCACTCGGTTGAAGATCAATTGGGGGTGTTCTTTGGCTTGAAAATTGGCCTTATCCCCTCCGAATCCGTATGAACCCCAGAATTGCGATGTAATGGGGTTGTTTTGTGCAATTGTAGGCATTGCGAACCTCCTATATAGGTTGAATTGTTGTGCCTCGAAAGAGGCGATGAAACAGAGCCTTTGAAGCTCTACAAGGCAATTTAGCAACCAAGACAATCAATTGCAATAATTTGAGCAATTTTGTGCCAATTTATTTTGTCATAGTGTCCTCACAATCGAGAACACAGCCCTAGCCCTCCGAATGACTTTCTCAGCTGGACCAAGAAGATCGCCCCTGCGTCCAGAAGCGACAATTTTTGGAGATCAGAGCAATTTTCCTAGTGTTGGTTCGGTGTTGCTCATTCCGTTGGCCGACCAAGGCCGAGAACCCCTAATTTGGCATATCTCTGAGATTCTCCCGCCCGCCCTGGGAATTCGTGTAATGATGTTTTCAAGCCATCCTATATTGTTACTGTATAGGGGGGTAAGAAAATGGAAAAGGATGTTCATATGTTTTTTCTTAGTCGGCAATTCCCAAAATACCGAAATTAAGCCAGATTTTCGCCAAGGTCAAGGTCAGATAGAGCCTCTTCGTCTCAAATAATGGAAAACGCCCTTCTCATTCCGCTTTCCGCCTCTGGATTTTATCCAGTCTATCATCTCGTTTATGTCTTCAAAATTAATTATCTCTTTTTTTAGCAGCTCTGCCGCCACAATCATAGGGTCTTCATCTGACAATATCCGGTTTACAGCGTCTCTTAAAATTCGCTGTTTTTCAGATAAGGATACAGACTGGACCTCGCTCTCACTGAGAAGCAAATAATCCATAGTCTAGTCCAAGTTTATATTTTACTGTATGTTTTTTGGGTGTATAGGTGGAATTATGATAACGGATTGATTCTGTATCCACAAGGATTATTTTATGTTTTTCTGGAAACAGGATATGTTATTATATGGACTCTGCCGATTCCATCGGAATATGCAAATAAAAACAAAAAGGAATAAATATGATCCACAATTTCTATGATTTCGATGATACCATTGGCATACAAGATTACACCTATTTTTTTGCCACATTTTCAATGGAAAAATCTCTTGAGAACTCACAACCGTTAAGATCCCTCGATGATATGGTTCGTCAGTTCAAAAATGGAGAAGCCGTCTTTGTTTTAACAGCCAGACCCTTTTCCAAGTCTGGACAGCGTGGAATTCAGTTGTTTCTACGAAGATACGGTATAACCATACCAAAATCACAAATATTTATGGTTGGCGGAGCGGGAGAACCTAAAGCTCAGCTGATAGAGAAATACCTACCAAGAGCATCTAAAATACGATTTTATGATGATCTGCCTGAGAATATCAACGCAGTCAAAGAAATGGCCATAAGGAACAATTTTGATAAAATGGAAACCTACCTCATCAAGTAATTATTCTTGAGATTTAATATAGGTATTTACTTTTCTCTTTACTTCTTTCTCATAAATGTCATGAAATGTATCTACCATCTGTCTTGGGAATGATGTGTACAAATCATCAATTTGTTTGGCGATCTTCTTTCTTTCGGAGTCTGTCACTTTCCCTTTCCCAGCTGTAATAACCTCTACCTCTTGATCAGACACCTTGTTAATTTTGTCCATGATTCCTTTTCTTGAATATCTAGAAGCAGAACCCTGTCTTTTCATTTCCTTATTCCAAGCATAAATCATATCATACCCCTCCTGTAAATTTGTTGAATATTCTAACCAGTCTTTCAGCCTCTAAAATGGAATCTCGAAGGTCTTCTACAACTTCCTTTGTTCTGCCTTCGACCTTTATTTCTGGTTCAATCCCTACCCCTACTGGGTCTTTTTCTATTTTGTGTTTTCCCATTCTGACAATACCGTCAGATAAGATGGAATACAGTATCTCGTCTGTAGAGTGAAGAACCCTTTCGACACCAACACTTTTAGATTGTTCTTCCCAGTACCCTGCCATTGTTCTTTCGTATTCTTCTCTCCAAGCTTTCTCTGCCTTTTCCTGCTCTCTAAAGTATTCAGCGTGGGGAGATGCCTCTCGATGTCTGTTAACTCTTTCCTGTTCTCTTCTCGCTTGCTCTCTAGCCTGTTGTCTTTGGGCTTCTATATCAACCTGCTTAGACCAAAAAGAGGTGATCCCATCAATAATGCTTCGACCTTTTGATCGTATTGTTTCGTCTCTTCTCACCTTTCTTACTTTTGCGTCATATCGAACCCTTTTTTCTGGATCTGATAAACATTCATAAGAAGACTGCAATTTCTGAAACAATGAAGGATCTCCGCCCCTATCTGGGTGATGTTTTTTTGCAGCCTCTCTCCAAGCTTTTTTGATTTCATCTTGTGTAGCATCTTCTTTTATGCCAAGCCAAGTATATGCTGTTCTTATTTCTCTCATGTTACTCCCAATCAATCACTCTATATAAATATTTTATAGGAATTCTTTTCATAGCGCTACTTGGCATAAAAAATACATCAATATCAATCTCTCCATTCTTGACCCATTCGCCAATCTGTACTTTCTCTTGTTCTGTAAAGCCCTCTTTATTAATTCGTTTACCAATTGTTAAATCCATTCTAAAATCGCCAAGGTAATCTATTAATTCTTCTAACTGTAAATTTTCTTCACCATCAATCATCGCTAAAACATCCATCATGATTGGGTCATCAAAACTTGTATCATTAAGGTATTCATATTCTTCATCAGACATAGGAATTACCTCTGATGGGTTCTTTTCTACATATCTTCTGAAAACATTAATGAGCAAATCTCGAAAACCTTTGTGCTTTCGTCTTGACTGAACAGTTTGCTCTAGAACATCAATAGAATATCCGCCATAAAAAACAGGATCACCCAAAACAAGTTCATCTATCTTCAAAAACTCCATCTTATCTTCTGGAATTTCAAGAAGCGCAAAAAATGGATTGGCATATTCAGAAACATAGCCTGCGTCTTTCGACATGTATGTTCCATCATCCGGAGTTAAACCTTGTTGCTTTTCTACATTATGCTTAGGATGCCTAGAAACTGTATACCCAGAAGATTCCAAAAACTCTAAAGATTTTTTTAACTGTTCTTGTTTTGAAAGACCACTTCGGTATTCTGTTATTGGAAATACAGTTATTCCATGCCAAAACTGGTTTGGTTTTAACTTTATAGATTTCAACTCTTCCCAAGTTACCTCTTGATATTTTTTATTGCGAGATCCACTTTTTACAAGTTTGGAAATAAGGCCAGTTAAGGCAACACCGCCAATAACTTTTAAACTATTACTCATGACTACCTAAAACCTTTTCTTCCCATTTCTGCCCCAAGAACCAAGATGACCAAACTCTTGCTCAAGCCAAGCCTGCTCTTCCCAATACATCGGATTTACTCTTGTCCTTCTCCTTCTAGGCACATAAGGACCAGAAATCATAATGGGTTGGGCTACTTGCTGTCTTCCGGACGAAAAATAATTTCCTGCACGAAGAATTTGCATGCCTCCTGTTGAAAGAATCTCAAAAGCCCTAGAAACAATTGTAAACTTTTCTGCAGCTCTAACTTCATCCCCTTTGTTTCTGTCAGGATGATGGAGCATAGCAAGTTTTCTCCAAGACCGCCTTAAATCCTGATCGGTGGAATCTTTACTAATTCCCAAAATGACCGCAGCCTCGAAAACATTCATATTACAATCCAAGTTTATCTAGTGTGGACTCCGAATTATTTTGTACTGAAGTTGGAATTTTATTTTCTTTGGCTTCCAAACTCTTATGAGCTGTTGATTCAGTATTCTTGCTTCCACTTCCAGTCAACATCTTCTTTTCTTTATGACGATAGTAGAAACCAGTCCCTAAACTTACAATCCCCAAAGCAATAAAAGCATCCCAAACAGAAAAGTTTTTTCCTTTTTTTGCATATAAATCTTTTTGAAATTCCGAAGACATTACACTACCCCATTATTCTTTAGTATACTGCAAAATTGCATTTGTTACTGCAGAAGAGGCAATGTAAATCGTCAACTCAACAGAATTAACGCCTTCCATATAGTAAAAACCGCCAGTGAAAGATATTCCTTCTGTCGTTGGATTTACTGTATTCACATAAGATATTCGTACAGTTGCAGAGGAATCTTCAACCCCCAAAAGGGCATTCCTAGCACCAACAGGAACAGTAATCGCAACCCAAGTGTTAATTGCATTAACTGGTGTTCTTTCCTGTATTATTTGATTATATGCGTCTGCCATTTCTATTCTCCAGAATTATACATCTCTATCTTTCTGAAAACGGTGTCGATCATATAACATAATGCAGCACCAGCAAAAGCATGAGATAATCCTATAGGTATAATAGCCCATGAAAGTTTAATATACGGAATATTAATTAATATCCAAGACAATAGACCAGCCCAAAAGCCTGTGCAATATTCACACTCAGACATTTTGCTTAAGTAAGCTGATTTAGAATAAATAACTTCGCACTTTTGAATAAATCCAAAACAGATCCCATAAGTGCAAAGAACAAACAATACCAAATTCACAAACATTATTTTCTCCTTGATGATGTATTCTTTCTTCTTGATGAAGTTTCTTTTCTTCTGCTACTTTCTGTGTCTACCAATCTACAACAACTTGTATTTGCAGAAGCCTCGAAAATATCAACCGTATCAGGAATTCCATCTCCATCACAATCAAATCCTACATCAATCTGAATGTTGTTCAAAGCATCCATAATCATATGGTATTCATCTTTTTGTTCTTTCTTTGCAATACCTGCAGTGATCAATGTCTGGAGTTTATTTAATCGAAGCATAGCTTCCCCCAATCCCATTTTGACAAGTTTATTGCCAGCAATCTTTTGAGTTAATTCAGAACTCATGAATCCTCCTTTTTTAAACTAATATATTCAATATAGCATTTTTAGCAATAAAAAAGGCAGAGATAAACTCTACCCAAAAAGAATTGCATACAATTCTTTACTTACAATATTCTTCGTAAGTTTTATCCATTGTTTCCAAATCTTTCTTCTTCAAATACTCAATCATGCAATCTGTCTTGTAGTGAGCCTTATTGAGTTCTTCGCTAATTCTTTTGTTTGCACTGTTTTCTTTTGTGCTAGGTGGCGGTGGCGGTGGCGGTGGCGGTGGCGGTGGAGGCGGAGGTGATTTTGAGTTCGGGTCTTCAAAGAATTCCTGACTCATTAGCACCACATCTTCGCTATCCTCTTTTATAATTACCGCAGGAGAATTACCGCAAGAAAAAAATGCAAAGAAGCCAAAAAACATTTTAGAAACCTATTTGTCTTTGTTTTCTATCCGTATCAAGATAGTATGAAGTTCATCAATTTTCGCATTTAAGTGAGTTAAATCTCTTTGAACCAAAGCAATATCAATTGTATTTTGCTCTAAATCTTTAACTTTTGACTCTAATTGTTCTTGCTGTTCTTTTCTATGAGCACTTTCAATTTGAATGGCCTGAACGGTACTATGAGTGTTCCATACCCAAATAAAAGTGGGGACAATAATAACACTCAAAATAACAGTTCCAATTTTCCACGCTAAATCTGTATTCATAATATACCTTCTTAATAACTATAATAGCCCATAATATTGGGAAGGCGCAGAATTTTCTACACACTTCCCTTTATTATGACTAAACAACTATTATGCAATCTCTGCAATAAATTGTGGTTGAAGAAGTACAGTTGCAGAATTTGAACCACTATCATACTGAAGAAGAATCCCTACTTGGAAAACAACCTCACCAGAAGTTGAAGTCGCTGTAGGTGTGATAAACCCAGAATTTGCTCCACCATTCATGTAAACAGGAGTTCCTGACAAGAAAGTTCCTGTAGCATTCGTGGTATCACAAGAGACCGTACCAGAAATCTCTACTTCTACCGTTTCACCGATTGCCGCTCCTCCAACAGTATCTCGATTCACACCAGCAAAGTAATATCCAAAACCGGTGACATCATTATTTGCAGGAACAACAACGGCTTCTTGCTCTGTAGGAGTCCATTCAATAACTGATCCAGCTGTCGAATCTACATATGATCTTGCACTTAGAGTCATATCGAATTCATTTGCAGCAACACCTAAATCAACTGCAAGTGTAGCAACATTAGTTGCAGATGTTCCATTGATATCTGTAATAGAGTTGAACAATGTCGCCAAGTCAGTTGCAATCTGATTATTTGAAGTAGATCTATCAATATTTGCTACGCCCCCAGTAAATGATACCTCTGATGCAGCATTACTGAAATTCACTGTGTAAGAGTTTGCACCAATGATCAATTCAATAGATTCACCATCAGCGGGCTGAGCTGTTACAGTCAATGTACTTTGTGTTACCATTGTTCCAAAAGCCAAAGTATCAGATGCGGAAATAGCAGCGCCTGCATTAAATCTTACAACTGTAGATACTTCATCACCCTTCAAAACAAGAGAGTTGCTTGAATTTTGATTTGCGCCAGCTGGAGTATAAGCACCAATAGTAAGTGTAGCTTCTGCACTAAGATCAGTAATCATACTGATAGCCATATCATTCTCAGAAAGAATAGAAATAGAACCAGCAGGGTTAATGCCATCATCACCAGTTTTAATGTTAATGGAACCAGACTGGGTTAAATCACCAACATTTTGAACTTGACCTGTTGCGTCAGAATCCAAAGTTATAGTGCCTGCACCAGAAACTTGGAAAGGTGTTCCTGTATTGGTATTGTTGATCTGAGAACCATTGTCATATGCATTTTGCAATGTAGTAGTAACAGCAGAAGCACCTACAACAGCGTATCCATCAGTGAAATTCGCTTCAGAAGCAAAAGTTTGGAATGAATCTGCCAGAACACCTTGAGCAATTGCAGAAGATGAAGAATCTGTTATGACTCCATCAGAAACTGCTTGAACATAAAGTTGAACAAGTGTTACAGAGCCTTCTTCAGTTGCTGTTGCAAGATCATTTTGACACCACTGTACTGCATTTGCTGGAGTTGTATCAATAGTAATTGTTCCATTGTTTCCATTTTGACCAGTTGTAGCAACAACATAAAGACCATTGTTCCCTGCATTATCAGTAAGACCAGAAACCATAAATACGGTTCCTGCAGGTAATTGTGGATTCCCACCAAAGTTTTGAGTTGTAGCAGCACCAGAACCACCATTCAAATTAAATACGATAGCACCTGCTCCGCCACTTTGAGCAGCTGGATACTGAATAATTACAGTGTCAACTTCATCTGAAACAGCTCTAAATGCAGCATTTCCGTTAATTGCTGTTGCAAGTGCGTCTGCCTGTTCAGCAATTGTTGCGCCACTAAAATCAGTTGCAAAAGTGAAAGTTACTGGGTTTCCATCTTTATCATCAATCCCAAAAGAAGGACTGTTTGCAGGTACGCCACCATTAGCAAGCAGAGTTGTAATTTGAATGCTTGCAGTTTTGTAAGTAGGAGAGGCATCCCCTTCTTCTGTCAATTGAATTGTATCTGGATTTGTGAAACTTTCAGCAACAAAAACAAGGTCTCCTGCTTTTGCATTGACTTGAACATAACCACCAGCAAAAGGAGTTGTTGAAACATTGTTGTTTCCAAGTTCTAAGAACTGGTCTTCCACAACGATATCAACTGATCCACGAGAGATAATATCTCCTTGAACAGTTAAATCGCCAGAAACTCCAGCATTTCCACCAATGGTCACATCTCCTGTGGTGGTAAGTGTAGTTACACCTGAGACTGCACCTCCAGTAATAGTTGCTGTTCCATCTGTTAATGAACCACCTTCTACTGCGCCACTGAAAGTTGCTGCAACGCCACCAGTTAAACTACCAGCACTAATAGTTGCTGTTCCATCTGTTAACGAACCACCCTCTACTGCTCCACTGAAAGTTGCTGCAACACCACCAGTTAAAGAACCAGCACTAATAGTTGCTGTTCCATCTGTTAATGAACCACCTTCTACTGCACCAGTTGCAGTAATTGTTGTT
>Ga0181585_10003100_pt1 | contig 14634 bp, 10 predicted proteins | sample 071ome_29_FD_132469 | JGI IMG/M metagenome (GOLD analysis project Ga0181585, IMG submission 132469) | Coastal salt marsh microbial communities from the Groves Creek Marsh, Skidaway Island, Georgia - 071407BT metaG (megahit assembly) | ecosystem: Environmental > Aquatic > Marine > Intertidal... | reverse complement strand
CTTGTGTATAATGAATTGTATATTTATTCACGTTCCTGACATTAAGTGCAACGGCTCCTTTATTATCGGTACCAACCGATGCCTTGTGTGAATAATCATTGCTTGCTAGTGCAATAAATTTATCGCACTCTTCTGGGGTAAACATTACGTCAGGTCTAAAGTCAGAACGAAACGCTGAATATCCAGGCATAATATTATCATTCATACCGATGGATACGTGATTATGATGCCAGACGCCAATCAGCTTATCATCTACTTCGGGTCTTGCGGCCTGTTGCTCTTTTTGTACACCCAAGGTTTTCCTTCCATCATATTTGTAATCTTTGTGAGGGCCATTTGCATCAACATAATGAAAAAATACTTGAACCTGCCACGTACCTTTAAACTTAGGACGCCAATGAGGTAACTCATTACCTCTGTACATTACAAGATCACCAACACCAATGTCTATTGATTCACCAGCAGCATCATTATCGTCTTTAGCAAAAAAGATAGGCCAGATTTTTTGTGACGGATCAAAGCCAAGCGTCATTGTACCTGATATTTCACACGATGGTCTGTCACTGTGACGTTCCAACACTTCGCCAGGGCGATACAATCTTGCATAGGTATAAGTTGGTAAAAGATCAACTCCTAAATGATGGGATAATGGTTTAGCTAATCGTTCAAGCAACTCATCAAATACTGGAGCGCCATAAACAGAATCTGATAACGGACATTGTTCATCCTTTTCAAGTTTACCTTCTTCATAAAGGTCGAACATATAGTCAGTTAGATCGTTAGCTTCTTCACGTGTTATAACATCAGACAAATAAACCCATCTAGCTTGTTCAAATCTTTGTGCGACTGGACCAAGCTGTTTAGGTGGAAGTTTGTTTTTATCAACAACTATATCATGTGACATTGTTGCAAGTAATTCAGCCATTATTATTCTACCTCATCATTATCTTCTTGGTGCTCAAGTAATTCAACTTTTCTACTTTAGTGTCATAGGTAATATCGTCTCTGGACTCATGTTCAAAGCCCATAATATCCATTCTTATCTTGTCTACTTCAACAACATCAATAAGTTCTTCCACTACATGATCAACAAAATCGTAAAGGCCTTTAGATGTCCAATCATCAGTCTTTTCCTCATCTCTCACGTAATCTTTAATCATTCGTTGCATCTTACCAGGATTAACGCCAATCTGTTCCATGTATTCTTGTTCACCTTTTGTGATTGAACCTGACTGCCTTACATCTCTGATACACTGGACAAGACTTCTTTTGAGGTGAGCTTTGGATTCTTCTCTTTCAACGTCTGCTTCAGAAAAGTCAGAAACCTTGCCTTTAAGCTGTTCATACATATCATTAAGAGCAAGAATGTCTTTCATAGCCCCTTCAATAATAACCGTACCTTCAGCAATACCTTCTTTCATCTTAGCAAGTTTAATTTTGAGTTTTACTGCTTCCCAATAATCGAGCTGTGTTTCATCAGCTAGCTTTTCTTCTAGCTTTCTCATTCTCATTTCATTTTCGACTTGACGCCATTTTGCATCATTGAGAGCTCGTTTCTTACTAGAAACTTCAGCAGCAATCTGCCTCATGTTTTTCCATGGGCTGTGATATGAAAGATTAATATGTTTCCATGTCCACTGTGAGTGACTATGGTTCCATATATTTTGCAGCTCGTTCGTATTGACAATTGCTTTGTCAACCATTTGTGCATTTTCTACAAGAGACCTTCCGCCAAAACTTTCTTCTTTAACAGCAAGACCCCTTCCAAGCACTTGGGAAATTGGAAGGCTGTATTCTTGGGCAGGTGTTGCAACAATATCTTTTGTTACAGATTCGTATAAAGCTATTTCGTTCTTTTTATCATCACTCATAATTTACAAAACTCTTATGTTGTTAGTTGTTCCTTTGAACTCTTTAATCACTATCACGTCACCCGCATCTAGTGGTTCGAGGTTACCGATATTTATATTGTCTGTTGATGTATAGTCATATGTAGGTGTGAGTTCACTACCGTTCAACGTTACGACAACGAGATTGGTATTAGTATATCCTACAGCTACTTTAGTTTCTCCTCCCGTTGCAAAATATATACTTGTGTTACATATTGAGGTTAATGTTACATCACCTGTTACATTTAAGTCACCTTCAACTGTAAGGTTTCCACCTACAGTCGTATTTCCAGTAACACTTAATGTATTCGATACAGCAAGTGTTATAGCATTCGCTACTGCAACGTCCTGGAATGTTAATGTACCGTTGCCGTCTGTTAGTAATGCTTGACCGTCCGTACCATCAGATGTAGGAAACTTATACGCGTTGTTGAATGTGATTGCACCGCCGTCGTTACCGTCAATCTTAAATTGTCCGTTATTGCCTTGAGGATCTGCACCTGTACCATCAGTATCAACAGCAACCGAAAACTGTGTTCTAGCAGCATTATTTGTATTATCAAAAGCAAACGCACCACCAACAATAAGCGATGTTCCATTAAAATATTCGTGGTTACTTCTAAATAGATAATCACCTGATTGTACAGCACTTGGCGAGGCTTCTGTACCTCTATATCTTCTTGTTCTTACATCTGGAGCGTCAGCACTATCATTGTATTGCTCCATACGAATTTGTGCTGTTTGAGCACCTTCGCCTGTCATGTGAAGGGTGACTTCAGGATTTGATTGATTGATACCTAGAAAGTTATTAACCGAGTCTAATGCAAGAGTGCTGTCAAACGACAACTGACCGCTTCCATCAGTAGTTAATATAGCTCCGGATGCACCATCGGACATCGGGAACGAATAGGCTCCATTGCCTACTGAAAAACCACCAGAGCCAACTGAAAGCGATGCAACGTTTGCACCGACTTCAAAAATATGAATTCCGTTAGAAGAATAGAGACGACCATCCGTTAGGTTGAGAGCTAACTCACCTGTAGATAGGTTGGTAGTATTGGGTAGTTTTCCAGCAACACTACTACGTTTGATACGTATTGTCGAAGACATTTAAACCTCTATATAGAGACAAAAGCCGCTTATATAAGCGGAAGGGGGCTTTCGCCCCCATTCAATTAGTAAGTACCGCCATCAATCACTGCATTAAGTGTAGCAGTTGTTGCGCTTCCAAAGTTGATTGTTTGATCTGGTTCTGTTGCTAGATCAGTAAACAGAGTATAAGTACCGTCTGTAGCATCTCGTACTAAACCAGTAAACTTTTCAGAGCCATCGTTGAACCTTGAGTAGAAACCCATATCAACAGTGTCTGATGTGTTTGTATTGGCGAGCTTCAACATGTTGTCGCCAATTGTTACGGTAGTTGAATTGATGTAGGTAAGTGTACCATTTACATCAAGATTACCGTTAATAGTCGTGTTACCAGATACTGTTAAATTTTCTGAAACAGTTAAGTTATCAGATATTGTAACATTGTCTGGTAGGCCAACAGTTACAGCAGCAGTTTCAGAACCTGAACCAGATACTTCAATTTCATTAGCTGTTCCAGTGATTGACGCTACATAATTGCCAGTTGTATCTGTACCAAGAGCAATACTATCTGCTGCAATGGTTGCTGCAATAGATGCTGTGTCTCCAGCGTTTGTAAAGGTAGCAGAACCAGTAACATCTCCAGTTAATTCTACTGTTACAGCAGAAGTTAATGCACTAGCAGTTGCAGCTGTACCTGATGTATTTGCAGAAATACCATCATTTAACGCAACTGTAGGGGTAGCAGTTTCACCAGAATTGTTTGTGAGAACTATATCCTGACCAGCGACAAGGTTCTGAACATAATCACCAGTTGTGTGTGTTCCAAGTGTTACGGCGTTATCAGCAATGGTGTTGGATGTTACCGCATCTGTGGCAATTTTCTCTGAAGTAATTGAAGCATTGTCAAGTTTTGCCGTTGTTACTGCAAAGTTAGCAAGCGTGTTTGTTGACAACCCAGCTGCAGCAATTTTAGCAGCTGTAATCTGAGCATCAGCAATTTTTGCTGTAGTAACTGCACCTGCTGCTAGTGTGTTAGCTCCTAAGCCCTGGTTTGCAATTTTAGCAGCTGTTACAGCACCATCTTGGATGGCATCAGTATCAATAGAACCTGCAACAGAAGCTGATGAGAGAGTTATAGAGGAATTGGCATTCCTGGTTACAGCTATACCAGTACCGCCCAATAATTCAATACTGTCGTTTGATAATGCTTCGTTATCAACCGTTAATGTAACAGCAGCGCCACTGTCAACAGCTGACGATGTTAGGTTGTACTGATCACCCGATACATTAAAAACACTTGAACCATTGGAAGAAAAGAGTTTTTTATCAGGTATGTTAATTGCTAATTCACCAGCCTCTAACGAACCTGGCACTGATCCCGGAGTTAGACTCCTTTTTAGTTTTATTACTGAGGCCATAATTATCTACCTATTACTTTAGTTTTGTGGGAAAATCCTTGGACTTGATTTTTCTTTTTAGTATTTATAAGTTCATATTCTTCAAGTTTTTCTGTTTTTTCTTTTAATTCTTGCTCAAGCATTTTGTTACGTGTAGTGAGAATCATTAGTTGTTGTGACAACTCACTTATCTTATCTTTCTGCTCTTGTAAAAATAATTCCAATACCTTTTCTTCATCGCTCATTATTAAAAATTACCACCATCTAACTTATCAAATGTAGGCGTGCCATTGGCTGCTATTTGCATTACTTGACCCGACGTTCCTGTAACGAAACTCATTACGCTACTGTTAGCACCTATTGCAACACCATTTTCAACTAAAGAACTTCTACCAGTACCACCATACGCTACATCCAGTACGCTAGTCAACACTAAATTTGTAATTGTTGCTGTGCCTGAAACATCTAAGTTGGCAAGACTTGTATTGCCAGCTATTGATACTGAACCACCTACAACACTACCGGTAATAACAGAGTTATTTCCAACAAGCAATTGGCCGTCAGAAGTAGATAAATTGACATTGCCAATAATAATAGTATTAGAACTTACATAAAGAGAACGCCAGGGTTTAGCAGGAGTACCTAAATCATAGGTATTTGCTGTTGCAGGAATGAGATGAGCTTCAATATTGTTGGCAACAAGTACTTCACTAAATCTGGCAAGACGGTAACCACCCGCCTGCGAACCATCGTGAACGCGTAGCGTATCATTGGTGGTATCGACCGTGATCTCACCTTCGAGGCCAGTGAACGTAGTATGTTCAGCTGCTGTACCTCTTCTGAATTGTACTGCTGTTGCCATTAGGTTTTCTTTTTTTAAATATTAATTTACTATTTATCTTTACAAAATTAGCTCAATGAACCGTAATCTAAATCTACATCTGCAGTGACTGTGATAGACCCATAATCAAAAGTACCCGAGTCTAACTCACCACCAACACCTGTACCAACACCTTTTGTACCAATATATCTTGCTCCTGATACATAAATTTTCTTACCACTGATACCTGCTGGAAGATTATCGCCTATAAAATTTAAGACACCACTTTGATAATCAAAAAACCATTGGTCTTCATTACCGCTACCAGCAGCAAATATTTGTGTACCGTTTGACTGTGGATCATTAGATCCACCTACGTCAATATATACTTTTAGTTGATATGTAGAACCAAATTCAGGAGGTATCCAATCTGTTGTATTTGTTAACCACGTTCTATTGACCGTTGCTGTAATGTCAGCTGTTGTTTCAACGCTCGTGCTTCCTGATGCATCACTATATATTTGTACAGTAGATGTGTTGGATGTTGGTATAACACCTGGGATCGTATTTGCTTGTTGCCAAACATTGTCTCCTCTGAGAAGCAACGGACTGGCAATACTTTCGTTAGTCGCATTCTTCTCGGAATTAATATCAGTTTTGCTAACACCATAACCAAGTTTTTTCCAAAGAAAGTCAATTTTCTGTGCGTCTGAAATTGCCATCTTACGGAGCCTCTATTGAAATTGAAGTGAGTGAATCACCGCTTTCCAACTTCACAGCAATTAACAATTGATTGTTGAAAGCGTTTGATAAGTTTTCCGATCCCAACGTCAATGTAAATGCTTGATTTGAGTATGATGTTCCATCTTCAATAATATCTGCACCAGTTGATGCACACCCATTAGATCCATTACCACCGTTTCCTGTATCTGCACCTGGTACCCCTGCGCCAGCATATTGTATTGAAGAGTCCAACCACCCATTCAACGATGATGCTGAATCTATTGCGGTTCCTGGTGCTGCTATGAACAAACCAGAAACTGTACCGGTCAATCTAACTACAAAATTAGCTACAAGAGTTCTTTTTAAAGCAAATCTGAAATATTGGGCTCCAGATCTACCCGTGTTTAAATCAGGTCCTACTGGAAGATAGCCAGATGAAAGATCGGTTGTAAAATGTTTGAGAGTATTAAATCTTACTATAGCCTCATCAGTACCAGCAACAGTAACAGCACCTGACCAAACATTATCTACATAATAATCTGTCGAACCACTAAATGATGGTGTTGCGCCAGAAAAGCCAGTTACCCTTACGCCATCTGTATCAAATGTTGATCCAAGGTCATCTGCTACAGATATTGTTCCTTCATCAAAGGTTGGAGCAACTTTGTGAACTTGTACTTTGGTTGATGGCGTTACGGTTGAGCTGATTCCATTAACATTGTTAATCGCAAAACCTAGTGTCTCCACGGTATTTACAGATGATGAGGTAATATCAGCTACTATGTTTCCTAATGCGTACGAACTGGACACACCCGTGTTTGCTATTGGTACTCCACTTGAAAGCATAGTCGAAGAACCGTCAATGTCGCTATACCCTCTGTAATGTGTTGATACAGCTGCACTGGAAGTTCCTTCGTCATTTGTTCCGCTTGTTATTCTTGCTATGTTTGAACTATCAAGATATGCTTGACCGACTAAATTGTCTACAGTGGCTCCCGACAATCTGACTTTTGGAGATCCAGAATTGTAGTAGGGTACACCTGAAACATATCTGTACGTTCCTTGTGTGTCTTCTTCTAGAGTGGCACTTCCTATGTTTAACGTTGGTGCAACTGAGACGTTATCCTTAATTACATATACGTTATTTGTGTTTCCTGTTGTAGAATGACCAAGCAGCAAAGAATGAGCACCTACGCCTTCAGCTGATATACTTTTTATTGCTCGAGCTGTGAACACTTGATAGTAATTCTGTGGATACGTAGTTGATAGTTCGTTGTATGCGTCACCTTCTGATGTTATTACTAGACTTGTGAAAGTTCCAGTTTCGCTTGTCGAATTAGTGAATGTTTTTGATCCATCGATTGAACCATCCCAATATGCAGCTAAGGTTCCAGTTGATGAGTCGTACGCATCGCTAATGAGGTTTGTGCTTACTGATGTGAGTGTATCGTATCGTCTTGCAGTCGTCGTATTCAAACTTGCACCGGCACTTATACCACCACTGGCATAGTCAACAAAACCAGATGCAAGTTTACTTGTATCTTGAGCCGAAGACGATAATGTCAGAGATTTACTGCTTACTCCTCCCGGAGCAGCTGGTATGTTTTTAAGAACAAACGTAACCGTGTCACTATCTTGTTGCCCTGTTATGTCTGGTTGACCATTGGCAGTCATCGTTAGAGTATAGTTTCCAACTGATGCTGATTGATAGTCATGAGTTATTGCTGATCCAGAAACGCTTCCAGCTGGAGACCCAGCCTCAGTTACGGAGTCGGTGTTACCATCGTTCCAATTATATGAATACGTATTTCCATTTTGAGTTGTGTTAGTAACTGATGCAATTGCTCTGTTGGCTCCAGAAAGATCAGCTTCTTTATACAATGTCAGCGTAGAATCGTTAGACGCTTTCAATCCTGATGTGGTTGAAACGCCTGATATTGTGGCTCTTACGTCTGGCTCAACGTGAACTGTAAAGTTACTACTAATAAAAGGACTCGACGTGTGATCACTAATAACTCTCAAGTTACCAGTATAGTCCTGAGCAACACCGTTGGCTTGATCAGATGCGCTCAGAGTATAAGTATGTGATATTGATCCCCCTGTGTCTCCATCGCTGCCCGATCCAACGTTTACAGTATCTGTAGTACCATCACCCCATGTCCATCTATACTGAATACCATACGTAGCATAACTACCAATTGTGTTCTCTGTGTTGTTTGTTGCTGTAACAACGACACCACTGGTAGCAGATTCATTAATGCCTGTATTTGCATCTAAGGCTACTTCAGGCGTGTGTGTATCATACACTTTAATTTGTGTGGTAGCAGAATCGGGGATAACTGCTGGGTTTGCAGTTGAATGAGAATCCAACGTAACCGTTACTGTATATGTTTGTTCGGTTTCTGTACTTGTAGTGAATGTATGAGCAAGTCTGCTGCCAGCTGAACCGCCAGCTGCAGTATCATCCGTTATGACGTTGTTTGCGCTACCATCTCCCCAATCAATTGTATATTGAATTGTTGCATCATTGATGTTTGTTGTATTATTATCCAAATAAACAGGAGAACCATCGTCAACAAATGATATTGTTGATCCTCCAGAAGAACCACCATAGATTGCAAAAGCAACATTGGGGTCTGCGGTGTATATGATAACATAGTCAGTTCTAGTAGAGCTTGCTTCGCTACCAGTACCAGAACCTGAATTGTTGTAAGCTCTCACGGTTATTGTATATGGACTTCCATCATTTGACGTATATGTGTGACTTGGTGTAGTATCAGTAGTACCGGTTGTTGTATCTCCATCACCCCAAGTAATGTCGTATCGGTTAGCATCACCTTCAGCTGAAAGTGTCAGTGTTACTGTAGTACCAGCACCGCCCGCTAACGGAGTTCCTGTAAACGTCACACTTCTCACAAAGGTGTTGTTTCTAACATTATTCAGTGCTTCATTGAGGTCATCTAATATATCAGTCACGTTCTGCGTATTTGCAAAACCAAGATAAGCTCCATCTGTCGTCCATGATCCATCAGTAGGATTTCCAACAGTAATTGTGTTTGCCAGGCCTGTGTTACCTGATCCACCACCGCCAGTTGATGATATAATTAGATTTGTTGCATTTGACGTTATTGTGACGTTGCTACCTGCAACAATCGAATCAAACGTTGGTACAATGGAGCCATCTACAGTTAACTGATTGTTTGCATTGACTGAGACAGGTATACCATCAATGTAAATTGTGTTACCGGAAAGATACAAATCTCTCCAAGCCAATGTCGACGATCCCAAATCATACGTAACATTTGCTGCGGGTAATATATGACCGGCTGTTATTGTGTTCGCTGTTATGTTACCTGAGACAGAAAATGAATTTGGTATGTCGTTTGTGCGACCAGCGCCTTGAACAAACAACTGACCAGTATTCTGCTGACTTCTTGTTACCTTAGCAATGTTTTGTATGAGATGGTTGGGATCAGTAGGACGCGTAGATGTAAGTCCAGCGCCATCAGGTCCTACGTATACAACATCACCTACGTCAAACGCATCAGTGTCGACACCCTCAAGTAAACCAAGAAGAATTGCTGACCCTTCTTCGTTATTGTCTAGATCTTCGTAAAGTAAACCAATTGCTGGCATCCTTCCAGGTATTGCAGCATCAGCTAAACCAATTCTTGTTTTGCCCGATGCACCGACAGCAGTATTAGCATATACAGGGGCACCCTTGCTAAGTGTGCTACCCTCTATATTTTTTACGTCGAGAAGTATAGCTTCAGCTGTTGCACCAGCTGAAGGTAATGCACCACCCCATGTATCTGTGGCAGCATCGTATTTTAGGAAGTATCCATCTGTTTTAGCGGAATCACGGTTTACATCATCAAGAAACTGTAACCGTACTTCACCAGAACCAGCAAACCCACCACCTGCAGCTTTTACAGCATTGCGAATTTGTGCTTTGAATTGTTCGACATCTTTGATGATAGGTTTAATGTCTGGCGTTTCGCCATCATCACCCTTTTCACCTTTCTCTCCCTGCTCTCCTCTTTCTCCCTGAGGTCCAGCTGGGCCTTGCTCGCCAGGTATTCCTTGAGGACCGGCCTTGCCTCTTAAGCCTTGTGGACCTTGTTCGCCAGTTTCGCCTCTTTCTCCTTGGTTTCCTTTTTCTCCTTGCGGACCTTGCGGTCCAATAGGACCCATGTCCCCATCACGACCCCTTGCTCCGATATCACCCTTGTCTCCTTTCTCGCCTTTTTGCCCGCGAAGTCCTTGCGGGCCTTGTGGACCAATCGGACCAACTTTTCCTTCATCTCCTTTTTCTCCTTTATCGCCTTTATCTCCCTGTAAGCCTGTTTCACCTTGTATACCCTGCAGGCCTTGATCACCTTGAGGTCCTGCCGGTCCTTGTTCACCAATCAAACCACGAGGGCCAACAGGACCCACAGGACCTTCTGGTCCTTCGGGGCCCTCGGGGCCTTCTGGTCCTTCTACTAGGATTGGTTCTTTAGGTAAGTCTTGTAATTCTTTGTGTAGTTCTTCTAATAGATCTTCTCGAACTTTACTACTTTCCTTTTTTAAGACACCTAGAAGGGCAGCAAGTAGTTTGGCTTCATCAAGACGATCCATTTTCCTTCTCTTCGTATTCGTTTGACAAAGAGTTGTAGAATCTTGTCATGCTTTCAACAAGATGTTTTTCTTCGTCAGAAAGAACTTTACTATCACTCTCATGTATTGTCATAACGTCTTCTGGCTCAGCTTCTTCCTGTTGCGCGTCTTGTTGCTGCTGAGCAGAGTAAGGAACCATGTCATCCATTTCATTATCTCTTTCATAATCTATCTCTTTTTGCATGTTCTGAATTTCATCTTCACTCATTTGAAGAACATTCTTTCTAACCCAGTTCATTGAAAAGTATTTGCCCACAACAGCATCAACATCATTCAGAAGTCGGAGTCGCTCGGTCATTATTTCAGCACCTTTTAACTCTTCAAAATGGTTGTCGTTAGCAAAATTGTAGCTAATGTTATTTTTAACCTGTTCCCAATCTCCACGCGACATTACGCCACGAAGAACCAAATGTATTTCAAGAAGATTGTCAAAAAGAACAGCAAACTTGTTTCTGATTCTATTAATAAATTTTTGGAACTTTATTTCGTCTCTTGATATCTCTGTCGATCGACCAATGTTAAAATTAACTTCTGCTTCCATTCTGCTCACTGGCACGTTCAAAGATTTAAGAAGTTTCTTTTGGAAGTACATCACATCTTCCATTTCACCAAGATTCTGTCCACCAGGTAATGTAGTAATTTCTGTTCCTCTACCACCTTCTCTACGTGGCAACCAGAAATCTTCCAACATAGTCATGTGACGCCTATCGTCTCTAACTTCACCTGTTGATGCGTCATACACGAGCTTGTTTTTATGTTTGACCATCATGTCTCTAAGATACTGCTCAGCTTTCATCTTAGGAAGATTGCCAACATCAATGTAGAATATACGTCTTTCAGGGGCGCGAGATAGCCGATATATAACGACAGCGTCTTCGAGCATTCTAAGTTGATTGAGAGGCTTAATGGCTTTATGAAGATATCCCAAAACCATTTTGTTTCTTGAGTCAACAAGACCGGACGGTACGTAGCATATACTGTCAGGAGCAATCTTTATACCTTGCTGCTGATTGGTTATGCCTTTGGGATTGTATATGTAAAACTCGCGAGCATCGGGATACAGATCAAGTTTGGTGCTTGGATCAGTCTTCTTTTTTTGCTCTCGCATCTTTTTGATTTTGCGAGGATCAATATACCGAAGTTCTTTAATTCCTTCCCTAGGATCGTTTTTGTCGATTACTATTTGATAGTATATTCTACCGTCAACATACCAACGTCTGAATATTTCGTATCCTTTATTTCCGAAATCTAGAATTTCTAGAAGTCTATCAAACTCTTCTCTGACAATTTTCTTGACACGGGTTGGAAGTTTGGATTCATCAAGTATAACCTCTACGGGATATACGTTGTTTTCCATGATGATTGCATCGTTGATTATATCTTCTACTGCAGCATCACATTCTGGCTGCATAGCCATTTCGCGATATCTTGTCACAAGGTCAGCTTCTGTCTTAGCAGATGCTTCTAGATCAAGATAGGTTCCATAGATACCGCCTGGCGCTATCTCTTGGACGACCTCGTCTTGATTAGCTGGGACGATTGCTTGAAGGTTTTGCTTCTCAGCCTCTTCAGCACTGGTCCTTGTTATCTCAAATCCGAACAGTTGCATTTCTCAACCTCAAAAACGAAAAAAAGGGGTACTGTAGTATTTAGCACCCCCTCTAATCGTGTATTATACTATACTATCTTACTAAAGTGCAAATATTTTACTAGCACCACTGGAGAATCGTACAGTAATGTCTCCACCATTTGGTAGAATAGGTAGGCCTGTAGCTGTATCAATATAAGCAATCAACCTCGATGCAGAGTTGCCCCCTTGCACGTCAGTATGATACACAATCAATGCTTCACAATTAACTCCTGATACTGAAGCGAAGGTTGCATCATCAGCATCAAAAACACCACTTGTAATGGTTTGATTGGCAAGATTAGCTTCTGCTAATATTGAGCTATTCGGAATATCTGCCCTGTCTTCATGAGAAGTGCTGAATGTATAGACGCCAGTATCAATCAACGCAATCGTAATTGTGTTGCTTGACATATTCAAATTTCCAGCTAGGAAGTCTTCCTTTGCCTTTGGATACAACTGATTAGCCATAATTCTACCTTATATCAATATGTTAAACACCACCAGCGTTACCAGTCGCTCCGTCTTGTACACGCCAGTAGTCGTATTGAAAGGTTACAGCATATTCTTGAATGCCTTCTGTATCCCAAGACAAATCAATAGGAGCTATATCAGAACACCACAAACCGTCAAACTCATATGTTCTAATAATATCACCTCCTTTGGAGAATTGTCTTACAAGAGCAGTAGATTTGTAAGCTGCAGGTGAGTCACCAGTTGCTCGCAAATTACCTTCATATGTGTTGATTTGATTGTTCCACTCTTCAATAGCATTTCTGATTAAAAAGTCTTCATCGTTGAGTATTGTAACAGTCCACGCATCAAATGTTCTGTTACCAGCTACTTTGATCTGTCTTCCAAAATAGCTTATAGGAACAGTTCCCAATGTTGCTCCAGGAAGCTGGGCAGCTCGTACCATAAATGGAGTTTTAAGATCACCAGTAGCGTTTACTGGATTAAATATTTGAACCTCGAATAAGGAGGAGCGAGCCCCTCCAAATTCAAGCTGACCTCTGAAGTCGCTTACATTAAAAGCCATTTGTTTCTCCTTGCTTGTTTATTCTATTTATCATTAATTATTGAAAATACTTAGTTTATCCAACAATTTCGGAGAACTCTACGCCCGTTCTTACAGCTACAAAGTTCAACTGTACGAAGTTTATAGAACGATTCGGCTTAATGTAAATGTCGCAAACAAACTGATTAGCATCAATAACTTGACCATCGTTGTTTGTTCCATCGCAAACGACCTTGAAGTCTGATATGCCTCTACGACCTTTAACATCGCGCAAGAAAGGTTCAACTAAGTTTCTAAATTGAGCCCTAGTAAAATCATCGTTGATTTCAAATAGCGATGATTGTGCTGCTACGGATATTGCTTTTTCAAGAACAATAAACAATCTCCTTACATTAATTCTATCAAACGCACTTGGTTGATTGACCAACGTCTTGTCGCCAAACAATACACTGCCTTGACCAGCAAACGTCACAATTGGGTTTATAGAGTTTTTGTATAATTCGTCTCTTTCAGCTTGACGAGGATTGTATGCAAGTTTAATAGTATTCTTTATACTACCTCTCGAAAAGCCTGCAGGAGAGAACCATGGATCTCTTGTACTGTCTGTGTTTACCATTGTTCCAGCAACATCAGCATTACAAGGAACCCACCTATAAACATCATTATACTTGTCGTATTGATATTTCCAGTTGCCGTCCATTACAACATAGTTTGACGAAGGAAGCGTATTTCTATAGCTAACTATATCATCAGCCTCTTTTCCTTCATACGTTGAGTTGTTGACACAATCACTCTTCTGAGGAGAGACACAGACAATACAGTCTTTTCTAACTTCAGCAATGTTGTTAATAGCGTCAGTTACTACAGTTTGACCGCTGCTTCCTGTTATAAGAAGCGAAATGTCATACTCATCTTTATTTTTAAATTTGGCAAAACTATCTATTCTGTTTGCAGCTGAGACTGAAGATACGTCTGCACCGTAGACAAAATTGTCTGTAACAGGAGTGTTGCTACCGCCAAATGTTGTTCCAGAGGCTGTACTACCAGCATTTGTCGCGCTACCATCATGAGCTGCCCACCACACATATCTTGATTGAGAATTCAAAACATCTTTGTAGTAGTTTGTTGCACCTGTGGTTGTTTTTGCGTCTGAAGCCTTTGATACGTTTTCAAAAACTTCCAACACTTGACGTTTAATACCAGTCCACTTACCATCTTCGTCGCTAATCACAACGTGCATACCATCTGTTACACCACCGGTGTTAGCCGCAAATGCTGTAGTTCCTGGAGCTCGGTTTGTTACGTTTGAAAATTCCCATTGACGTGTCAACGAAGTGTTGGCTGATAATGTATCACCCGTGTATGTGTCTCTGAGCGTAACGCTTGTCCCATTAGCAGCAATACTTGCAACG
>Ga0181585_10003093_pt1 | contig 14657 bp, 9 predicted proteins | sample 071ome_29_FD_132469 | JGI IMG/M metagenome (GOLD analysis project Ga0181585, IMG submission 132469) | Coastal salt marsh microbial communities from the Groves Creek Marsh, Skidaway Island, Georgia - 071407BT metaG (megahit assembly) | ecosystem: Environmental > Aquatic > Marine > Intertidal zone... | reverse complement strand
TTGTCAAAAATTCCTGCAGCCAAACGAATATTTCGTAATGCGAATTGAAGCAGACGAAAACTGCACAGGATATTTAAGTAATATAACAGTAGATTGGAGTTAAAAAATGGCATTATCATCTTCTTCGAAAGAAAATATATCTCTTAAAAAGCTGGTTGGTAAAGCACATACTTCAAATGCTTTAGAAGCTTTTAACGAAAGTAAAACAACTGGATTAACACTAAGCACATCATCAATATTTGCTGAATCAATATCAACTACTCCAACTAGTACTAATTTATATGATATTACAAGTGATACAGTTGAATATGTTCGCTTAGTTGCAACAGCGTTGCCAGAGTCATTAGTTTCAGGTAAATACCACGCTTTTAAATTAAGTTTGCCTGCTGATTATGAGACAAATTCATTAAATACCAAAGCTGGAACATTATCGTTTTTAAATAGTCAAGATTTAAATTCATCGGTTGGAAAGTTACAATTAGTACCGCCTTCTTTTGCTGATGGATATGAAGCAAAAGTTTATTATGGAGGTGATAGTACAAAAGGAAATGGTACAAGAGTACCTCTTTTAGATGATAGATCGTGGTATTTAGATTATTTTAATGGTATTCTTTTTCAAGAAGTACCTCCTGATAATGCTAATCAAAATCCTAGTCACGTAGAAGCTTTTGTATACATTGGAAATATGGCCTCTACGCAAATTGAAAACGGAAGCGTTGATCTAACCAGCTCTTCTGTTGGAGATTTATCTAACGTAGATATTACAGGAATTCAAGACGGTCAAGTTTTAAAATGGGATGCAGATGCTGTCGGCGGCGCAAAATTTGTGCCAGCAGATGATGATAATGACGGTGCTGGTGGACAAGCATTTAGTGCTGATACTTCTACACTATGGGCATTAGACGATAATGGCAATTTATATCCTCATGGTATAATTGATGGAACATTAGACACAGGTATGTTTGCAATTGAGCTAAGTGCAGGAAATATTGACTTTACAAGTAGTAATACAACCTTAGATGATATAGTTAATGCAATACAGAACATGAATGCCTATACTCTATCTAGTAGAAATCAAGCTGATATAAGTGATACATACTGGGAAATCGATCAAAATGGTAATGTTATGCCTAAAGCAGCTAATTAATGTGTATTATATTTAAATCAGAAAGATTTTTTGTACTTTAATAAATATTTATAAATGAAAATGAAATAAGTTAGGAATAAGATAATATGGCAACTCGAAATTTAGTACCAAGAGGCAATAATGAAGGCAGCTTAGGAATCGATGGTCAACGTTGGTCCGCGCTTCATGTAGCCAGCATATCGACTGATACATTAAAAGTAACTAATATACAATTAAAAGCAAATGATAATTTATCATTGTTTACAAAAGGTGCCGGTATTGAAGATATATCAACTAATGGTGACGGTCAATTTGTCATTGCAATGGACGATGCTTTTTTAACAAGCTTAGGTTTTAATGCAAACGGGTCATCACCTGGCTTTGAAGCTAACGGGACAGTTTTAGCAGGTGATAGTATAATAACAGCTATTAATAAATTAGACACAGCTGTAAGTGGTGTAGCTGCTCCTGATGATTTAACAGTTGCAAGCTTTGATGCAGCTGCTATTACGACTAGTGCTGAAGCTTTTGCTGATAATGATACTACTTTAATGACATCGGCAGCAATTGATGATAGAATTTTATCTTACGGATATACTACAAATGTTGGCGATATTACTAGCATTATTGCTAGCACAGGTTTAGATCTAAATGGAGGCAACGGGCTTTCTGGAGATGTAACAGTCAAAATTTCAGATACTGCTGTCGTAGCAGGTTCTTATGGTTCTGCAACAGAAGTTCCTACTTTTACAGTTGATGCGCAAGGACGTCTAACAGCTGCAAGTACTGCAGCAATTTCAACTAGTTTTACACTTACAGACAATCAAGGCACTCCTAATACTGATACGTTTAATAATGGCGGAACTTTAACTTTTGCAGGCGGAACTGGTTTAACTTCGACTGTCGGCAATGACTCAGTAACATTTGATATTGCAAATACTGGAGTTATAGATGGTGCATACGGTAGTGCAACTCAAGTTGCAACCTTTACTGTAAACGAACAAGGACAATTGACAGCTGCAGCAAATGCAGCAATATCTATACCTCACGGATCAGTTTCTGACTGGGATGAAGCTGTTCAAGATATTGTAGGCCCACAATTTACAGGAGGAACGCATACAGGAATTTCAGCTACATATACAGATGCTACCGGCGTTGTTAATTTATCTATTAGCGATGGAGGAGTAACAGGACCTAAATTAAACTCAAATACAATATCAGCGCAAGGTTCTGAGCTTCAAAATGGTTTGACAAGTGGTGACGAAATGCTTGTAAGTGACACAGATGACGGTGGTCTTAAAAAGATGGCTGTTTCTGTTTTGCAAAGTTATATGCAAAGTAATTTGACATTCACTACAAATACTGACGTAGATGTTTCAAAAGCTAATCTTTCTTCTAGACTCGCATCATTTGATAGTACTGATATATTAAATATTGGTGATGATGATAATGACACAAGCGTTGTAATTAGAGGTAATTTAACTGTTAAAGGTACAACAACGACTGTTAATACTGTTACAATGGAAGCAGCAAATGCAGTTGCGTTTGAAGGTGCAACTCCAGATGAATTCGAAACAATCTTAACAGTTGTTGATCCAACATTAGATAGAACAATTAGATTACCAAACCAAGACGGTTATGTACCAGTTCTTGCAGCATCAAGCACAACACAAATTACATCGACTCCAGAAGAAATTAATCTTTTGGATGGATCTTCAGCAGGAACTGTTGTAAATAGCAAAGCAGTTATATATAGCGAAGCAGGTGTAGTTGCAGCATCAAGATTTTCTGGCCCTTTAACTGGTAATGTGACAGGCAATTCAGATACTTCTACAAGCTGGTCAAGTGCAAAAACAATTACATTTGCTACAGGAGACGTTACTGGGTCATTTAGTATTGATGGATCAGCTGATGTTGGTGATGTAAGCTTAACGATTGGAAATCAAAAAGTTACAAATGCAATGTTGGCTGATGATGCTGTAGGTGCTGATGAGCTTGCAGAAAATGCTGTAGTAAATGCATCAATTGCTGCAGGCGCAGCAATTGAGCTAGATAAACTAGATTGGACATCAGAAAGTGCCAGCTTAACAGGCTTTGCTCAAGATGATAAGTTATTCATATATGATGTTTTACATGCTGAAGATGACAGTGGAAGGACTGCTTCTATTAAGTCCATGACCTTGAGCAATCTTGAAGACACAATATTTAGCAATATCACTGCAGCCAACGGCGACGTTACTATTGCTTCAGGTGGTCAAGCTACAATTGGAGCTACTAAAGTAACCAATGCTATGTTAGCAGGAAACATTGCAAATGATAAACTTGCTAATTCATCAATTAATTTTGGCGGAATTTCTTTAGCACTCGGAGGTTCAGATGCAACACCTGCTTTTAATCTTTCAGATGCAACAAATTATCCTACAACTTCTTTAGTAGGAACAATTACGAATGCACAATTAGCAGGAAGTATAAGTGACGATAGACTAAATCAAATTACATCAGCAAACAAAGTAGCAGTTTCTTCAATTGATTTAGATGGTGCTACAGCACTAAATAATCCTTTAATTGCTGGTGATCTTATACTTGTAGACGATGGTGCAAATGGAACTAATAGAAAAGCTACATTAACTCAATTAGTCTCTTTCTTACAAAACAATACAGCATTAACTTCTTTGAGTTCTCTTGCAGGTGTTGGAACAATTACTTCTGGCGTTTGGAATGGTACAGCAATTGCTAATGCTAATGTTGCAGATGATTTAACAATAAGTGGAGGAACTGTTAATAACTCTGTTGTTGGTGGAGTAACACCTGCAGCAGGTACATTTACTACTTTGGTAGGCAACACTAGTTTGACAATAAATGGTACGACTACAGTTACACAGATACTAGACGAAGATGCTATGGGGTCAAATTCAGCAACTGCTTTGGCAACTCAGCAAAGTATTAAGGCTTACGTAGATAATTCTTTAAGTGGACACTGCTTGTTTGTTGAAGCAGACAATATTGATGTTGGTGGTGTTGACAATAATTTAATTTCATTAAATCTTGCTGGAGAAGAAAGATTACAATTTATTGGCGGTACAGGTATTGATACAACTGCTGCAGAAGTTGCAGATGTTGAAGGAGAAAATCCAACAAACGACACAGTAACAATATCTATAGATAATACTGTTGTTGCAACGCTTACAGACGAACAAACACTAACAAATAAAACTTTAACTGCTCCTACAGTTTCAGGCCTTTCATTAAGTGACTCTTCAATAGTTTTTGAAGGTGCAACTTCAGATGACTTTGAAACAACTTTATCTGTAGAAGATCCGACTGATGATAGAACTATTACACTTCCAGATGCAACAGATACTTTAGTTGGTAGAGCAACAACTGATACGTTGACTAATAAATCAATTGATGCAGACAACAATACCATTACAAATCTTGAAGTTGATAATCTTAAAGCAGGTGTTCTAGATACAGATCTTTCAGCAGTTGCTGCAGATGATACTACATTAGCTTCGGCAAAAGCTATTAAGTCTTATGTTGATGGACAGCTTGGCCGTTTTGGCGGAATATTCTTAACTTCTTATAACGGCGACTCTGATGAATATGACGTTGTATTTGACTCATCTCCTCTTGTTAGATCACACTTTGGACCTTTCGCTTTTGACTTAGGACAATTACACACTTCAGGCGGTTCTGATATTATATTTTATGGTGCCACAGCTACTGGGGCTTCAGATAGACATTTCTTAGTAATCGGTAGTGGTGATGATAAAGGCGATACTAAGTTTACCGGCGCTGATGCAAATACACCTTAATACCGATACTTTAAGTTTCATCTGTTAAACATTTAGCTTTTTCATATAAAAATATACATAAAATCAAAGAAAGCTTAACAGATGAAAAACAAAGTAATATCTGAGTCTATGAAAAAATTTTGGGAAGAAAAAGGAAAAAATTTTTTAAAAGAGACTAATAAAAAAAGAAGTAATACATTAAAAAAACAGTGTATTTACCTTAAAAAAGAAGGTGAAAAGCCTTTTCCGTGCAATATAGAATTTGTACTATCAAAACTATCAGAAGGTTATCTTTTAGTAAACACTGAAAAAAACAAAGAAAAAGTTTATAATTTCTTTGGGGAAGTTCCAGAATTTTTTTGGGCTAAAAAGAATAAATAATATAAAATTAAATTACAAAAGAATAATTAAACATATAATTTTGTGGTTAGTTAGACATACCAAAGAAAGGAAATAACATGTCCGCATTAAAGCCAGATGCAGTCGATACACATGAACTAGGTACGAGTGCATTACCTTGGAAAAATTTACATATTGATGCAGTTACAATTGGTGCTAGATCTACAGGTGCAAATGTGCCATCAGGTTCAGAGGTCGTAATTGGATCAAACGCAAAGCTTACAGCTGACCCTTCTGTTCCAGTTGATGTAGAAATTTACGGTAGCTTAACAGTTCACGGCAATACAACAACTATTAGTTCAACATCACTAACAATTTCAGACAAAGATATAACTGTCGCTCAAGGAGCAGCTGATAGTGCTGCAGCTAATGGTGCAGGTCTTATTGTAGATGGAGCTAGTGCTTCTTTGCTTTATTCTCATGCGGGAACGCAATGGGAACTTAACAAACCTTTAGAGGTTGCGGGTAGTGTTTTACCAGAAGATAGCGCAAAAGCAACCGCGGATTTAGGATCAACAACACTTCCTTGGAATGATCTTCACCTAAGCAGTGGTGGAGTTATTAACTTTAACAATGGTGATGTAACAGCAACACATTCTGCAAATTTATTGACAGTTACAGGTGGTAATACAAGAGTTGATAGACTTGAAATTGACAGTGCTAATGATCATATTGATATTGACGTAAACACAAATTTAAGATTAACAGCATCAGCTGGAATTGTTCTTGACGCTGAGGCTGATATTGTATTAGACGCTGACGGTGATGATATTACTTTTAAGGCAGGTGCTGGCGATTCTACTGGTTTAAAATGGTCACAGAGCAATTCAGGCGACTGGACTAATTTAGTTGGTACGCAAGACAAAGACTTGATTTTCCAAGTTAATGATGGTGGTGTACCTACTGAAGTCATGAGACTCGATGGCGACGTTTCTTCATTGCTTATGGCAGGAACAAGTAAGATTGAGTTTGGCGATGCAGGATCATTTGTTCATCAATCTGTTAATGGTAAATTAGCAATTAGCTCTGATGGTGCTGCTGCAGATGCTGTAAAAATTATATCTTCTAATGCAGCAGGTGGTATCGATATTGATGCAGGAACTGGTGGTATTACTATCGACTCAACAGGTGCATATGCAATTACTGCAGCAGGTAATTCAACAATTTCAACTACAGGCACAGGTACTCTAACAATCGATTCAGGAGGTGCTCTAGTTATTGACACAGATGGTACTGACTCGATCGATTTGGGTACAGAGGAAGCTGCAAAAACAATTACGATTGGTAATGATGCATCTACTAAGGTTGATGTTAATGCTCTTGCTATTGAACTTGATTCTGCTGGGTCAATTGTACTAGACTCAGTAACTACTACTGATATTGATGCCGCAGGAATTTTATCTCTAAATTCTTCTGCAGCAGCAATTAATATTGGTAATGATGATGTAGCGCAACCTATTAACATAGGTACAGGTGCAGCAGCTAGAACAATAACAGTCGGTAATGCATCTTCAACAGAAGTTGATATAAATGCAATTTTAGTAGACATTAACGCTGGTGCAAGCGGATTTACTATGGATGGTGGCGGTGCGTCATCTGTTTCAACATCAGCTGGTGCATTAACAATTAGTGGCAACGCAGGATTAATTCTTCAAGAAGATGGTATAAATGTTATTGCAATTGACACAAATAGAGACGTTTTATTCTCGCAAACAGGTGGATCAACTGTTGATCCAGACGTTGAGTTTGATGGTTATGTAAGATTTGATGGATCTTCTGAGTTTGATGGAGCAGTTCAAGTTGACGGAACATTAACAGCAAACGCAGCTGTTTCTGTTAAAAGTACACTAACTGTTGGTGAAGATGATACTGGATACGATGTTAAACTATTTGGTGCAACTAGTGGACAATTTTTGCTTTGGGATGAGTCTGCTGATGAATTAGTACTAGCAGGTGATTCTAAATTATCATTTCACGATGCTGAAGGTGGAGAAAATATTATCGCTTCTGCAGATGGTCATTTAGAAGTAAACGCGGGAACAACTTTGGATATGACAGCACCTACAGTTGATATTAATGCTTCGACTGCAGTTACTGTTGAATCAGCTACATTTACCTTAGGATCTGTAAACGTAGCTACAGACTTAAATCCTACATTGACAATTCAACATACTGGAAATAATGCAAATGGAGGTACGCTTAAGTTTGTTAAAGACAAGGGCGCAGCTGGTGCACAAGGTGATGATGCAGGTGTAATTCAATTCTGGGCTGATAATGCTGTTCAAGAGCAAACAGAATTTGCAAGAGTTACAGCAGAAGTTCAAACAGCTACAAACGGTCAAGAAGGTGGTAAGCTTTCTCTAAGCGTTGCTGAGCATGATGGAACAATGACAGCAGGTCTTGTTCTTACAGAAGGCAGTGCTGATGGTGTAATTGACGTCACAATCGGTGCAGGATTAGGCTCAACTACAACTATTGCAGGTAATTTAACTGTTAGTGGAACAACAACAACAGTAAACTCTACAGAATTAACAGTTGCTGATGATTTAATTACTGTTTCTAAAGGTAATGACACCGTAGCTAATGCTGATGGTTCTGGTTTGGAGATTGATGTAACTGGTGGAACTAATCTACATTGGAAATATGTACATGCTAGAACAGCTTTGAGTGCAAATACAGATATTGATGTTGATTCTGGCAAAGTTTTTAGAATTAATGGAACTGCAGTATTGTCTTCTGACACTCTAGGTTCAGATATTAATACTGCTGCAGGTTTAACAGCTATAGGTTCGACTGCGGGTGCATTAACAATATCTTCTCAAGAAGTTAAAGTATATGATGCTAGAGATGGTGAAGATGCAACTTTATCAATCGGTGCAGCAGACGCAGAGCGATTAAAGATTGAATCTGTATACGACGATGCTGCTCAAACACTTGACAAAGTTACATTCTCTACTTACGCAGCTTCTGAAACAGCCGACAAAGGTAAATTTGTATTTGCTGTTGATGAATCTGATACTGTTGAAATTAATGACAATGGGTTAAAGTTACTCAGCGGTAAAGATCTTCGTTTCCATCAAGGTGCGGTTATTGCTGATGCGCCAACTACGCTAAGTATTACTAAAGAATTATTGCAAGTTTTAGGTGATGTATCTATACGAAATGAATTACAACTTCAAAAAAGTGAATTAACTTTAGACACAGACGGCGAAGTTACAATTACTAGATCATATCATACTTTAGATACATTTGAAAACGCAGCCTCAGATGATTTAACAACAATAAACGGTGCACATGCTTCTGGTGGAACAATTTTGATATTGCAAGCTGCGAATACAGACAGAACTGTTGTTCTTAAAGATGGTACCGGAAATCTTGAGTTAAGAGGAGACTTTAGCTTAGATACAACTGATGCGACAATTACATTAATTTATGATGGATCAAAATGGCGTGAAGTTTCAAGATCACATGACGATTTATTGATCGCTGGTGATTTAACTGTGCAAGGAAACGATCTCAGTTTTGGTAATGGTGCAACAATTGTTAATACAGATGCTAGTACGCTTACAATTACTGAAGCGTCTACAGTACTTTCAGGCGATCTTACTGTTGAAGGAAGTGACATTGTTCTAGGAACAGCAACTGGAGGCGCAACTTCAATTACAGTCCCAGCACAGACTACTGCAAATACAGCAGGACATGCACTTACAATTTCAGCAGGTGAAGGTAACGGTAGTGGAGCAGGCGGATCGCTTATCTTCCAAACTGCACCTGCAGGTGCAGCAGATAGTGGTGCAGGTACATCAGCAACAGCACTTACGATTGACTCCACAAAGCATGCTACATTTGCTGGTGCGATTACAGTTACTGCATTATCTTCTCTTGATGGTGGTGCTAATATTAATGATAAAGTAACAATCGACGCAAATAATGGTGATTATTTAAGTACTAATGGTGACTTAACTTTAACTAACGGTAACTTGACTTTAACTAGCGGTGATCTTGAAGTTGGAGGTGACTTAACTGTTTCTAGCGCTCTTTCAAGCAATGGTACTGAGTTGACAATTAAGGATTCACACGTGCTTTTTGCAAGCTCAGGTGCAAACAATATTTCTGCTGGTCAGACATTTGATATGGGATTTTATGCCAAGAGAGACTCTGCTAGCGCTTCTTCTCATGTTGGCTTGATATATGATAATGAAACAACAGGCGCTAAATGGAGACTCCATGAAGGTCTATCAGCACCAGATGGAATTACTGGTAAGTTTGACTTTAGTGGATCAACTGCTTCAGCTTTAGAATTAGGTCAAATTCATCTTAATGACTATGAACAACTCGGTGCTAATCAAGCTGATGGCACTGTATCTACTTCAAAGCATGCGACTCTTGTAACGACAGGTGGTGATGCCGATATTGATCATATTGACTTAGGTGTAGGAACAGAAGGGCAAGTTAAGGTTATTATTTTGGAAAATGATGGTACAGACAATCTAAGAGTTGACGTTGCAGCTGCTGGTTGGGCAGGAGGAGCTGGTACTATAACGCTACAAGAGCAGGGGCATGCTTGTACACTTCAATATATTAATAGTTATTGGTGGTGTATTGGAAATAATGGTTGTACATTTGCGTAATAAATAGTTTTATAAATTGACCTCACTTTTGTTATAATAATATTGAAAGTGAGGTCTGTTATGACTATTTTAAAAGAGCATGTCTCTTATTCTGAGGTTCGTCAATGGAAAGAATGTCCTTGGCGACATAAATTATTATACATAGATAAATTATCTACGTTTGAAGAAAGCCCGCATTTACATTACGGCACAATAATCCATGATGCATGTGAACATTATCTTAAAACAAAAGAGCTTAAAATCGAAGAAGCTCAAAATAAGATCAAAGCTGCTTGGGACGAGCATGGTTTTGATGCAGAAGATTTTATTCAATTACAAACACAACGTGCGGAACTGCAAGGATGGAAGTATAAGCATAATAAGCTAAAAGATTGGCTACAATGGGCAGAAACAAGCATAAGTTCAGTGCCACAGTTTTTAGATGAGACATTTCCTGGCTGGGAGTTTCAATCAGCAGAAGAAGCTTTATATGAAAGCATGGAAAACATTGATACAAAGTTTAAAGGTTATATCGATTGTATTATAAAAGTCCCGCACAAATCAAAATATAAATACTGGGTGTTAGATTGGAAGACTTCGAGTGGTAGAGGCTGGTCATTAGATAAACAAAGAGACTTTAACACTCAAGCGCAAGTTATACTTTACAAGCATTTTTGGGGAACAAAACAACAAATTCCAATGAAAGACATACAATGTGGATTTGTTTTATTGAAAAAAGTTAAAACAGTTGGTAAATCATGTCAATTAATTAAAGTTTCATCTGGACCTAAGATGTTAGAAAAGTCACAAAAATTGGTAAGTAGTATGATTAAAACTGTTGAGAAACAATTTTTCTTAAAAAATAGAGAATCATGTATGTTTTGTGAATTTAAAAATACTATTTATTGTAAATAAGAGAAAAAAATGAGTAAAGTAAAATTATTGGTAATATCAGATCATGCATTATCGCATAGTGGTGTAGCTATACAAAGTAAATATTTAATTGAAGGTTTAATTAATACAGGAAAATATGAAATAATTCAATTAGGCGCAGCAAAATATCATGAAGATATGATGCCTAAAAGAATAAATAATTTTTTTACGATAATACCGTGTGTAGGATTTGGTGACAAAGACATTATAAGATCATTATTAGCATCAGAAAAACCTGATGCAATGATTATTTTTACAGACGCCAGATTTTTTGATCATGTTTTTGAAATGGAAGATGAAATTCATGAGGTTTGTCCTGTTTTATGGTGGCATGTATGGGATAACAAACCTGTACCTTTTTTTAATAGTTATGCATATAATTCTGTTGATGCTATTAACTGTATTTCACAATTGACATATGAACTGTGTAAAGAAATTTGTCCAGAAAAAACTACTTATATTCCTCATGCTATTAAAAATAATGATTATTTTAGTCTTGAAGACAAGTTAGTAGAAAAATACAAAAAGTCTATTTTAAAAGAAAAAAATGATTGGTTTATTGGTGCTTGGGTTAATAGAAATATAAGAAGAAAAAGACCTGCTGATGTTTTAAAGTCATGGTCAATATTTCTAGAAAAGCAGTATAAAGAATTTGGACATAATAAATCTTTGTTAATTATGCACACAGATCCTGCAGATCCTGCAGGCGTTAATTTACTAGAAGTAACTAAAATGCTTAATCTAGAAAAAAATGTAAGATTTTCATCAGAAATATTAGATAATGAAGCACTTAATTTATTATATAATATTTCTGATTTTACCTTAAATATATCATTTTCAGAAGGGTTTGGGCTTTCTACACTTGAGTCATTATATACTGCAACTCCTATTATAACAAATTTAACAGGAGGTCTTCAAAGTCAAGTTATAAATTTACAAACAAAAGAATTACATGGAATTGCTATTAAACCTCAAATGACAACAATTTCAGGAACTCAAGATATTCCTTATTTAAATGAAGATTATGCAACTGTTGAAAGTATAGCTGAATCGATATTAGAATTTTATAAAATACCAGAAAAAGATAGAAAAATATTAGGTGAGAAAGGTCAAAAATATGCTTTAGAGCATTTTAATATGAATAAAATGATTAAAGAATGGGATTTATCAATTGAAAAAACATGTAAAAATTGGAAACAAAAGACAAATAAAATAAGATTGGAGGAGCTATGAAAAACATATTAATTTCTGGCCCACTTTTAAGTAATTCTGGATACGGAGTTCATTCAAGACAAGTATTTGAATTTATAACAGCAAATCTAGAAAAAAACGATAAAGTTTATTGTAATATCACAAATTGGGGAAATAGTTCATGGCATTTGTCTAATAATACAACAGCAAACTCTTTTGAAAAAATATTAGCATGTTTTATTCCAGAATCTCAAATAGGCAATTTTAAATATGATGAATGTTATTCAATAGATTATCCAAGCGAATGGATTTTAATAGGTAATAAAAATATAGGAATAACTGCTGGAGTCGAAACTGATATTGTGCCTAATAATTGGATAGATTTTGTAAACAAAACTGACTTAACAATAGTGCCTTCAGAATTTTCTAAAAAAGCATTCATTAAATCATCAGAATTAAGCAGAAAAAAATTAATCAGAGAAATATATGTAATACCAGAATATTTTTACGAAAGCTTTACAGAAGAAAACTGGGATTTAAATGAAGAATTTTTATGTAATATAAAAACAAATAATAATTTATTATTAATAGGACAAATAACTTCATTAGATAGAGATTGCGATCGTAAAAATATTATAAATTCTATTGAATCAAGCGCTAGAATTCTTAGTAATGTAAAAAATTCTAGTTTAATTTTAAAATTAAATGCCGGGAATAATTCAGAACTTGATTTTATTAAAACACGAAAAATAATAAATCCAATAATAGAAAATATTAAGCAGGAATTAAAAGAAAAGTCACCAAAATTTTATCTATTACACGGAAATTTAAGTGAAAAAGAATTAAAATTTCTTTATCAAAACAAAGCTTCTGCTTTATTATGTTTAAGTAGAGGAGAAGGTTTTGGTTTAACTTTACTTGAGGCAGCTGCCTGTGGTTGCCCAATTATAGCAACAAATTATTCAGCATACACAGAGTTTTTAGATGACAAGTTTATCAAAGTTGACTATAATTTAGATCAAATACCAGATAAAAAATCAAATAAAATATTTATTAAAAATTCAAAATGGGCTAATTTTGAAAATAAAAGTTTAAATTTAGGTATTATTAATTTTTTTAACAATAAAAGTAAATATACTAATATATCTAAAGATTTACAAAATTTCATTGTAAAAAATTATAATAAACAAATTATATTGGATAAATATAAAAAATGTTTGACTTAAGCGACTTTTATTTGTATATAATTATATTTCTTGTACTACTCTTAGTAGTTATTTTATATTTTTGTATTAAATTTGCGTTAATAATAATAAAAATGCAAGATACTATAGAGAATTCACTCGACGTAATAGATGAAAAATATGCAACAATATCAGAAATTCTTGAAATACCTGTCTTTTTTGATAGTCCTGAAGTTAAAAGAGTTCTTGCAGCGCTCAAAGACGTAAGAGATTCTTTGTTGTATGTCGCTAACGAATTGACTAGTAATAATTTGGAGGAAGACACACAAAAAAATGAAGACAACTAAAATAAGAAAAAGAATTGCTGATTTAAAAAGCACTCAAGAAAACGAAGCATCAAAAAGTAAAACAAGAAAGCGTAAAACAAAAAATTATTATTTTTCAAAAGAAGTTCAAGATGAAATTGTTAATTATCAAAATGCTGAATTGTTTGAAGAAAAAAATAAAATTTATAAAGAACATATTGCGCCGGCGTTTAATAATCTTGTTCAAAGTCTAGTTTCAGTATATAAGTTTAAAGCAACTAATGAAGATATAGAACACTTAAAATCAGACTGCGTTTCATTTTTATTTGAAACAATATACAAATGGAAACCTGACAAAGGGAAAAAAGCTTTTTCTTATTTTAATGTTGTAGCTAAAAATTATTTAACAATTCAAACAAGACGAATGTTAAAAAACAATAATAGAAATGTTTATCTAGACGATCAAATGTCTCTTAGCAATGTTGATAGAAAGTTTGTTTTTGAAAAAGAATATGTTGATGGTGATATAGCATTAGCTAATAGTTATAAAAGATATTTAAAAATAATAGAAATTATTGATTTTATTATAGAAAAACTTACAGATGAGCAAGATTTGAGATGCTGCTATGCGATAAAAAAGTTATATGAAGACATTGATGATATTGAGTTTTTTAATAAAAGAGCAATATTCCTTTATTTAAGAGAAATATCAGGCTTAAATAGTTCAGAACTTTCTTCATCACTTTCTAGCATAAGAAAAATTTATAGAAAAAATATTGAACATAATAGTCTTTTTGACATATTTGATATTGAGGAATAATAATGAATGACGCCGATAAACTTTTAAGTAAATTAGATGTTAATGATAAAAAAGAAAATAAAATAAAAAACTTTGATGATATTCTTGACACAATTGACACAATTGAAAATAAGAAAAAAATGTTGTGGAAAGAAATATATGAAAATGCGCTTGAAGATAGAGAAAAAGCAAAATTATTATTTAATGATGCTTATATTTCAATGCAAGGTGGTGTTAATGAGCATATGAATATAGGCTCTGTTATGTCAAAGTACATGGAAAGAATGAGCAAATCAAATGATCAAATACTTAAATT
>Ga0181585_10003085_pt1 | contig 14674 bp, 8 predicted proteins | sample 071ome_29_FD_132469 | JGI IMG/M metagenome (GOLD analysis project Ga0181585, IMG submission 132469) | Coastal salt marsh microbial communities from the Groves Creek Marsh, Skidaway Island, Georgia - 071407BT metaG (megahit assembly) | ecosystem: Environmental > Aquatic > Marine > Intertidal zone... | reverse complement strand
TGGTAAAATCCACGTAGCCGTTTGGCATACTTACAGGGAGTGAATAGATCGGGAGAGAATTATTAAATGACTAGCGGTAACGGCGAAGATGTTTATTTAGGGGCGACGGGCCACACGGGGTTTTCGGGGTCCGTTGTGTGCGACGGGAGGTCACGAAGGGCTTGGCGGTAAACTTTCCATTCTTCTATTTTTTCCGGTGTGAATGGTGAATCTGAAACAGATACAATCCAGTCACTCTCTTTCATGAGATGATTTCTCTTATTTCTAAACAAACGCCACTTTGTTTCTATCAAATTTAGCTTGTGTTTGTTTTGTTCATCTTCGTTTAAATCGAATTCTATTTCATTTGTGTCTGGGTTGCGTGAAATTATTACGAAACGACTATCAAGATGTTCTGGGACAATTATATGCTCTAGATTTTGGGATCTCTGCATGACATCAACATGAGAACCAGTATATCTATCAACTATTTCCAAAGTTTCTGGTATTATAGATATGTATGAATTCATATACTTATGAGGGAGATATTAAAAATCCGGAAAAGTGTGTGTGTGCTCTGTATATGGTATAAGTAGCATCATTTCTGTGGCCAATTGCAATTTGATTGCCTGAACTTAGTTTCAAGGTAACGCTGGAACTTGAGGCTCCAGTGCTTGGGTGCGACCATACGTATTCGTCGCCACCGAGTAATAATGAATCCCATGTACCACTTGAACTACTTCTATACAGAAACGAAAATTGAATACCATTAGAACTATTATTAAAAATTACTGCGTTCAATTGATAATACCCACTAACAGGAGCAGTAAATGCACCAGTTGAGGTTGAATATGATGAACCAACATTAAATTGGGTCTCTTCCAGAATAATCGGGGTGTCTTTATCGTAATTCGCATTCCCATTATCGCTATAAGCTAAAAAAGACGTATTTGCGTGTTTTATATACCCATTTTGATCTATGCGAACCTTTTCACTCCACGTAGAGTACTCGTCAGACGCGCTACTGTGTTTACTGAAACTCAGTCCGTATCCACCCGTCGCGATCTTCCAACGAGCTTGTGGGATATCGTTTATGATGATGTCAGATGCACCACCATTATTACCAAATATGCTTCGAGCGCCTTGTACGTGTAGAGGTGCTTCTGGATCCGTCCTCCCAATGCCGACGTTGCCACTACCAAGAAACGTGGCTATATTTTTATCGGGTGTCTTACCGTAACTATTAGCCACACTAGATCCATCATTTGCACAAATATCAAGGCGACCGTCTGGGCTAAGAGTATGGTTGTCATCAGAACCTAATTTGAAACCAACAGAGACAGAATTAACATCACCACCATCACCTCTACTTGTAAATCGCAAATACTCTGTTAAATTGTGAGTACCTACAAAATCACCTTCTGTGGCACCTGGGTCACTGTTCTTAGCACTCAAATGTAAGTATGTCGCAGGACTATTCGTCCCAATCCCCACATTCCCAGTGAGAGTGTCCACAAAGAGGTTGGCCGTGCCGACCTCGACGTTCCCGCTCACCGTTAACTCCTTCGAGACCTCAACGTTCCCACTCACCGTTAACTCCTTCGAGACCTCGACGTTCCCAGTCACCGTTAACTCCTTCGAGACCTCGACGTTCCCACTCACCGTTAACTCCTTCGAGACCTCGACGTTTCCGGAGACCAACGCGTCCCGGCCTACCGAGACGTTCGCCGTCGTTTGGAGACCCGTCGTTCCGTTCGTAGAAATGATCGTGTCCCCAGTCGAATTGTTTTCGTTCGTCACGTGGTCGAGACCGTACGCGGCGACCACGGAGAATTGACCGACCTCGAGATTAGACACGGCCACGTTCCCGTGTATGTTCGTGTGAAAAAGTGTGGAATCATCGATCGTGATCGTGGTATCCGTGTGTTTCCCCGTGGTGTATCCGATCTCGAGTGTATCACTGGATTCATCGAAAATGATCGCGACGTTACTTCCGGTCGCCGTCGATGGACGCGCCATCACGAAACCTATGTCGAGCACGGCGGGGTCAGACGTGTTATTGTTCGCGAGACCGATGATGGGATCGTCGACGTTAACCGTGGTGCTCCGAATCGACGTGAGTTCCCCCGCGACTGCTAAGTTTCCGGTGACAATCACGTCGGTCGCCGTGAGTGCCCCGACATTCGCGGATCCGTGCACATCCAAATTAAAGTCTCCGGGATTCGTGGTATTGATACCGACTCTCCCGGTCGACGCGTTCGCGTAGAGCGCCCCATCGACCGTGAGATTCGATGCGTGAAGATCCGTGAGGTCCGCGCGACCATTGACACTGAGTGCGTTTCCTACGGATACGAGACCCGTGCTGGTATTTACGAAGAGATTCCCGGTTCCCACTTCTATGTTTGAATCGGAAACGAACCCGGTGGTTTCGTTCGTAAACTGAATGGTATTGGACACAGTGTTTCCTATGTTCGAGACGATTTCGAGTGAATACGAGGGCGCGACCGTGATGACACCGAGGGTCATGGCGGCGGCTGCGGCGTTCCCACGAATGGTCAACACATTGGAGCCCGTGTCCTCGACCTGGAGATTAGAACCCACGGAGAGCGTGTTGAGTGGATTCACATTCGCAACCCCTACATTCGAGGTGGTGACGATTTTACTGCCCCTGAGCGTGGCATTCGTCACGTCCAAAAAACCTGTAGGTGAGTATATAGGCATTTAATATATCGGGAGAGAATTATTAAATGACTGTGAAGGCGGTGGAGTGAGTGTTTAAACTTTTGGGTATTTTTCTTTGATTTCTTTTATCTTTAATTTCCACGCGTCTAGACCTTCGTGGTATATCATATCAAGCTGCTCTTCTATCGGTGGATACTCATTTTTCCTGTGATGAGTTCTGTTAAATTTAAGCATCGATAAAAACATATTTTCATCTGAATACTTTTGTTTTATGGTGGTACGTTCTTCGGGAGTTGCGGTTATACATTTAATGTAATCGTCATCCATTTTATTAATATATTTTATATTTATTTTGCATATAATTTTCCAATCGATTATATTCTTCTGAACTTAATGTCCGGTTGTAAACAATAATCTCTCCACACATCCAATCGGATTTTTCGGTACTAGTCGCGTTTACACTTATTTGGGCATAAGTTTGAGCAATTCCGTCCGTACCAGCACCACTTGTAGTTTGTTCCCACGTTACACCTTCGGACCTTGATCTGTAAAGATTATTCTGATCCGTACCAAGGACCCAGTTTGAACCGTGGCGGTCTGTCGTCGTCGTCATCCATCCTTGGTGGTATGCGACGCCTGATAAACCATCCCAATGTCCAGAAAGCCAATTAATGCCACCTTGACCATCAAGAATTCTTTTTTTATTAGTCCCGTTATACCTCGTCATGTATATGAGTGTGTAGGTAGAAGGTAAGATGGCCGTCGGAAATTTAATAATCGCAGATGTATTTCCATAAAGTACAGGGAATGTAGATCGTGCACCCACGCTTGTCCCATCGTGTGTTGCGTTATAATTTATAGTACCTTCGATACTAATAGCATGGTTACCTTCACCCGATGCATCCGTCCATTGCGAACCCGTCCAATTTTCGGGTAGGTACCAACCGACCAACCCCCTTATCATTGCAGGTGTAAAAGCTTCCAGTATTCTCCACGAATCATCAATTTTAATTACCGCATTTTTAAGCGACGTATTGTAATACATACTACCATTTGGTGATGACGATGGATTTGATGATAATTCACCAAGTACTAACGTTTTTTGATAGACATGAAGACCACCTTGTGGATTCGTCGTCCCGATGCCGACGTTGGCGTTCCTATCTACAATGACAGTTGGTGCTGTCGAATCGCCCGTACCAGAGTAGAGTGCGTTCGTCAATGTCTGACCTATGAAGGAGTCATCGATTAGGAAAGTCGAGAGCGTTGCATAGGCACCAGAGGCATCGTCGGATTTCATAACCTCAAGTGCGTGGTTCCCAGGAACAGTACTCGCCCCCGGACCGTAGAAAATGGCCGCGTATGGGTGTCGGTTAATATCATCAGCAGATGCCGCCAGACGTGTGAGTCCGAGTTTATAGCACGCAGTAATAAGATTTGTTGTCATAGCGCCCTCATATGCATCATAACTCGTCAGTATACCTATCTGTGCGTCCGTCATGGCTTCGAGGGCCGTCGCGAGGTTATTTGAGGCAGTTTCACTACCATGTGTATCATAACTAGTACTACTCACATGGGCGTGTGTAGATGCTGTGATGATCGTGAGTGTAAGACCACGAAGAGCTGTGTTCACGTGAGTTGTGTCACCAATTTTTACAAGGCGGTTCGCGGTGTTATTGTAACCAGTTCCTCTAGCGTACACGGGTGTGATTTCACCTATAGAATTCGTCGACAGCGTTTTCATGCGCACGTCTCCATCGACGTGAAACTTCGACTGTGGTGTGATGGCACCTACGCCAACGTTGCCGTTATTTTTTATAACCATGCGTAAAGTGTTTGAATCGGTATTTCTGAAACCATATTCACCATCCCCCTTGGCATAAAAGTTTATTCCGCCATTTACAGTACTGAAATTTTCTATAATACCGGCATTTGAATTACCACTGGTATGTTGAATATTGAAACCTTCGCCAACCCCATTTTTCAAGACCAACCCCGCACGATTCGATGTACTCGCATTTTCTATAAAAAGTTGTGCACCACTAGCCGCGTCATCTACATAAATGTGGGCCTTTTCAATCGGACTATTCGTCCCAACCCCCACCTTCCCATCACTCTTGATCACCATGTGTGTCGACTGACCTCCCATGGTCTGGAACGCCACGTCTCCCGAAGATCCCGCTGTAAAGTCGGTCCCCGTCTGGATGTAGAGATTACTGTTGTTCGAGTAAAGTCTCGCGGCTGACGAAAGCGTCGAGCCTTCACTGAGACGTATATCTGGTGCTGTTTCCTTGAATACCTGTAAAGGGTAATCACGGTTGGAATCCGTACCTATGCCGACCGCTTCGGTCGCCTCGAGTGAGCTCGCGCGGAACTTGGCGTTCTCGACCTCTAAGGTTCCTGATGGAGCTTCGATAGGCATTTAATATATCTGGAGAGAATTATTAAATGACTGGGGCGTGGCGTGGTAAGAGTTTAGTTAGGGGCGACGGGCCAAACGGGGTTTTCTTTACAGTGAGGAACACTCACTGGAGAGAACTTGGTGTTTAGTTAGTTAAGAAGTTCGAAGAGAGAAATTACATTGCCGTATGTGCACACGACACGTATCGAGCCTTGATGCCGCCCTCGAGTTCGCGAAACATGTGAGGCACCTCACGTGTCTGTTTGGTGTAGTAGGTCTGTAAATTGGACGTCACTGGTGCCACCGGTTGGACCGTGTACTCCACTCTCTGCTCAGGGGTCATAGCTGCGTACTGTTCCACGCGAATCGACGTGTTTGAGGCCTCATTGACAAACGACGTGTACCCCGGAGTCACGATGTACTCCGTGCTCAAGTTGGCGTATTCAGCAGCTGTGATGTTGGAATATGTGACCTGCTCGACCACGGAGATGTTTGAATAATGGGTAATGACCTTGGTGTAGTCAATGTGCACATTGGCGTCGTACCTGTCAGAACTCACATTGGAGTACACAATGACTGGGGTGTACCCCTCGATTTCAACTGGGGACGTATTGCTGACCATGACGGGTGTGAAACCTTCTTGGGCCGTGGCTACGTTCGTATAGACACTGACCCCATCGTAGACGATGACGTTGGTGTAGTAGGCCACCGCATTCCCTTCGTAGTGGGATATGGTACTGGAGGTCCAGTAGCAGTTCTCGACGTACCCAGGCTGTTCGGTCTCGCTCGTCACGAGCACGTTAGACTGGGTCACGGACACGATGTTGGAGTAGTAGGTCTCGGTCGTAGAGTTGGCAAAGTCACAGCAATCGCAAATGGTGACCACGGCGGGTTCACCCTTGGTAAAGTAGCCCTCGACATTGGATGCCACGAGACCGTCACCGGCCTCGAGCGGGCCGTTTTCATCCGTGGCCCAGATATGGGTGTGTTTCCAGGTCTGAGCGTCCTCGTCCCAACTGTACTCACATTCATCATCTGGGTGGGCAACTGGACACTGCCAATGGCACTTGTCGTCAAGGGTCCACGAAGGGTATGGTTGGGGTGGAGAATAGTTCTCCCTGTCTGGGTGGTAGATGTATCCCTTACTGACCTTATTTGTGGGAGCATGAACCCATACCCCACCGAGGTTGGTTTCACACCACCTTTTACTTTCCGAAACAATAACCCGTAGGACGGTATTCGTCGTGGGGTCAATCTCTGCGTGTTCGAGCATAGTATTTATTGTAATTGAATATTAAAATGTTTGAAGAGATTCTCGCGTACGCCAAAACGGAATTGAGTATCATGGGTCTTGATACGACCGAGTTAGGTCCTACGATCCTTACCCTTCTCAAACAAATGCATAGTTTGACCGGGAACAGACCACGGGTTATGCATGGACTGGTCGGGGTGATTTCAAACCTTATTGATAAAAAACCAATCACACCCATTACTGAAAACGATTTTGATGAGGACGGTAAATGTACGCGGTACCCCCATATCCGTCGAACACCAGATGGAAGGTACTATAACGACCGAGCGGTTGTATACAAGAAAAGCTACGATGACCCCGCGAACCGGTACAGGTACAGCGGGTCTGAATGTTCCAGGCAGGAAATTATGTTACCATATACCGTCCGTGAAACTATTCAAATTATGAAGGGTACCGAATAATCACAATCCCTGAGCCACCAGCTCCAGAAGGTGTTACATCGGTGCCACTACCACCCGTACCCGCAGCACCACCACCACCAGTGTTTGCCATTGCATCCTGAACAGGTTTCCCAGTCGTACCTGATACTAAACAGCTATCGGTGCCACCTCCCTTACCACCGAGTCCGCCTTGAGGGTTGGTTCCTGAACGATTATCACCCAAAGCACCCCCACCACCTGCAAAATACCCATCGTCACCGACCGATGTACCAAAAACGGAACTATAATCGAGACCAATACCACCATTCCCACCTTGTCCCTCTGGATATATACCCGGCGCACCGGCAGCACCTGCACCACCCCCTCCACCACCCCCTCCGTTGTCAACGGTAGTTCCCGATGACGCACCCCCTTGGTTACCTTGGGTTGGTGTACCTATCGATAGACCCCCTTGTCCACTCCCTCGCATCCCGGCACCACCTCCCGACCCTCCATTTAATCCGTTCGTGCTTGATTCACCACCTCCACCTCCACCGACAGCTTCCTCTCCAAAAGCGGTACTGTTATTTCCACTATTACCTGTCGCGACACCAGTAGATGAAGCTGCATTCCCACCTGCACCAATTTCTATCGTGTAAGAACCCGGCAAGACGGTTTCTCCCTCCACAAAAATCAACCCACCAGCCCCGCCGCCCCCACCGAACACGGCTCCACTTCCACCACCGCCAACGATGAGATAGTCAATGTCACCTCCTGAATATACCGTGAACAACCCGGACGTGTTGAATGTGTGGATGGTATACCCACCGGCGAAGGTCACTGTTCCGCCTGTAGCAAACATACCACCACCAATTCCAACCCATACACTACCATCATGCACCTGCAGTTCACCCAAAGTCGTGTTAAACCTCATCATACCAAGCTGTCCCGTAGGCTGCTGTGCCGTCGTCCCAGATGGTATGATGATACCATCCGTACCTCCCACGTGTAACGGTGCTTGTGGGTTGTTTGTTCTTATGCCCACGTTAGATGTCGTCGTATCCACAAACAAGTTCGCTGTGCCGACCTCGAGGTTTGAACTAAATGTTTTTTCACCATCGATGGTCAAGTCCCCACTCTCAAGTGCCGCGATCCTCGATACGTTCGACGAAAAGTCACTCACATTGGAGGACTGGATCGCAGAGATCCCCGAACCGTCACCAACCAAATTGGTAACATTGATAGTAGAAGGTAAACGAGCATTGTCGAGTGTCCCCGAGCTTATATTATCAGCATTCAAGGTTGTGAGTCCCGAACCGTCACCAGACACAGAAGTCGTCGTCAAGGCCCCGACATTCGCGGCTCCGTGTACATCTAATGGGTACCCCGGACTCGCCGTTAAGATACCGACCCTGTTTTGACCCGCATCGACCTTCAAGGTATTTGTGTCGACCGTGAGATCACCGGAAAGTGTCATGGATCCACCCCCGTAAATATCCTTGGCGACTCCGAGACCCCCGTCTAACGTGAGTGCACCGGTCGACGTACTCGTAGAGTTAGTAACATTCGTGATCACGATGGGGTTCGAAGTGGTATTTGCACCCACACCGTCTGTGACGGCTTGGAGACCACTCGAGGCAGACGAAGAAATGCGGAAACTTTGGACCGTGAGTTTATTAGACACCACGGCGTTCCCGAGGACGGTCAAAACCGAAGTTCCCGTGTCCTCGACGTACAGATTGGAACCGACGTCCAAATTGTGTGTGGGTGCACTATTGGAAATACCCACACTCCCCGAAGATGTATCCACAAAAAGGTTGGCCGTACCTACTTCAACATTCCCCGAAATCTTCGCTTCCCCTACAACGTCCAATTCAACAGAGGGAGTTGTCGTCCCCACCCCCACATTCCCCGTCGTCGTATCCACAAAGAGGTTGGCTGTACCCACCTCCAAATTTGATTGGATACCGTTATCGAGGCTTATTTGTGCCGTCGTATTCATGATACCACCATCGATGGTAAACGATTCCGCGAAGAGTTTCCATTCCCCGATGTTCGCCGTCGTCGCACCCACAGTTTGCGTCGCCACGAGTGCGTACTGTTTGTATGCGACGGACGCATCCACGGCGATGCGTTGTGTATCCGTGAGACTCGAAGGTGTGAGTCCCGTCCAAGCCTTGATTTGAGTCCACGTAGTATCATCGTTCGATGCATACAAGCGTCCCGCCGTTGGGAAAGAATCCGTGCTCACGGCAGGTAACAGAGAAATGTGTCTCAACTTAGCCTTATATGGGAGAGTGAGTTCTATCCAGTCTCCGAGCACACCACCCGAGTGGTGTTCCGCGACACCGTTGTACACGTTATCCGTACCGGTGTAGTTCGCCGCGGATGCCCACGTACCCGTGGATTTATCGAAAACGTTTTGTCCCGTTCCGGTGGATTGGTCGACACTGTAAGTACCGTGTTGTGCGATGACTGTGGAAGCACCCGTCAGTGCACTCGGGGGTTGTTCGGACACGATGGCAAACTTATTGGAAATGAGTCCACCGGAGTCCGTGAATTCACCCGTCACGGCATCGTACGTGACCACATTGGTCGCGAAATCTGCGACACGCATGTTTGGAATGAGCACGTTTGAATTAAATTTCAAATTTCCACCAATTTCTATGTTTGACGTGACATTGAGACCTGTCGTCGCGTTTGTCAGAATGATTGTATCCGGCGTTTGGTTATACGCTTCAGTCACGTGATGAAGACCGTATGAAGGTTGAATGGTCGCTTCGCCGAAGCCGAGCGTCAAAGCACCCATGTACGTGTTTCCGTTTATCACCAAAACATTGGAACCCACGTCGTCCACGTACAAATTCGAACCCACACTCAATTCGTGTTCGGGTGCACTGTTTGCGATACCTACGTTACCGGAAGTCACTATACTGACCGCGTTATCAAATTCAACCGTGTTTGCGGTAACATTTCCGTTGATGATAATTTGTTCAAAAGTAGATGCGATGTTTGTGAGGTACGCGCCATCCCCAATGAACCGTGTCGCGGCGACGTTACCTACGACGTTGATCACGTGCGTTCCATCGTCATCCACATACAAATTAGAACCGACACTCAAATCGTGTTCGGGTGCACTGTTTGCTATACCAACCGCTCCAGTCGTGACGATACTGATTGTGTTCTCGAATTCGACTGTGTTTGAGGTAACATTTCCATTGATGATAATTTGCTCAAAAGTAGATGCAATGTTTGTGAGGTATGCGCCATCCCCAATGAATCGGGTGGCTGCGACGTTTCCAGTGACGTGTACCACATTTGATCCAGTATCATCCACGTACAAATTCGAACCGACACTCAAATCGTGTTCGGGTGCACTGTTTGAAATACCGACATTACCCGTGGCCACGATGGACGTTGCATTTCTAAATTCAACTGTGTTTGATGTGACGTTCCCATTGATCACAATTTCTTCCAAGCTAGAGGCGATGTTCTCGAGGTAAGAACCATCCCCGATGAAACGCGTGGCGTATACATTACCAGTCACATGGATAACATTCGAGCCGTCGTCATCCACATACAAATTGGACCCAACACTCAAATCGTGTGTGGGCAAGGCATTCGCGATACCCACGTTACCCGTAGTAATGATACTCGTCGCGTTTTGGAATTTAATCACATTAGAACCCGTTTGGTTACCGTTGATCAAAATTTCTTCCAAACTAGAGGCGATGTTAGACAAATAGGCGCCATCCCCAACGAATCGCGTGGCCACGACGTTTCCGGTGACGACCACCACGTTATCTCCATCATCGTCCACGTACACATTGGAACCAATCGCCAAATCGTGTTCGGGTGCACTGTTTGCTATACCAACCGCTCCAGTCGTGACTATACTGATTGCATTTTCGAATTCAACCGTGTTGGATGTGACATTTCCGTTGATGATAATCTGTTCAAAAGTAGACGCGATGTTTGTGAGGTATGCACCATCCCCAATGAACCGCGTCGCGGCGACGTTACCCTCGACGTGTACCACATTTGAGCCGGTATCATCCACGTAAAAATTTGAACCCACGCTCAAATCGTGTTCGGGTGCACCGTTTGAAATGCCGACGTTACCATTGAAATATGCATTTTGTTGTATAGTGATGGTGTTTTGTACATCGACATTACCCAAAATGTTCAACAAAAATATGTTGCTGTCGGGTAACACGTGGTTATCTGTGAATGAATTTTGTGTGTAACCCATCGAGAACCTGTCTTCATCCCCGTGGTGAATCAAACCGATGTTGTGTCCCGGGTGTTCTATGATGATACCCGCATCGAAATCGTGACTCGGGTTATTGTTTGCGAGACCAATAATTCTGTCTTGTATCACCAATTCATTCGACGAAACCACGTAGCTGTTACCGGTGACGAATAAGTTACCCGTAATTTCAGTATCGGCGCTAATGATGATGTTTCCGTTATCTCTTCGAATGGATGAGTCCACGAGATAGTTATCCGCACCCACGACTGGGATGCGATTCACGGTCAATCCACCCACTGAAATGTTTTGATCTATGTTTACGTTACCGGCCGTAGTGAACCCAGATGCGGTTATGATGTTAGACACCGTGTTTCCGGTATTCACGACTTGTTCCAGTGTTTGGAGCTTTGTGAGTAAATTTTCGGGTGCAATCTTCTTCATGTCGTTATTGGTTTCATTGACGTACACGTAGTTAGGAGATGAAGATATGGGTGCGTTTGGAATGTCATTCGAACGCCCGACACCCGTGACAAATACGACACCGTTATTAGCGTGCGCTTTTATACATATACCAACGTTTTGTATTTGATCATTGAGACCATATGGTTTCGAGTTCATGACATTACCCGCACTCGTGTTGCTCACATAGACGGTTTGACCTTCTGTGAACCCAAGTGTATTAATACCGGTCACCTTACCATACGCCACAGCGACACCTTCTTCTCCGGGAGCCACATTTTCGTGGATGAGACCGATGGCTGGCATGGTTGATGAACTGTCCGCCTTAGCCAGTGCGACGTTTGCCACGTTATCGTTAAACGAATCTACAATGTACACTACATTACCTTTATGAAGTGTATCACCTGTGGTGTTGTGTACTTTTATGAAGTTGTGTATATTGAACTCATTTACCCAATTCCCATCATCATACACGAGAATGTGATCCTTTTGTGGACTCGTGATGGTTACATTTGTCAATTGGTCAAGTTTGACTTCAACGTTTGATGTTAAATCGGTTGTGAACGCAGTCGTTGGGTTGGTAAATTGAACCGTCTGTGTGGTCGCATTACCCTTATCCGATACGACTTGGAGGGTTACATTCGAAAGAATACCACCGTCCCCGTAATACGTGTTTGCGTGCACGGTGTTAGACGCGACGTCTTCCGCGGTGAGCGTTTGGGACACACGGATGTTTCCGGTGACGTCTATAGCATTAGTGGACAAATCATCAATGACGACATTGGAACCAATGTCCAAAGCGTGTGACACGGACACATTCCCAATAGCTACTATGACATCTTCGGCCAAATCATCGATGATGACATTTGAACCCACATCGAGCCCTCTAGAAACCGATACATTCCCGGTAGCCACAATCACATCCTCTGCGAGGTCATCAATGACGACATTGGAACCGATGTCCAAGGCGTGGGACACGTACACATTCCCAGTAGCTACTATGACATCTTCGGACAAATCGTCAATAACAACATTCGAACCAATGTCCAAAGCGTGGGACACGGACACATTCCCAGTGGCTACGATGACATCTTCAGCCAAATCGTCTATGACGACATTTGAACCAATGTCCAATGCATGGGATACAGAAACGTTCCCAGTGGCTACGATGACATCTTCAGCGAGGTCATCGATCACGACATTCGAACCAATGTCCAATGCGTGAGACACCGAAACGTTCCCAGTGGCTACGATGACATCTTCGGCTAAATCATCTATGGTGACGTTTGAACCAACATCAAGTCCTCTAGAAACTGCGACGTTCCCAGTAGCCACGATGACATCTTCAGCCAAATCGTCGATGACTACGTTTGAACCGATATCCAAAGCGTGAGACACCGCGACGTTTCCAGTGGCCACTATCACGTCTTCACTGAATTCATTTATCAACACGTTTGAACCCACGTGTATGTGTTCCGATGCATACATACCACCGATGACAGACACGACATTTGATTGAAGCGTGTCGATGAAAACATTTGGACCCACAGTGAGTTTACGAGACGCGTGTATGTTTCCTTGAACAGAAATTTTATCACTCGCGAGTGTGTCTATGGTCACATTTGAACCAATGGTCGATTTTCGTGTCGTGTGAGTGTTCCCCGTAGCCACGATGACATCTTCGGCGAGGTCATCAATTACGACATTGGAACCTACGTCTAGCCCTCTAGAAATCGCGACATTCCCCGTAGCCACGATTACATCTTCGGCGAGGTCATCAATCGCGACATTAGAACCAACATTTACTGCTCGGGAAGTGTATGTGTTACCTGTCACATGTATGACGTTATCCACATCATCATCTATAACGACATTTGACCCCACGGTAGCGCGCGTCGATACATCGAGTGTGTTAGACACGTCAAGGTCACCATACACCTTCATTTGTATCAAATTGGATGTATCCGGTACCAAATCGACTCCAGATGCATCGCTTTGTGTGAAACCGACCATGAATTCATTTTCGTGTCCACGATAACCCAAACCTACATTTGTTCCGGGTTTGGTCATGATAACACCCATATCCGTCGTCCCAAGTGTGTTATTGTTCGCGAGTTCTATGATTGCGTCATCCATCACCACATTTTCTGTGCGAATAGAAGTCACTACACCCGTAACTTCCAAGTTTCCGGATACGCGTGCATCTCCGGTGACACGCAATTCACTTGTTTTAGTAGTACCAGTGACGTTTAGAATCACATCACCCGTGTCGTCTACATATAAATTTGAACCCACATCTAAAGTGTGTGTGGGTGCGCTATTTGAAATACCAGTTTTAGTGGATTCGGTAATAAATGCGGTTTCGCCCCTGAAAATCATTGTATTCGACGTGACATTACCGTTTATGGTTACGTCTTCTAAATCAAAATTAAGTACATCCGATGCCAAAACACCAGAGTCCATAATCTCTTTAGTTGTCGTGTTATACGTCATCATCGTAACGTTTGTATCAAACAAATCGGGTTGTTCTCGGAGAGGTGTCATGTACACCGCCCCGGGTATGCTCGCATCTATTTGAGCATTACTCGCGTTGAATACAATTGTATTTTCCGCCTGGTCGTCTGTGCAGTTCTTACCAAACCTAATTTTGGTGGATCGCTCCACCGTCGGTAAGTTCTTAACCATTTAATATAGTGTTGCATTTTAATTTGCATAAACAAGTCCCGCCATACCGTTTTGTATACGTAATATGTTGTAATTTACTGCATATATTGGGTCACGGATTGGTGCATTTTCGCTCATGATTTTTGCTGAATCGAGTCTACTGAAATTTAACGTACCTGTGGGTTGAAGAGAGCTCGTAGATAAGCAAAAGCAATACAAAAAGAAATCTGGAGACGTGACAAAATTCGTGTGATAATAATTCATTACATCTATGTAATGTGGTTTACCCCACCTGTATTTACCAACATCTAAACCATTAATATTCAATTTAACCTTGTTTGTCGTGGAAGTCAATGCACCTTCCGTCGTCGTATCGGAAGACGCGAGATACTTTACTGGGTGATTAAACGTGAGTTCTTGTATCGTTTCACCAGATGGAATGTTCTTTTGCACTTGTGTTATCAACATTTCGTGATTTCTGGATACGAGGTTTCCTCGCTCTTCGTTGTCCAAATAATAATAGTTTGCATACATTTCTACATTGTAGTTTCCGGCGTCTGGCCCCC